>Ga0172376_10004627_pt1 | contig 15653 bp, 12 predicted proteins | sample Lak35m_FD_121114 | JGI IMG/M metagenome (GOLD analysis project Ga0172376, IMG submission 121114) | Freshwater microbial communities from Kabuno Bay, South-Kivu, Congo - kab_092012_35m | ecosystem: Environmental > Aquatic > Freshwater > Lake | place: Democratic Republic of the Congo: South-Kivu...
CATCTACTCAACTGATTTCTTCCAATTCTGTTTCCATAAATTCTACAAATTTAGATATAATTTCCCAAAATCTCAATGTGGATTCGACTGCCTCTACTATAGATCTTACAGGAAGATTTTCAATACAATCTAACACATCTACGGATTTTGCAGCAATTATAACAAATCAAAATCCAGATGGAAATGGAATTTCTGTAACTGTTGGAAATTCAACCTCTTTGCAAACTGTCGCTGAATTTGGAACAAACAATTTGTCTGTTTTCAAAGCAAGATCCGATGGTAAAGTGACTTTGTCCAAATTTGGAAATGCAGTTAGAGAAATCGCTTACAATTCTGATAGACTTTCTAATTCTAAAAATTTTTGGACAATATCAAGTTCGACAATTCCAACTGGAAATACAATATATTTCAATCCTCCTGGGGGTTACTCTGCTCTTCTTGGATTCCAATTTCAAGTAGGATCCGGGGTCTCGGGATCATGGGTAGATTTTCTTGAAGAGAATGAATCAATAGAATTCAGATTCATTTGTGTTCCACCAGGGATTCAATATCTGGTTCGAATAGATGGAAGTACCCCCGGAACAGAGGTGGATTTTACATCCACCAACACAATCAAAAATTTTCAGGTTACAATCATAAGATTATCAGCTAATATTAAAATGTATTACACCGCAAATGGGGTCTCTGGTGAAATCATCCCTTAAGGAATTTATTTTTCAATAAACATGACTTTCAACACTAAGTATATTTTACCTGGAGATGATGCACAAGAAATAATCTTCAAAACAAATTTTAACTTTGAACAAGTTTTTTTCTCAGGGGTTGGTTCAAATGGTCCGGTTGGTCTCATAGGACCCACAGGAATAATAGGGCAAGTTGGAAATGATGGAAATATTGGAGAATTGGGATTGTCCGCATCCAAATGGAATTTTTCCTTTTTACCACCAGTTACTGGGAATTCAAAGCCTGGAGATTACTGGGTTAATACTGGGCCAACATCTGGTTTTTCTATTTTCGAATTCCAAAATTCTTCCCCATTCTGGGTGGATTCTGGATTTGATTTGTTACAAAATTCAGTTTGGTATTATGTTATAGGAGTTTCTGGTCCTGGTGGGATCGAAGATAAAACAGCTATTGGATTTGCAACAGGACCATCTGGGAATACTTTTGTTTTCTCCGATTATAATTTTAGCAATATTTCCTTACAACTCCAGAAACAGAGGGCCAATCCCACTGGTTCTAAATTTTTGATCGGAACAGATGGAACCAGACCTTTGTTGTCTTTTGGAAAAACATCTTCATCATCCAATTCTTTGCCCCAATTTTCTTGGGAAGACAATTCACCAACGAATTACAATTTCAAATTTGAATCACCACAGAATCTACAAATTTCTTCAAAAGAATTAGGTTTGACAGCAGGAGCATCCGGTGTATCTGTTAGTTCGAATCGAATAACTCTAAGTACAGCAAGCAACATTCAAATTACAAATGGGAGTCTTGAAATAAATTCACCATTATTTCAAATTAATTCGCCCAATTTCAAATGGGACGGTTCTAAATTTTCTGGTTTTTATAAAACGACAATCGATGGAGCTGGGTCAGGAACTCCTACATCCTTTTCTTGTAATAATTCATCTGGACCTGGATTTAAAGTACAGATTGACGGAACTGGTGCTACTTCTGGAACTAAAATTGCTTCATTTATCGCTACCGGTACAAATACATTGAGGATATTTGAATCAAGAGGTGTTGGATTCAATGTGGCAGGCGGGGTAATTACAGGACAAGGAGTTTCAGGATCCGGATTCGAAGGTAAAGGTTTATGGGTAAATAAGGTTGGTTTTATAAGTAATGTACCATGGAACACAACTTTTTCTAACACTTATCCTCTTGGTAATCAATCCCAAACCAACAACTACATGTTACTTGCTTTGAATTCCTCTTCCCCCGATACGATTTGTATAGATGGATCACCAAGTGTGGCTTATAATAGTTCTAATCGTAATACTTGGACTCCCATCGCGGATTCTAGAAGAAAAAGGGTATATCTACGTTTGACTGATTTTTCTGGAATTTGGGAACCTTCTTCTACCCGGACTTTTACGGTTTTTCTTTTAAACGAAGATTACAGTTTTGGTGGAATACAAACTGTATATGATGGCGGAATATCTACTGTTCCAATTTGGGATTCGGGAAATCAGCCTTTAGCAGAAGGAGTGTATGGATGTAGAAAATTAAGGCTGACTTTTATCAACGATAGTCAAATTTTTTGGGAGGCATTCAACGAAGTTTGTATTTGCTGGAATGTTTATAATCCAGGATCCGGTTCCCTTGTTTTTTCTTATGAAAATTGTTCAGGGGGTACAGGAGCAGTAAGTCTTGTTTCTTATGCAACTACAGATATTGTTTCTTATCGAAGATTAGGTGCAACTGGTGGCCGATTTTCACAAACCGGATTAAATGTTTGGAAAGGAGATTCAGGTGGATATGGCTGTGTCTCTTCTGCGACAACATCTGGATTTATACCATATAAACTAACACAGCTGGTGGTAAGAAACAGCATCCCAGGTCTTGAGATTTATGGCGGGTGATAATTCAACAGTAAAATACTTCTGAATATATAATTGAAATAACCAACAATGAAACAAATTTTAGAAAAAACGGAAATAATTTATGCAGAGGACCTTAAAAATGAATTTGGAAAAGTCAAAGATCAAATTCACACGGTGAAAGAGCAGATGTCCAATTTACAACAGAAGACAGAAGACCTTGTTAGTCACCTTGAGGATTTAAGGATTCAGGAGCAAAATTTTATGAAAATTCTGAACGAAAAATATGGACCAGGAAAATTAAACCCAATCACCCTTAATTATGAAAAATATTGATTACAAATTTCGGATAATTGTTGGTTTATCCGCCACAATATTGATTTTAATTTTAGCCTTAATTTGGAATCTAAAGGAATTAAAAGAATCCAAAGAAGAGGCAGATAGACACAAAAGAAATTACGCCGCTGTTCAAGATTCTGTGGTGATAATTTCCTCCGAAAATGAAACTTTGTTGGCACAAAGACTTTCTTTGGAATTGTACTATGAAGAGTTAAGATCGGAAAACTTGGATTTAATTCAAAAATTGGATGTTGAAAAAAGAAAAAAAACCAAAGTGGTCATCCAAACTGTTGTTGAATATCGGGATTCTTCAATCTACGTCCCGGTGATATCCAGGTTCAACCAAAAAACCCCCGAATTGTATTTTTCGTATAAACCTAGTTTGAAGGGAAAAAATTATTTGTCCATAGAAGGAATTTTACCTTATTCTATTTCATACGACACCTCGAAGATTTTGATGGATTCTCTGCGATTGGGCTGGAGAATAATTCCCAAAATTAACACAGAATCTGCACATCTGAAAATAAATCAAAAAATTGACCTCATAACAGGATTGGTTAGAGATTCTAAATCTGGTAAACTTTATGTTAGAGCCTCTACTGATTTCCCGGGGATTTCTTTTGCGGAATTAAATTCGATTAATTTATTAGACGACGGGGAATCCAAGAGGGCTTTGAGGAATTCAAGAAAACCTTTCGGGATAGGGTTTGGCCTTGGATTAGGTTTAACATCTGGACCTGGTGGTTTTGTAGGATTGGGTCCTAATGTTGTGATTGGAGTCACTTATTCCCCTAAATTTCTTCAATTCGGCAAATAAAATTACAAAAATGGCATACACCACAACTTCTAAATACATACAGCTAACTCCTTATCTGGTGTTGGAATACATGTATGCTGCTCAACCAAATCCACAAACTTACAATGTTAACACCGGGGGAGGAAATCCGACAGTGGGATTCAACAAGTTGATTAATGGGATTTTAGAATACAAAGGATCACCGACCAACGAAGTTCAAATTTTCAATTTGAACCAAAATTATGTCACAACACAAAACACCGCCCTGAACAATGTGGTAAAAACTTCGGAAAATTCTTTTATACCTCTAAATCCTAATTTGATTGTTCCTTACAACGATTTCAATCCCAAGCTGACTCCTACCGCCAACCTGGAAATTTCTTTTCCAGATAATATTTCAGTTGTATACGACACGGTGAGATATCACATTTTGCAAGGATATAATTTGGAAAACATAGATGGTCTAATCATATCCATATCCTATTTGGATCAGGATTTATCCTATGTTACTTTTTCGCAAATCGAGCTGAGCTCGGGCACAGCACAAAATTACACCTTAGATCCCAACCCTTTAACAATAGGTTCAAATATTTACGACAAATATTTTCAAATTTTAGTTCCATCTTTGGTTGACATGAACAACCAATATGCAGCAGCCTCTTATCCAAATAAACCGGACACACTAGCTGGAAAAACATCCAGAAGTGGAAGAGGTTATGTTACTGGTTCACCCATGAGAATTTCGGTGTGGCAAATAGATGATACAACACAAGTCAATGGATATGATCAATATGGATCCACTTTATATGCAACTTTATCTTTGGAATCGGAGGATCCATTTTTCAACGTTGGGGCTTACATAGGTTCTGCCCGGAACGGCGATTATTTCGAATACTTCGCCACTGATTCGGGTGGATTCATCGAAAATTTCATTCTTTTTCAAAATTCTATTGGTAACCAATATTACATAGACCACAAGGTTGAAACTGTGGAACAAATTGGTGCAGCTTTTATTGTTACCAACAATTTTTCAACCATACAAACCACTGCATTTGATGTTCCCCTTCTATATAGACCCATTGTTAGATATCCATCCGTTGCATCAGGATTTACCTTGCGTTACACAATGACCTTGGTTAATTCGGTTGATCAGTCACGACTGGTAAGAAATGCCTCTTTCACTTCTTTGGATACTGGTAGATATGGACCAGAAATTGCACCACTTCAACTTTCAGTTTTTCCTCAAACCCAAAAAATTTACAATAAACTAGCAAATCAGTCCTCAATTTCGGTCCCCGCCAACACTCTTGTTCCAAGAGAAATAATCAAATACCAAAATGTTTTTGTTGAAAATAACACGGTGAATTTGACTATGTCCAATTTATCCGTCAAAGGAATTACAATCGACCAGGCAGACGGGGGGGTTACTCAAACAATATCCTATGGGCTAGGACAGGCTTACATTCGTATTTCTCCGTTTGATAATTTCTACAAGTTCACTTTTTACAAAAGAAATGCAAACGGAACTATGGATTTGTTAGATCTCACTTCCTCTGGAACCTTCAAGTTGGTTTTCATCGACAACAAGAACAATAAATTATTTGCCCCTTCAATAGTTGGAAATAATTTGGCAAATGCTGCAAAGGGTGAACTAGCATTCAAGGTAGATGAAAGTTTGGCAAATCAAATTTTAACCTTCACCAACCGAAGATTTTATGTTTCTAACCAGCCAGTGGTTGCCCAAAGTAGTAAAGAAAGTCAAACTTCTCCTTTTTCTAAACTGTCATCTGTGAAGGAAAGATTTGCCAAGAAATCCCTTTCTCCCTCTGATTCTATACAAGACATTCAATTGGCTGGTCGAGGTTCAACAAAAGATAACTCACAGGGAACAGCAAGAATTTCCGGGTCTTCCTCCTCTGTTTTATATTATGGTAATTGGTTGAAGGATAACGAGCCTGTGCCTGCTGCATTTTCTCCCTTTAATACTTCAGGGTCTTTTAGTCCAATCGTACCATCTTCATCTTCTTTCCAAACATCAGGAAGTAAATTGACACCCATACAAAGTTATTGGCAACAGTTTCAAACTTCTCAGGCGGGAGCGACTGGAATCTCTGGTATTTCATCTGGCGGGGTACAGCCTGCAAGAGCCCTGGATATTATGGGTATAGCAGCATTCAAATCGGCTATTGCCTCTGATGTTCAGGGAAAGGTTGATTCTGGATGGGCATCTTCCCAAATTATCGATTATTTTCTAAATCCTTCTTCCGTAGGATTTAAATTGTATTCTGGAATTACAAAACAAATATTTACGGATGCCGTATCTGGACTTTTTGGATCTTACGGAGTATCTGGTCAGCTATTCATGGATGAATTAGCTGCATATGGAAACACCCAAGGCGGTTTGGACACCGGAGGTCCTGCCGCTCAAGGAGGAAGCAATGCAAATCAAAGCGGATCTGATTCGGGAAGTCCAAATCGTCCAACTTTTCCTTCTGGTGGAGGTAGCACAAACACAAGACCACCTTCTGGTGGATATAGACCAAGAGGAAATTGATAAAAATGATTTCAATTGAATGGCAATTTTAAACGCAAGATCCAATTCTTTTTATTTCAATTTTCCGAAGGGTTTTTTTCCACTTTCCGTGGAAAATAGATGGATAGATTATTTGAAAAAACAACCAACTCCTTACGACACAATCACTTCTTACATGAACAGCAGCATACAATCGGTGGGATTTCCTACTTTGACTGCCGGACTAGTTTCACAAACAAAAAATCTAGGAAAAGAAATTAATTATCAGAGCGCCACTCCCGTTCAAGATCTTTTCTCTAGGGATTTTGACGTCACATTCAGAATTGGTGAGGGATTTTCAAATTATTTTATTATGTTGGAAACAGTTCTCGATAAATTAGCATTTCAAAATGATAACATTTTCACCCCTGTTTTACCACTTAGAATTTTAAATAATGATGGGGGAATTGTTGTTTCTGTTCTTTTTAAAGAGGTTACTTTAACTGGAGTTGGAACAATAAACCTGAGTTACACAAATAACTCTCCTTCCGTCAACACTTTTACGGTTGGATTTAAATGTAATTATTTAAGTTTCGATTACGAGGTTTCTAGAACCTAGATAGATATATAGAAAAAAAAACATCGAATGTCAACATCAAGACCCTTTGCCTATAATGCCGGTGGAACAGGAAATAGGATTTCAGGAACTTTACAAATAGGAACTTTGTCCGTTGGTGGTACGGCAGACGCATACACTTATCAATCCCCAGGTGGTTTGAAATGGTGGAACGGGCCGGACGAGGAATTAGGTTGGATATTAGCTAACCCTGTTCCTTCAGAAACTCAGCCTACCATTGTGGTATCAGGCCCTAAAATAAATCCTAAAGGTTGGTCTATCGATACAGACAATACTACTTATCCCGCGGGAATAACAGGATCGATTACGGGTCCAGACCAGACTGCGGATGGATTTATTTATTATGACGTGCGAATTACGGGATCTTCGGCTACAGATGGGCAGGCAAAAATTGTTCTTGCCACGGATCCTTCTCCGGTTTCTGCTTCTTCTGGACAGACATGGACTCTTACTACCACTTTATCTTTACAGTCCGGATCTCTTCCTTTAAATAATCAGGTTTTTGTTGAGCTCCAAGAGATGAGCAATGCTACAGAAGGACCATCCTCCCAATCACTTGCGAACAAAGTTTCAAATTCAAACCCACAACAACCTGTAAAATATTATGTTATTAGACAGCTAACCGGAGATTCAACAAATGCAATCAGAGGAGAAATTACGATTTCTTTGCCCCCATTTGACGGTTACGATTTTACAATTAGAATTGCAGCACCAACATTTGGATTATCCGTATTAGCGGGAGTTGGATTCAACCAGGCATCTACTTATTCTGAATTCATATCTCTGCTCGAGAGATCAACCGGTCAATTTTTTGGAGACGATGGTGACGCAGCTGTTATATACATGAATTCCAACAATTTGTGGTCCAACTATAATCCAGCACAACAAGAAAATTTGATTGTTTCATTGGATGCTGCCAATTACTCTTCTTATCCCCAAGCCGGTTCAACCTGGTTTAATTTGGTTGCTGATCAACAGGGAATTCCTTCGGCAAGTTTAGTTGGTTCTCCATCTTGGTCTTCTGAAAATGGTGGACAATTTAGATTCACTGATTCATCTAATCAAAAAGCTTTTTTAAATTCCACAATCGAATCTACTGAGGGATGGAGTTTGGAATCTTGGTTTTATCTGGAAACTGATTTGCAACAAAAGAATACTTCATTAATAACGGCATGGCAACTTGGAGAAGATGTGGCTTTCCAGCTCGGAACTTGTTTTAATGGATTATCTGGTGATGGAGCGTTAGATGTAGGTATAAGAGTGAATGGGGATTGGTATACCTCTGTGTCCAATTTCATTCCTGAAATTTACAGGTGGTATCATGTGGTTGGAACATTCGATGGATTCACTCTCAGACTTTTTGTAGATGGAGTTCAACAGAATGTTGAGATTGTTGTTCCAGAAGAAACGGAATTCTCCCTGTTTGAAACTAAAGTTAATATAGGTTCTAGCGCTTCCGAATCTTCTGAAAACCCTAATAATTATTTAAATGGAAAAATCGCTTTGGCTAGAATTTATTCTAGGGCTTTAACGCCAGAAGCTGTTTTGGAAAACTTCAATGCCAACACAATTCGTTTTTCTAATTTGGTTCTTTCCTCGTATGTTGATCCTGGATCTATAATTTTCACCTATACTTTGCAGGATGTTGTTCCGCAGAAAGCCAATATAGAGGTAAACTTCAAACACCAAATGACTTTAAGTGGAAATCCTCTCGAGATCACATCCACTTTGATTTTGTATGCCGGACAAACTAGTGCATCGATCAGATATGAAGCCAACTGGGAAGGGGCTACCGCTGGGAATTTATCAAATGCCGGTACTTTATCCGTTCTATCTATAACTTCCAACGAGCAAATTGTGTACACGGTTGATGCATTAAACGCAACCACAGATCCGGCTCCAACACCTCCCGCGGATCTTCCTTATGCTTCTCCTATTTTAGTTTCACAGACACCCACTCCTTATGCAACTCCTACGCCAACACCAACAACTTGTTCAAATCCAACCACCTGTTTTGCCTGGACTTACTCTAACGTGAGCAATGCAACTGTAAGTGTTGTTGGATGTGATTGTTCGCAAACGATCGAAAATATTGAAATAGACGAGGCCGACACGGTTACTTTTTATTCTCCTTTTCAGCCAACTTTTTCGTCGGGAACTTATGGAGAAAATACCAGCACAACCCCAGCTAATAATTTTGGATATTTTCCAGAAGCTGCTGATAACAGAAAATGTGGGTGGATTTGGACTGGACCAAATCAATCAAGACAAGGAAGAATTTACTATACCTCCGGAACCGGAGGTCAAACTTATAATATTTATATAAATCAAGGACAAGTACGTCAAATTTGTTATTCTTATCTCGTTTATTCCAGTGACCTTTATATTTATCCCGGAAATTCCGCAACTCCTTCTTGGTCGCAGGGAAATATTCTTCCATGCTCAAACTATGCAACAACACAATGTGGTCTGAATTGTAATTGTTATCAGTGGGATACCACATCAACAGGACCTGCGCAAGGATCAAATGCCCCCTTCATAGTCTATTATACGTCATGTAACAACGAAGACACCACATTGTATTCTCAGGTAATCGATAAAGATACAAAAGGATCAATTTGTTCCTATGCCTTGCTTCGAATGGAAAATGTAGATGCACCAGGAACAGCAGTCCCATTCGAATATGCTTTCACCAATGCTGTTAACACCAATACCATCTACCCCGCAGGTGGAAGTGGAGCACAGGGATTTAACATGGATGCTTTGCCGTGTAATGAAGAGTATTACCCCTCGTATCCAGTTCTCTCGTCGAACCTTTACAGTATTTCTGCTTCAACCCTGGCTGCAACCGGAGGGATGATCAACGGCCAAATTAGATTTAGCGTGAATGGTTCTGGCCCAACAACAGTTAGTTCGAACACAAATCAAATTGAGATACAATACTCAACAGCAGCTCCTGGAACTTTGGGAGGTTTTTGTACAGACCAAACTGTCGGGAATGCAATTTGGGTTCTTATTGGAACAGGAAATGCTTACGAAGGTCTAGATGTTTGGTATAATTTCGAAGTTTTATCAATAGTGTCCGAATCAGTAGTAGGTGGATCTACCAAATACACGTTTGGGGTTGGTTATCTTTCTTCATCTGAAGCCCAACAATCAGACAGAAATGCTGCGGGAATAACAATAACATCGGGAATAAATACAAACCTTGGAAATTTAATTGGATGGAATTTTACAACTTGGAATCAACCAAATTTAAACGTTGATCCAGGATATATTACTTCTTTCTTGGGAGGATCATATAACGTTTTTGACAGATTGACACCGCAAATTTGGATTAACCCCCAAACTACAGACGAAGGAGATGCCATACAAAGTCAATTTCAACTTAGAGATTATATCTGGCTAAGATGGCAAAGCGGAGGAGTTTATAATTACCAATTATTGAGAATCTGGCAGCCAACTCCTCCTCTAAATCCTTCTAATCAAGTCACCGAATATTTCACTCAATATCAGTATGGCCCAGCAGCATCACTTGCCCCCGGAACTACTGTTACGCTTCTTCCTGCAGGAGTACCCTACTGGGATACAGTTTGTCAATCAAGCTTTGAGCCTTCTCCAACTCCTCTCAAAGTAACTCCTACACCAACTCTTACCCCGCTTGATAGAACTTGTAATTGTTGGAAGGTTGATGTTGATCAAAACACATATCGCGGGGATAGAATAGAATATATGGATTGTTTTGGTACAACCAGAACTTTGAATGTCCGAAGATATCCGGCGATGATCTGCGCTAATGGATCTTGGACACCTCCCACAATAACCGGTGTTACTTTTAGTCAAACCTGTTCCAATTGTTGTTTGAACAATGGAGACTGTCAACCTCCAGCTCCAACCCCATCTAACACCCCCACAATTTCTTTAACCCCGACAACAACACCAACATGTACCCCGTCCAGCACCGAATTTGTGCCATCATCACAAACACCTACAGAAACACCCACACCAACACCTACGCCTACTCAGACCAGTACTCCTACGGGGACTCCTACCCAAACTCCTACCCAAACTCCTACCCAAACTCCGACAGGAACTCCAACTGGAACTCCAACTGGAACTCCAACTGGAACTCCAACAGGAACCCCAACCCCAACACCATCTCAATCTTTCGTGTTCACCTGTGGTACTTCTACTGTTTCTGATATAGATGGCAATGTGTACCAAACCGTTCTTGTAGGATCTGCTTGTTGGATGAAATCAAATCTTAGAACTTCTAAATACAATGACGGAACACCTATTACATATGTTCAAGATACAAGTTGGAATATCGGCTCCACTGGAGCTGCATACACATATGAGAATGGTCCTGCTTCAGGTGGAACAAGTGGAACAGAGAGAGAAGGGAATTTTTACAATTGGTATGCTCTTACCGGGCCTTCTGGGCAAACCCCGGGTCAAAGTATATGTCCATCTGGTTGGAGAGTTGCTACAGTGTTAGATTTCAACACCATGTTCGCTTATTTCGGGAATGGCGGAACCGGTAGTGCAAGTCTCCCTCTGGCTGAGACATATGCTTATACAAATGCTCCCGGTGTTCCCGCGACGCCGACTAGCAACGCCATTATACAAGCTCCGTTTGGATATCAAAACTTTAGGCCTAATTCCCAGTCGAGTTGTGATGGGCAATGGGATTATGCATCACCAGGAAGAGGAAGCGGGATTTACAATTTAACAACTGGAACTTACTCTTGTGGAAATACAGATTTTTCTTCTCAGACTACAGGAGCTATAACCACATCATCGGGTCCAATAGCATTTCCTTTGAAAAGTGATTACCATTGGACCTTCGACGGGGAATATCCAAGCAACTATGTTGATGTGGGTGTTTTCGCGGGATGGTATGCAGACAACAACATCTATTATTTTGCCGCTGGTAAAGGTTACGGAGGCACTTGTAGATGTGTTAAACAATAAAAATAATTCATGAAAAAATTCTCGGAACTGACAAAGATAAACGAAATGAAGTATGGACAGCCCATGTACGGTGAAAACGACTTCAAACAACATCGTAAAAATTTGCTGGTTGCTGCTTCTGGCAACGATCAGCGGGTTTTAAATGATATTGTCGACTGCTTAACAGACGAACAGATGGAAAAGTGCTACTCCAAACTTCTTAAGGTTTACAATTACACGGGAAAAGTTGGAGAGGCAGTACCTCCTATTGTCTAATTTATGTCGAACAATGTTGGGTTTGATTGATATCCAATATGGATTTGATCCTTCCGGCAATCCCTTGTCTTTTGCTTTAAATCCAACACATGTGGGATCGGTTTATACGGGTCCTACCGGATTTTACATTTTTCTAAACGCGGTGAATACCACTATTTCACAAAATGATAAAAATTATTCCACCAAAATTTCTTTTTATTCCCCCAATTCGAATGTCGCACAGTCGATGGAGAACGAGTGGATTTCTGCAACAAATTCTTTGATTGTAGAACCCCAGATTGTGAAATTAAATTTTTCCTCTCAGGGGTGTACATTCGAACAAACGATTGTTTCTTCTCCGTGAAAAAAATTATTATTTGTTACACCCAGGCACAAACCGCCCGAAAGTTAATTTTTTCTTCGAAGGATTTAACCCAATGTTTTGCTACCTTGAATAATTGTACTTTGTATTTTAATACGATTTTCTCGTTGGAAGTATTGCAACAAGATTTAATATATTACGGTACATACCTCACATTCACGAAATCCAATCAAGGTTACAATTTATATTTTCAAATTTTACAATCTTTGTCGGGGATTTTCACGGACCCAAAAAAACCGGAAGCAATTTTAGATTTTACTTCCGATGATGGAGTTGGATTATCTTATGGAAATATGGTAGCAATTTAAATTCGAATATATAAATTCTAAAAATTCGAATTTATGACTTATCTTGGGATAGATTTTTCCCTAAATTCTCCATCTTGTTGCGTTTTAAATCAAAATAAATTTTTTTGGGTCAGCGTTACCCGATCTGATAAAAATTTGAAATCATTGTTAAAATCTGCAGATAAACCATATGCAGTTTTATCGAAATTTGAAAATTTCGAATTAGATGTTTTGGAAAAAAGGGCAATGCCAGATGATTATTCCGAAAAGGAAAGAGTTAAAATTGATTATTTTTTAGAACTTGTTGATTTTTTCTGGGAAAAAATAAAAAATCACGTTGAATCAGGCCAAACAAAAATTGCAATGGAGGGATTAAGCTTTGCATCCAACGGAAATGCCTTGATTGATATTTCAATGGCAACCGCCTTGTTGAGAGAAAGAATTGTGAAAAATGTTGGAAGTGATAATTTTCACGTTTTTTCCCCAACCGCTGTTAAAAAATTTGCATTCAAAGGAAACGCCAAGAAGGATGAACTTTATCTTTCATTGTGTGGTCATGAACTTCCAGAAACAAATTTGAACGAATTTACTAAAACCCTCGAAATGTATCAATCCCAATGGATAACCCCGGCTAAAAGTGTAAATAAACCAGTAGATGATCTGGTTGACGCCACCTGGATTTGTCTAAAGTTATTTCAGGACATGAAATCAGTAAAATCAAAAAATGAAATTTAAATTCATTTCTCATCGGGGAAATTTGGCAGGACCGATGCCAGAATTTGAAAATAGACCAGATTATATCGACAAGGCTTTGGATCTTGGATTTGATGTCGAGGTAGATCTATGGTCCTATGATAATAAATTTTTCTTGGGTCACGACGAGGGAAAACATTCGGTTGATTTGGGCTGGCTGATTCAAAGAGAAAAGAGATTGTGGATTCACGTCAAAAACGAGGATGCCTTAATTCAAATGATGAAAACTGACCTGCACTATTTCTGTCACGAATCTGATTTGGCAACCTTGACCAGCCGTGGGTTTGTTTGGGTTTATCCGGGAAGACAGCCCATCCCCGGCTCCATCGCAGTTTTGCCAGAGGTTCATCACGACCCAATCGATTCATGTCATGGAATATGTTCGGATCTTATAGCCGAATACAAATTAAAAAAAAATTAGGATATATAAGAAAATTAAAGGAAACTTTTCATTTTGAACGCAATTAAACACACAAATAAAAAAAACTTAAAAAATTATGAGCAACTTGGACATCTTCAATTTAGATCTGGAAAATTTTGTAACAAAAACAAACGAAAAGGGAGGTAAGGAATCTGAATTCTACAAGCCCTACCCCGAAAATGGAAAAGATGGAGTTTACAAGGCACTGGTGAGATTCGTTCCGAATATCTCCGATCCTGCTAAATCCAAAATCCACAAGTACTACGTGTATCTGACCGATCCCTCCACAGGTGATGGATTTTCGGTCGACTGCCCATCAACGGTGGGAAAAAAATCAATTTTAAAAGACATCTTTTGGAAATTGAAGAATTCTCATTCTGCAGCAGATCAAGAATTGGCAAAAGGATTTAGCCGCAAGGAAGATTACTATGCCTTGATTCAAATTGTACAGGACAAAAACAATCCTGACTTGGAAGGCAAAATTATGATTTTCAAATTTGGTAAGAAGCTCAATGAAATGTTGGAAGCCCAGTTAAAACCAGAATATGGAGATCCTTGTAATCCATTCGATCTTTTTAGCGGAAAACTTTTTTCTATTCAATCGCGTAAAGTTGGCGAATGGAACAACTACGACCTTTGTTCTTTCGTCGGAGATAAATGTTCCATCGAAATTGACGGAAAGAAAATGAAGAAAAATCAGGAAGACATGAAGGCAATCACCGCCTATTTGGAATCCGGCCCTTCCAATCTCACTGCTTTCGACTACAAAGATTGGGATGATGATTTGACCGAAAGAGTTATGTCTATCGTACGGAACACTGTTCCGGATGGAAGACTGGTTAATGAAATTTTAGGAGGAGTTAATAAATCTACTTATGCTCCCTCTAGGTCCGAGATCCCTGCCCAATCATCTTCTTTGTACGAAGAAGCAATTTCAACCAGAGTAGGTTCAGTTCCGGATGAAGAACCGGCATCAAAGGCATCAAAGCAAGGTCTTAAGAGACCGGCAGCACCGACAAATGCTTCTTCTTTGGATGACCTATACGCTGATCTTTAATTCGCATCCTTAAATTAAAACCACAAGGGGAGGGAAACCTCCCCTTTTTTGTCAAATGATGGAACTCGCCAAAATAGAAAATTTAGTCGAATCTGTTCTCAGAAAATCCTTTCCTGGAGATTCTGCCAGACAAAAAATTTACCTGGCCGGCAACAGAATCAATTTTTCTTGTCCTTACTGTGGAGACAGTTCAACGGGAAGGAAAAAGAGAGGAAACTTTTATCTGACCACTCTGTGTTATAAGTGTTATAATGGGGGATGTGGTATTTTTAAAGATGGTTATGCTTTCTTTACAGATTTTGAAGTTCTGTCTGAGCTAAATCCTGAAGATAGAAGAGAAATCCTTGAGATCGTCAAGGAAAGTAAAGAAAAAAGAAAAACACATTATGGGGATGTTGATATTTCAATGTTGTTTGAAATCGACTTCAAAAAATGTGTTATTCCCAGAAATGTTTTTATACAACGTTTGAATTTGGAAAATGTTGAGGGTTCTTCAATCGCTGGTTATTTGAAAAGAAGAAACCAAGTTCTTGACAACAGATTCGCGTGGGATCCGGAGGAAGAAAGACTTTTCCTTTTTAATTTGACTAAAGATGAAGAAATTTTAGGCCTTCAGGTCAGATCCATGTCCAAATCAACCAGGGCTTCTAAATATTACACCTACAAGTTGAGCGGGATCTGGGAGAAAATGATGGGCGAGACCAACTCTGAA
>Ga0172376_10004628_pt1 | contig 15653 bp, 13 predicted proteins | sample Lak35m_FD_121114 | JGI IMG/M metagenome (GOLD analysis project Ga0172376, IMG submission 121114) | Freshwater microbial communities from Kabuno Bay, South-Kivu, Congo - kab_092012_35m | ecosystem: Environmental > Aquatic > Freshwater > Lake | place: Democratic Republic of the Congo: South-Kivu...
AATTAAACCTGTGTTGGCAGAGACTTGACCATTGATTCTTAAACTACTAGAGAACCACTGTAAATCTGGGCTGCCTGTTAAAGCAGAGGCTGCTGAAAAAAATCCAATCTGGTTAGCAGCCCCCGCTGCAGTCACAGTAGATGTGTCATCAATTTGGGCCTCCCATTGTGATGCCGTGTTATTCCACTTTAAAGCGTAACCATCTTGGGCTGATCCTACTGTTTTTAAAGAAGTGGCTAAGTTTTTCCCTTGAATTTGAACCGCTGTAATATTGCTTAATTGGCTACCATTTCCTATAAATGCATTCGCTGTCACATTGCCTGTGATATAGGCATTTCCTATCACGTGAAAATCATAAGAAGGAACCGCTGTTCCTATGCCAATTTTACTGGCCCGAAAATTGCCGATTACCTCTAAAGGCGTTGTCGGATTCAATGTCCCTATCCCCACATTGCCCATGGTATAAATCCCATTTCCCACAATTCGATTTGCAGTAATGTTATTGTTCACGGACACATCGGTTGCAATCAAAGACCCCACATTTGCAACGGTCAATACGGATTTGTTGATGGTCGCTGTATCTGAAACTGTTAAATAGTTACTTGAAACCGTGCCATTTAATACCAAGGTATTGGTTGAAGAGACGTATTGAAATGAGGTAAAACTGGTGACAATGGTACTAGACCCGCCTGACCCCCCAAACACACCCACTTGACCTGTTTGTCCATTGGATATCGCTGTAGAAGTATTGTCTACGTCCGGAACCCATTGTTGTGAGCCGCCATCCCATTTCAATACCTGACCTGTAGCGGGTGCTGTTGTAGAAATAGATTTGCCCTGTATTTTAATGGCATTCACATTGCTTAAGCCGCTGCCATTTCCTACAAATAAATTGGCTGTTACGGTTTGTGAAATTTTGGCACTTCCCACAATGTCTAACTCAGCAGATGGCGCTGATGTTTTTATCCCCACATTTCCTGATGAATAATAAATACCACTGACATTCGTGGTCCACTGAGATTGATTCGTGGCATCAATAGAGGTGCGTAAAGCGTTTAAACTGGCAATTAAGTTTGTCACGCCCTCCATTGGAATATTGACCAGTTCTAACCCAATACCTGAAAACAGGTTACTTCTAACCCTATTGGCGGTAATGGACTGTGCGTTAATTCCCAAATTAACGGTAATAGATTCCGCTGAAAATGCTTTTAATTGACTACCATCCCACTCTAGACCCAGTGCAGGCTTTAAGCCATTGCTGCTGTCAAAAAAGGGGATTTTATTCATCACCACTGAATTCACAGTGGCATAGGATTGTCCTTGTTTATTTAAAATTTTATCCGATATGATTTTGCTATTCACCAATAATTCATTCACTGTAATGCCATTGTTAATACTGACACCCGTGGCTGTAATCACACCGACCACATGCAAAGAAGAACTAGGAACCAGTGTGCCAATCCCTATATTGCCTGTTTTTTTAATCACCATTGGAACTATTCCCCCTGAACCAGGATTCAATGCTGTGTTAGAATGACTTCCTCCAGAATAAAAAGCAAAATCCCCTTTCGTTCTAAAATATTGGGTATCTGTTTGTAATCCCACACCATAATTTGAGTCCCCTAATTGAATAGCTTGCCTGGAGGCAGAAGATGGCAAATTAATAGTGTTTACATTTAAAATTTCTGAATTTAATTGAGGAGCATTTAACCCCGTATTGACGGTTACAAAACCCTGAATATTTGCATCTCCTGATAAAAAAAGATTGCCTCCAACAGACAAGGCCTCTTGTGGATTTATATCGTTAATTCCCACTTTTCCTGTAGATTTTATGACCATTGTAACAACGCCCCCTTCTCCAGGGTCCAAAGAGACATTTGAATGACTCCCTCCCACATAAAAGGCAAAATCTCCCCCTGTTCTAAGGTAATGCGTCATGGGTTGAAACCCAATCCCATATTGGCTACTGGACATGGACATGACCTGGCGTGAACTTCCATTAAATAACATGCTCCCGGGAATCGTATTATTTGCCGTGACAATTAAAAAATCTGATGACTGATACCCATTAAAAAGGGTTGAGTTATAGGCTTGAAAAGCAAACGGAGACCCCAAAAGCTCTACTCTTGGGGACATTTCTGAATCAGACCCCACTGTAATGCCCAATTGGACTGAATTGCCCTTAAAAATGCCTGGATCCAAAGCTGAAACAGACCCTAGTTTTACTGAAAATTGTCCAAATACCACAGAGACTTTTTGGCTTCCATCGTACACTTCTGACCATTTCAGTACATTGTCTACATAAATTTTAAACGTCATCTTCAAAGTGCCTGAAATAGGGACATTTTGATCATCTGTTAATTTACCTTGATAATACAATTGAATAGGCATTGCAAATACTGATGCAGAAAAAAAGGCAATTCCTATCAAAATCAAAGCAAATTGGATAGCATTTCTTATCAATTTCATGATATCCCCTTGAGAACACTCCTTTATGAATTATGGTGTTTTGACCATTTCCGATTTCATACCCTTATCTGATCCAAGTTAAACATTTGTTTTTTATAAAATATTTTTCTCTAACTCATCATTTTAAATCGACTTAAGAATAGACCTGTTTAGAAATTTGCTTTAATTTTTTTTTTCTAATCCTTACTATGTGCCCATGAAAATTAACAAAGTGTCTTTGTATCAATTTTACTTAGAACCCGCCAAAACAGCTCTTCAGCGCGATCAAAAAAAAACCGTTTTACTGGCAAAGTTAGAAAGCGATGCCCCCCTTTCGGTCTGGACAGAATGTGCCGCATTAACCGATGCCGTTTATGTCAAAGAAACCCAAGCACTGGCCTATGCTGCTTTAAGCAAGCACTTGATCCCCTTTGTGCTGAATCGTGATTTCCCAGACGCTTCTGTGGTATTTGACACCTTAAACGACCTGATTCCTGATCATTTTTTTGCCAAAGCCACCCTTGAAATGGGGTTTTGGGCACTACAGTCTCTTCAAAATCAACAGCCTTTGTTTCAGGAAATAAAAGGCGAAATCACGTCTATTCCCTCCGGTATTGTCTATTCCTCTCATCACCCTTTTTCTGATTTTTTAAGATGGCTGGATTTAAAAAAAGTGAGTTACCATCGCATCAAACTTAAAATTTCTCCTCAAACAGACCCTGTGTATTTTCAATATTTAACAGAACATCCTCTTTATTCTCTTTCTTTTGATGCGAATGGAAAGTTTGATGAAGATGCCCCTTTACTAGAGTCATGGCTTCAAGGGGTGCCTTTCGACATGATTGAACAGCCTTTTTCATCCAGTACTCATGAAAAGTATCCTTATTTTTTTAAGCAATACCCTGTTTGTTTTGACGAACCTGTTTTCACCCTAAATCAGGTTAAAACCCTTCATCAACAGTTTCCAAATGCCATCTTTAACCTCAAACCTTCTAAAGTAGGTGGCTTTACCCCTTTTAAACGCATGCTAGAGTTTTGCCAAACACAAGGCATTAAAGTTTGGGTGGGAGGCCTTTATGAAACAGGGATTGGCAGGGCCTATTTGTTGGCCGCCAATAGCATGAAACACTTAAGTTTTCCTGGAGATTGTGCTGAAAGCAAAGAGTATTTTGACTTAGATGTCTATGAACATGTGAAGCAAGGGATGTATTTTAACCTTAATCACTACCCTGGCTTGGGCATCGTGGTGCCAGAACAGCGTATTGAACAAGAGTCGTTTCATAAAGAAGTATTTGTCTAAACTTTTAACTGTCCTCTATCATAAATTCCCATGACAGATTTACTCAAAATTCATGATAAAACCTTTGATTCTCGTCTTATTTTAGGCACTGGAAAATTTTCATCTCCAAAGGTCATGAAAGAAGTCCTTATTCAATCTGGCGCTGAAATGATTACCACAGCGCTTCGTCGTGTTGATTTAAAAAATCCCGAAGACCCTTTCACTGTGACCATTGACCCTCAGTCTTATGTGTTTGTCCCGAATACCTCTGGGGCCAGAACAGCGGAAGAAGCCATTCGCATTGCCAAACTTGCAAGGCCTATTTCTCATTGGATTAAACTAGAAGTCAATCCTGAACAACACCACCTGTTGCCTGATCCCGTTGAAACATTACTGGCCGCTGAAGCCTTGGTAAAACTGGGATTCGTGGTACTGCCTTATATTCAAGCCGACCCCATTCTTGCCAAACGCTTGGAAGACGTGGGTTGCGCCACGGTGATGCCGTTGGCTTCTCCTATTGGCTCTAACAAAGGGCTTGAGACCAAAGAATTCATTCAATTAATCATTAATCAATCCAACATTCCTGTGATTGTGGATGCAGGACTGGGGGCCCCGTCTCATGCCGCTGAAGCCTTGGAAATGGGCGCTGATGCCGTGTTGGTCAATACAGCCATTGCCACAGCCCAAGACCCTGTTTTAATGGCTGCCGCGTTTAAACAAGCTGTGATTGCAGGACGACTTGCTTTTTTATCTGGGTTACCTCAAGTTCATTCACAAGCACACGCGTCTTCTCCACTCACAGGGTTTTTACACAGCGAATGACCTTTCCTCATTATTTGTCCACACTTTCACTACAGCAATGGGTCAGTGAAAGCCTGCTTTGCGTTTCCAGAGATGTGGAAAAGTGTTTGTCAAAATCAACTTTTACGCTTCAAGACTTGCCCATTTTATTGTCCCCCGCCAGTACCCCCTTTATTGAAACCATGGCCCAAAAATCGCAGCAACTGACTATTCAGCGCTTTGGAAAAACCATGCAACTGTTTATTCCCTTGTATTTGTCCAATGAATGCATGAATACCTGTACGTATTGTGGGTTTAGTCGAGAATACACTTACGAACGCTTGACCTTGTCTGAAAAAGACATTTTGGCCGAAGGACATTCTCTTGCACAAAAAGGGTTTCAACACCTTTTGCTTTTAACGGGGGAATCGCCTAAAAAAGTAGATGCGCGTTATATTCAACACGCAGTAACCTTGCTATCCCCTCTTTTTTCATCTATTGGCATTGAGGTCCAACCCCTTGAAACACCTGAATACGTTTCGTTAATTCAAGCCGGTTGCGATAGCCTGACCTTGTACCAAGAAACATATCATCCGGACGCTTACAAGGCTTACCATTTGTTTGGGAAAAAGAAAAATTATCACTACAGATTGCAAAGCCCTGAAAGGGCCGCAGCCGCTGGGTTTTATCGCATGAATCTTGGGGTATTGCTGGGACTGTATGACTTTAGATTTGAGGCCTTGGCACTGGCTTATCATCTTCATTTTCTGCAAAAACAGTATTGGAAAATTCATTACGGGGTTTCTTTTCCTCGCATTAAAGAAATGGTGGGAACTTTCAAAATACAATACCCTGTTTGTGACCTTGATTTTGTCAAAATCATTTGTGCCTTTCGGTTAATTTTTCCAGATTTGCTTATTTCTCTTTCTACCCGTGAAAGCCCCACACTGAGAGACCATTTAATTCCCTTGGGCATTACCCAGATATCCGCTGAATCAAATACAGCGCCTGGCGGTTATTCAGGCTCAACCGCTGAGAAACAATTTGAAATTTCTGACCATCGGCCTTTGTCTGACATTTGCAATACCTTGATTCAAAAAGGGTATGACCCTATTTTTAAAAATTGGGAACCTCATCAGACAAGCAGTCTGGTTAAATAAAAAAATGACCATTAAAAAAGGAGTATCGACATGAAAGTCTTGTTAAGCGTTTCTGATAAAACGGGATTGGTTGAGTTTGCACAGGGATTACATGATTTGGGCATGACATTGCTTTCGACAGGAGGCACTTACACCTTGCTTAAGCAGCACCATATCCCTGCCGTGCCTGTAGAAGAGGTAACAGGGTTTCCTGAAATCTTAGATGGACGGGTAAAAACACTGCATCCCAAGGTTCACGGCGGCTTGTTGGCCAAAAGAGACGACATCCAGCATATGGCCACTTGCAAAGCCCATAAAATTGATTTGATCGACCTTTTGGTGGTGAATTTATACCCTTTTGAAAAAACCATCCAACAAGCCCATTGCACCTTGGAAAATGCCATTGAAAACATTGATATCGGGGGGCCTGCAATGATTCGCTCTGCCGCAAAAAATTATCAAGATGTGGGTGTTGTGGTGAACCCGGCGGTATATCCCCGTCTTTTAAAAGAGCTACAAGACAATGAAGGGGTATTGTCTTTGGCCACCAAAAAACAATTGTGTTACGAGGCCTTTCAACACACGGCCCTTTATGATGCCATGATCGCCCAATATTTAAACGGTGCCTTGGTAGAAAAAACCTTATTTCCATCTGTGATCATTCCTGTTTTACATCAAGAAATGCCTTTAAGGTACGGTGAAAATCCTCATCAAAAAGCGGCGTTTTACACGTTGAAAGGGCAAAGTGGCTTTTCAAAATTCAAAAAACAACATGGCAAAGAATTGTCCTTCAACAATATCTTGGACATTGAAGTGGCCGCAGAAATTGTTCATGGCTTAAGCAAGCCTGCCGTGACCATCATTAAGCACAACAATCCCTGTGCCGTGGCTGTCGGGAGCTGTTTATTAGACGCCTTTAACCGTGCTTGGGAATGCGATTCTTTATCGGCCTTTGGCGGCATTATTGGCAGTAATCAACCCATTGATACCCACACAGCAATGGTGATGTCTTCTTTTTTTATCGAAGCCATTATTGCCCCCTCTTTTTCTAAAGAAGCCTTTGAGATTTTATCGCAAAAACCTTCTTTAAGGTTGGTGACCTTACCTGCAAAATCACAGGCCAAACCAGACCTTGTGTACAAATATGTAGAAGGTGGGTTTTTAATCCAAACCCCTGACGATTTGTCTATTCAAGATTGCCAAGTGGTCACCAAAAAACAAGTGACTGAAGAAGAATTAGAAGAAATGCTTTTTGGATTTCATGTCTGTAAGTTTATTAAATCGAATGCCATTGTGGTCTCTCAACATGGCCAAACGTTGGGGATTGGTGCGGGTCAGATGAGTCGGATTGACGCTGTTGAAAATGCCTTAAAAAAAGCAGGCGAAAAAGCCAAAGGGGCCGTGCTTTCTTCAGATGCGTTTTTTCCTTTTAAAGACAATGTCTTAAAGGCGGCTGAAGCGGGCATTGCTTGTATCATTCAACCCGGAGGCTCTGTGAGAGATGAAGAGTCTATTCAAGCCTGCAATGACCACGGCATTGCCATGGTATTTACAGGTATTCGACATTTTAGACATTAAGCCATGAAAATATTCATCAGTGCCTTGGAAGTGTCTGCAGACCAATATGGCAGCCAATTGGCCTCTGCGTTAAAGGCCTTGAACCCCGGGGTCACACTGATAGGTATTGGTGGGGAAAAAATGAGAGATGCCGGTGTCGAGGTTTTATTGGATTTAACCCCATTAAGCAGTGTGGGGCTTTTTGAGCCCTTGCGGTTTATTCCCAAACTGATTCAAGCGTATAGAAAAAACAAGGCCTTGCTCAAGCAGCACAAGCCAGACATTTACGTGGTCATAGATGCCCAAGGGTTTCATATGATGATGTTGAAAGTGGCCAAGTTCTTAAAGATTAAGACGGTGTATTTTATTGCCCCTCAAGAATGGCAATGGGGAACCGTTGCTGGGGGAAAAAAAGTGTTGCAGTATGCGGACCACATTTTGGCAATTTTCAAAAAAGAAGCAGAATTTTATAAAGCATTGGGGGGACAAGTGTCCTTTGTCGGCCACCCTATTTTAGACCATATTCAAAAGCCGTCAGACCCTTATTTAAGGTCCCATTTAAAAACCGACAAAACTATTTTAGCCTTATTTCCCGGATCCAGAGTACATGAAATTAAGCGATTACTTCCCTTGCTTTTGCAAAGTGCCTCTGAATTAAAAACCTTATATCCCCATTTTGACTGTGTCTTGTCTGTGTCATCCCCTGTGTTTGATCAAGAATTTCAAAAATATCAAAATTATCCCGTGTCACTGTACCGCGGACCGGCTATTGATTTGATTAAAAATGCTTATTTTTCCATCTCTGCATCTGGCACCATTATTTTAGAGCATGCCTTATGCCAAACCCCTTGTATTGCCATTTATAAATTTTCTCCGCTTACCTATGCCGTTGCGCATGCTTTTTTTAAGAAAAAACTAGAAAAACTGCCCTATATGACCCTTCCCAACTTGCTTTTAAACAAGCCACTCATTCCAGAGTTGTTACAAAAAAATGCCACGGTTGCAAACATTGTCAAAACAACACAACGCTTTTTAGACCACCCTTTAACTTATGCCACTTATAAAGACGACTTAAAGCAGGTTCATCCTTTATTAGGCGAAGCAGGTGCTATTCAAAAAGCCGCCCAAGCCGTACTATCAGATTTACAATGATAGAGTCTATTTTATTAAAACAAGTGTCTTTTCTAGAGGGTGTGACGGAAAAAACCGGAGACATTTTAATTCACTCTGGGAAAATTGTGGCAATGGCCCCTTCTTTACCTGAAAAAGCTGAACTGATTGTCCATGAAAAGGGCTTGCATGTGTTGCCTGGGGTCATTGATCCTCATGTGCATTTTAGAGATCCAGGATTTGCTGACAAAGAAGATTTATATACAGGCAGCAAAGCTGCCGCAGCAGGTGGGGTAACCAGTTTTTTTGACATGCCCAATACCCATCCCTCTACCACCACCTTGGCATTGCTTGATGAAAAAAAAACCTTGGCCTCCAAGCGGTCTTTGGTGAACTATAATTTTTTTATGGGGGCCACCACAGACAACCTTCAAGAGTTAAAAAAAGCAGAAAACATTCCTGGCATTAAAGTTTATGCAGGCTCTTCAACAGGGTCTTTATTGGTAAATGACCCTTCTTATTTAGAGATGATTTTTAGAGAAGTACCCCATTTAATCGCGGTTCATTCTGAATCTGAAGACATCATGAATGAACAGAAAAAAAAATATGAGCGACCCACCATTATGGACCATGAGCATATCCGTTCTGCCCTTGCCGCGAGGGTCAGTACGGCCGCCATCATCGCCTTGGCAAAACAACATCAGCATAGAACCCATATTTGCCACCTAAGTACAGCCGAAGAGGTTTTTCTGTTAAAAGGGCTTGCCCCCTTGATTACCACAGAAGTCACCCCCCAGCATTTGTTTAAGTCTTCTCCAGGGTGTTATATGACGCATGGCCATTTTGCAAAAATGAACCCCCCTATTCGCAGTATTGAGCACCAACAAGCCTTAATCAAAGGCTTAAAAGACGGCATTATTGGTTGTATCGCAACAGACCATGCCCCGCATACAAAGGAAGAAAAAACTCAAGAATTTTCAAAGGCCCCTTCTGGTATCCCGGGTGTTGAAACCAGCCTTCCCCTGCTTTTAAATTGGGCCGCTGAAAAACAATGTCACCTGTCAGATGTGATTCACTGGATGTGTCATCAACCCGCACGTTATTTTGGCATTCAAAACAAAGGCTTTTTAGCCGTGGGTTATGATGCCGATTTGGTATTGGTCGATTTAAAAAAGAAAAAAAAAGTGAAACCCCAAAGCAAATGTGGATGGTCTATTTTTGAAGGAGAAACGTTACAGGGTTGGCCCATCATGACCTTGGTTAATGGCCAAATTGTGTTTAGAGAAGACGATTTTTTTGACTCTGTCAAAGGCAAAGAAATTATCTTGTCTTCCTTTGTTTAAACAGGCAGCGCTAAGGTTTTTGGGTTATAAAAAAGCTTTTAAACTGATTTTATTGGCTTTCTTTTTCTGCCAATCGATAGCTGTAAATATGGCATTTCATGAACAGTTTTTTCTAAAAGCATCTCGCCAATATTGATTTTGTTTTGTTTAAGCCTTAATTTTTTTAATGATTGAAGAGTAGACAGGGTTGCAAAAAGGGTTATTCCACCATCATCTGTGATCTGATTATCGGATAAATCTAAGCTAAATAAAGCCGTCAGCGCTTTAAAGTGTTGAGATAAACGTGTGACGCCATGGTCATTCATCTGATTCCCTTTTAAAGAAAGACACATCAACGGAATGGTTTTTTGATGGCTTAGCATGTCTAAAAAATCGGTTAATCCCAATGGATTGATTTTGTTTCCCGATAAATTAAAGTTTCTTAAATATTGCCATATTTTTTGATGACCAGAAAAACAGATGCCATTTTCAATATGGTTAGAGGACAACTCTAAACTAACCAAGCTTGTAGAAAGGACATCCATTATCTTTTTTGCCCCAATATCGAAAAGACCTGTGTTTGTTAAGGACAAAGAGAGCAGTCGGGTCATGTTTTGTAAAGCAAGACCTAGAATTTCAACTTGATTCAACGTCATTGCCACACCTGAAACTTCTAAACAGGTCAATTGATAAAAATCTGGTGAATTTTTGATGAATTCAGGAATGCCCAAAGATGAGCCCTGTTTAATGATTAAAAAATGAATAGCCCTTTTTAAAGAGGGCGCTTCATCAGAAAGGGTGTCCTTAAACCTGACTTTTTTATTTAAAATGGACAATGTTTTAAACACATTACTTCCTTTTGAAAACATGTCTGGAGAGATTTTTAAAAATGACAGATGATTATTTTTTTAAATGTTTGAGAGGATAATATGGGTCACGAAAACCATACCATGGTGACGTCAATTTGCATATGTTTTCAATCCAAAATGGGGTGTTGTTGAACGGCCAATAACTGGGAGATCATGCGTAAACATTGCTCTTCAAATGCCGTAGAAAAATCGTTATAAATCACCGTATCTGCTTCTTGAAGATACGCTTCTCGTGACCGCTGATGTAAAGCAATTTTGTCAAATTTTTCTGCAATATGGGTTTTTATTTGCCACTCTTCCGCATCAATCACAATGACATGGTGGCAAAGGCTGGTTAACTTTAGCTCTTTTAGCAAAGCCCCCACCACCAACACAGGTTTTTTAGACCCGCACGCACGAATCCAAGTTTGTCTGTATAATTCAGGGTGCACAATGTTATTCAAAGAAGCCAGTTTTCCACCCTCTTTAAAGACCAGTGCAGACAAATACGCCCTGTCATGGCCGCCTAAACCCTCATCCAATTGTTGTTGAATATGAGGGTAAGAAAGTACCTCGTGACCCACTTTGTCCAAATCAATAATGGACATAGAAAATGCATTTTGAATGGCATGTTGGGCCTGTGTTTTGCCAGACCCCACCCTTCCTGTAAGCCCCACAATCATGTCAAGAATGGCAAAATAGGGGCAGGAACAAAGGCTGAAACATCCCTTTTTTCTTGAATCATCTCTCTGATGTGGGTAGATGAAATTTTAACTGGATTGCCCTTTAAAACATGAAATTGAAGGGTTTTGAACTTTTCGTCTAGGTACATGCCTGAATTATCTTCTCTTTCTACCACGACCCATTTGTAGTGTTGTATCCACTCTTGGCTGTTTTTCCAGGTATGAATAGAAAAAAAGCTGTCAGACCCCACTAAGATCCACAAAGGGGTGTCTTTGTATCGTTGTTTTAAATACAAAAGCGTGTCTTTGGTAAACTGAGGCGTTTGACTTTGTAATTCAATGTCGCAAATGTCATACACCAGGTCTGTCTTGGGCTGAGGCAAAAAAGGCAACAATGTCAGTAACATGTCCAACCGTTTTTCTTTTGAAAAAAAAGGGGCGGGTTTCACCACACTTAAATGACTTGGAATCAGTATCACTTTTTTAAGGTCTAGCTGCTGTACAGCCATTTCTAACATCCTGAAATGCCCATTGTGAAAAGGGTCAAACCGACCCCCAAAAATTAAAATAGGCTTAGTAGGCTTTTTCACGAGAAAGCACCACTTTAATGGTTTTTAAAATAATTTTAATGTCAAAAATGAAAGACCAATGTTTGATGTAATACAAATCATATTTTGTTTTATGTTTGGGACGGGAACTAAGTACAGACCTGCCATTAATTTGAGCCCATCCTGTCAGGCCCACAGGCACCGCATGCCTTAAATGGTAGTAAGGCATTTCTTTTGAAAATTTTTCAACAAAAAAGGGTCTTTCTGGCCTGGGTCCAACAAGGCTCATTTCTCCTTTTAAGATGTTCAAAAGTTGAGGCAATTCATCAATGGAGGTTTTGCGAATGAGTTTGCCAATAAAATGAATATACCTTGTCTCTTTTTCTTGATCTACAATCACAGGTCCCGTTTTACTTTCAGCGTCAGGAATCATGCTTCTGAATTTTATCATCATAAAAGGAATGCCGTTTTTTCCTATCCTTTCTTGTAAAAACAAAACAGGGCCATGCGGAGAAAACAGTTTAATTAAAATGGCCACCAGAACCAACATTGGACTTAATATCAAAAGGGATAAAAAGGCAATGCTCACGTCCAAAATCCTTTTTAAACATTTTTGAATCAAAGAGTGTTGACATTTTTGAAGTGAAAACAAAAGGGTATCATCCAAATAAGACATGCTAAAAATACCAGAATTTAACAACTCAATATTTGAAATCACGTTCAGTTCAATCTTTTCTTTTTCACAAAACAACACCATGTCTTCAAAAAAATCCTGCTTAGAAAACGCCTGATGAATCAGCATGACTTGAATGGGATATTGTTGGCATATGGCTTTAACATCCTTCAAATCTCCCAATAATCGAAATTTTTTTTCAAGATGGTAATGTAAAAGATCTGGTTTTTCTTTGCCTACAAATCCCATGTATTTCAACCTTAATCTGGGATTTAAAATCATTTTTTCAGCCAAATCCTGACATGTGTCATCTGTCCCAATAATCAGCGTGGGTTTGCTGCCAATGCCTTTTTTTAAACCCTGATTTTCAATATACACGTATAAAATTCTAATCAGTCCTAAAATTAAAATGCCTAAAATCCACATGTAAAAAATAACAGACTTTGATTCTGGAATAAGGGGATACACCATGGCAAACGCCGTCACTAAAATAGAAGACACCGTAATGGCTTTGGACAAGCGTACCCATTCATCAATTTCTGACATCATGCCTGAAAAAGACTGGTACACCCGACTGACATAAAACGTCAGCATCCAAATGGCCATGACATACAAAGACCCATGTAAATAGGGCTCAAATTGGGCATGGGCATATAAAGGGCCAAAAGGAATAGAAAACACATACCGAAACACCCACCCCACTTTAAATTTCAAACTATACGCAAGCATTAAAATCATGGGAATCAAAACCATATCTGTCACGATACGAATAATGACCCAAAAAGACTTCATTTTTCTGCTTTTAATTTCCTGGACATCAAGGCATTTAAGGCCTCTTCCGGCGATTTATTTTCATATAGTAAAGCAAAAACCTGATTCACAATGGGCATGTCTATCTCTTTTTTTTTCGCCAATTCATAGACCACGGCGGTGGTTTTCACACCCTCTGCCACCGCATTTAAATGGGTTAAAATATCTGTCAAGGATTGGCCCTGGGTCAAAGCGTTTCCCACCCGCCAGTTTCTGCTTCTATTGGACATACACGTTGTCACCAAATCCCCTAACCCAGATAAGCCATAAAATGTTTTTAGTCTCGCACGGTATAATTTCCCAAATCTCACCATTTCTTTAATCCCTCTTGAAATTAAGGTGGCTTTGGCATTATTTCCCAATGTCAGGCCATCAATACACCCCGCTGCAATGGCAATAATATTTTTTAACATCCCCCCTATTTCAACCCCTATAGGGTCTTTAGAGGTGTATACCCTAAATCGGCTATTGCTTAATAATTTTTGAAATTTTTTTGAAACCCGATGCTCTGTAGACGCAATAACGGTGGCTGCAGGCAAGCGGTTGGCAATTTCTACAGCAATATTAGGTCCTGACAGCACAGCCAAAGAGGCATTTAACTTTCGTTTTAATAAAGCTGACACAAAAAGATCATCCTCATCTTTCAAAATGCCTTTGGTTAAACTCAGCATCAATTTATCTGGCGTGTAATAAGGGACCATGTCATCCACAACCGATAAAAAAGAAGACGCCAAGCCAAAAACACAGTATCGGCTATACTCTATTGCTTTTTTCAAATTTGTTGTGGCTTTAACCCCATTGGGCAACACCACACCTGGCAGTACTTTGGATTGTTGATGATTTTTATTAATATCTTCTGCCAAGGCATCCCGATGACACCATACCAAAACCTGATGCTGATTTTCAGCCAATATCTTTGAAATGGTCATGGCCCAAGCCCCGCAGCCAATTACAGTCACTTTTGCCATTATATTTTATTTTCTTTTTTTTGAATTAAGCGAAGAATATTGCTTCTATGCTTGATTAAAATAAGGACACTTAACAATGTCATGATGCCAACATACGCTTCAGAATAATCAAACAGGTACAGCAACAAAGGCGCCAAAAGGCCACATACAATAGACGTAAGCGCCACATATCGAAAAGCCAGAATTAACATTAACCCCACCGCAAATAAAATACCAAACACATCTGGGGCTAAGGCGCACAACACACCCGCCGTGGTGGCGGCACCTTTACCTCCTTTAAATTTTAAAAAAGGAGAAAAGCTGTGTCCCAATACGGTCAAGGCCCCTACACCGATATGCACCCAAGGATTATCACTGTAATAGGTCCCCACATAAACAGGGAAATACCCCTTCTCTCCATCCAATAAGAAAACAAGAATGCCAAATTTCCAACCCAACGCCCTATAAACATTGGTGGCCCCAACATTGCCTGAACCCACACGTCGTAAATCTATTTTTTTAAAAGAGGCAATCAGTGATGCAAAAGGGATAGCCCCCACAAAGAAAGGAATAATCCCATAACTATATTGCAAAAATGTCAGCATGTGCTTCATCAAAAATATGTTCTGCAAGGTAAGAACTTCTCACCAAAGGCCCCGAAAAAACAAATTTATAAGCCATTTTTTCAGCTTCTTTTTTTAAGAATAAAAATTCATCTGGATGGTAATATCGAATCACGTCTAAATTTTGCTTGTCTGGTTTTAAATACTGCCCCACCGTTAAAATGTCTACGTTGGCCTGTCGAATGTCTTGAAAGGTGTCCATTAATTCCGATAATGTTTCTCCCAAGCCAACCATCACTCCAGATTTTGTTAAAAGATGTGGCGCTATTTGTTTTGCTTGCCGTAACACCTCCAATGACCTTTTGTATAAAGACCCTTTTCTCACCCTGGTGTACAAAGAAGGAACTGTTTCAATGTTGTGGTTTAAGACATCTGGATTGGCATCCAATACCACCTTTAAACTGTCTGTATTGCCTTGGAAATCTGGAATCAAAACTTCTACTTTTAATGCAGGAAATTCTTTTTTTAATCCTCTTACAATATGGGCATAATGAGAGGCCCCGCCATCTTTTAAATCGTCTCTGTTGGGAGACGTTAACACCACAAATTTTAAATTCAGTTGTCGAACAGAATGAATCAAGGTATCCAATTCATTTAAATCTGGGGCTTTGGGCTTGCCATGTACAACACTGCAAAACCCACAGTTTCGTGTACAAGTGGTGCCTAAAATCATAAAGGTTAAAACCCCTTTATTGAAACAATCTACCCGATTGGGGCACTTTGCTTCTTGGCAAATGCTATTTGGCACATCTCTTTGTAGTAATTTAGACAGGGCCGTGGTGGCATTTTTTTTCCCACCTGTTTGTTTAAACCATTCTGGCAGTCGCTTCATTTTTGGCATTTTAACAACCAATGGCGGTTTTTGCGAAGAGAGAAATCAAAGCCT
>Ga0172376_10004631_pt1 | contig 15649 bp, 10 predicted proteins | sample Lak35m_FD_121114 | JGI IMG/M metagenome (GOLD analysis project Ga0172376, IMG submission 121114) | Freshwater microbial communities from Kabuno Bay, South-Kivu, Congo - kab_092012_35m | ecosystem: Environmental > Aquatic > Freshwater > Lake | place: Democratic Republic of the Congo: South-Kivu...
AAATGTGCAAATAAAGGAATGGGATATCCTAACGCTTGATATAAAGCGATTTGTTTAGGTGTATTTGAAATATGGTCTACTCCGCGAATAACATGAGAAATCTTCATTAAATGGTCATCAATGACCACGGCAAAATTGTAAGCAGGGCTGCCATTAGATCTGGTAATGACGAAATCAGAGATTAAGTGTCCTTCAAATCTCATCTCCCCTCTCACCAAATCATGAAAAACAATTTCTGTATCTGGCATTTTAAACCTTAAGGTGTACGAAAGACTTTCTTTCTTTTTTGCCACTTCTTCTTTAGACAAATGCAAACATTTTCTTGAATACACATACGCTTTTCCAATGGCATCACTGGCGGCTCTTTCTTGATCTAATTCTTCTTCTGTACAAAAACAAGGATACACATGCTGGTTTTGCATGAGCTCATCACAGATTTTTTGGTAAATTCCTTTTTCAAATCGCTCTGATTGTCTGTAAATTTCAGAAGGCCCTCCCTGAAGAGGCCCCTCATCAGCATCCATTCCCATCCAAGACATGCCTTGAAAAATACTGGTTTCAAATTCTGGATTCGACCGCTCAAAATCTGTGTCTTCTATTCGTAAAATAAATGTTCCTTGATGACGTTTTGCAAATAAATAATTGAATAAAACCGTTCGTAAAGACCCAATATGGAAAAATCCTGTTGGGGACGGCGCAAATCTTACCCTGACTGTCATGAATGGCTCCTTTGTTGTTCTTTGATCAAATTTAAAGCAGAACCCGCCTTAAACCAGGCAATTTGGGCTTCGTTATAGGTATGATTCAATACAATCTGATCACAGACCCCATTTTTATGCTTGGCCATCAAGATTAAAGGCCTTGAGGGTGCAAATTCCTTTAAACCGATGAGGTCAAATTCATCGTCTTCTTGAATTTTTTCATAATCAGATTTGTTTTGAAACGTCAGGGCCAACATGCCTTGTTTTTTTAAATTGGTTTCATGAATTCTAGCGAAAGATTTAACAATAATGGCTTTAACACCCAAATGTCTTGGCTGCATTGCGGCATGTTCCCGAGAAGACCCTTCCCCATAATTTTCATCCCCTACCACAAGGGTGCCTATCTTTAATTTTTGATACGCCCTTGCTAGTTGAGGCACTTGCATTATTTCTTGTGTTAACACATGTTTCACCGCATTGGTTTTTTGATTAAAAGCATTCAACGCCCCAATCAGTAAATTGTCTGAAATTTTATCCAGATGCCCTCTGTATTTTAACCAAGTGCCTGCCATGGAAATATGGTCTGTTGTGCATTTTCCTTGTACTTTAATGAGTAACCTTAACCCTTTTAACTCTTGCCCATCCCAAGCTGGAAAAGGGCTTAGTTTTTCTAATCGGTCTGAATTGGGATGAATACTGACTTCAATGTCATCGCCATTTTCTGCAGGCTCAACATAACCCAACTCTTTGACTTCAAATCCCTTTTGTGGAAATTGATCTCCTTTTGGAGGATCTAACTTTACTTTCTGACCTTGCTGATTGATTAAAAAATCTGTCATGGGGTTAAAACACAAATCTCCAGCAATGGTGAACGCCGTGACAAGTTCAGGTGAAGCCACAAACGCGTGGGTGTTCGGATTGCCATCGTTTCTTTTTGAAAAATTGCGATTAAAAGAAGTAATGATGGCGTTGGCTTCTTCTTTGCCAAATCGATGACGTTTCCATTGTCCAATACAAGGTCCGCAGGCATTCGCCATGACCACTCCCCCAATATTTTCAAACTCCTTTAAAATGCCATCACGCTGCACAGTATAACGAATTTGCTCTGATCCTGGCGTGATAATGAATTCAGATTTGGCTTGCAACTGCTTTTCATAAGCCTGTTTTGCCAAAGAGGCCGACCTGCTTAAGTCTTCGTAAGAAGAATTTGTACAAGACCCAATTAAACCCACTTCCAATTTTTGAGGATACTGGTTGTCTTTAATGAACTGAGAAAATGCTGATAAAGGAACAGCTTTATCAGGGGTAAACGGCCCATTGATATGAGGCTCTAAGCTGGATAAATCAATGTGGATGACCTGATCATAATAGGCATCAGGATTTTCAATGACTTCTGGATCTGCTACCAGATACCCGTCCAGTTCATCTAGCAAGGGCAATAAGGCCTGTCTATGGGTGGCTTCTAGATAGGTTCTCATGTGTAAATCGTATCCAAATACAGAAGTGGTGGCCCCAATTTCAGCGCCCATATTGCAAATGGTGGCTTTTCCTGTACAAGACAGGGAAGAAGCCCCTGGCCCAAAATATTCAATAATACATCCTGTTCCCCCTTTCACTGTTAAAATGCCTGCCAATTTTAAAATCACATCTTTAGGCGATGCCCAATCAGACAATGTTCCTGTTAAGTGAACCCCGATTAATTTGGGAAATTTTAGCTCCCAACTCATGCCTGCCATGACATCCACGGCATCTGCACCACCCACACCAATAGCAATCATGCCCAAACCGCCGGCATTCACTGTATGAGAATCCGTGCCTATCATCATGCCAAAAGGAAATGCGTAATTTTCTAAGACCACTTGGTGAATAATCCCGGCCCCTGGCTTCCAAAACCCTATTCCATATTTATTAGAAATGGATGCTAAAAAATCATACACTTCTTTATTCACGAACAATGCTGTAGATAAATCTGAGTCAGCGCCTTTTTCGGCCAAAATTAAATGGTCACAATGTACGGTGCTAGGAACGGCCACTTTTTTTCTACCCGCTTGCATAAATTGCAACAAAGCCATTTGCGCTGTGGCATCCTGCATCGCAACACGGTCTGGCATAAAGTCCACATAATCAACACCCCGAACAAAAGGCGTTTTAGGCAAAGACTCTAGATGTGTGTATAAAATTTTTTCTGTTAGGGTTAAGGGTTTATTTAGTAATTGCTTTGCATGATCCACTTTTGATTTCACTGAAGCATAAAATTGTTGAATATACGTTAAATCAAACATAAATAAAGCTCCTTAGACATATTTTAATCAAAAAAATTTAAGCTTTAAAAAAGCTTACTTAAGCCTACTCTATATTCAAAACCCTTTAAAATTTTTTTTAAAAAATAAACTAAAATAATGACATTTAAATAGTTTTTTTTCTTCTTATAAAAACGAAAGCCTTGGCCTTTATTTTTTTAGATAACCCTAATTTTTCAATTTTTACATCAATGGTTGAGATAGGATATTCCTTCAAAAAAAGACTTGCAATGTCTTCGCCTAAAGACTCCACTAAAGCATAATGTCTAATTTGGCTAATCTGATGAATTTTTTGGGCAACCTCAGCATAATCAAGGGTATCAGAAAGAGAATCTGTTCGACCTGCTTTAGAAAGGTCTAAATACAAATTCACAGTGATTTTTAAAGATTGCTTGTTTTGTTTTTCTTCAGGCAAAACACCAATAAAACAAGCTTGTTTAAGGCTTACTGAAATAAAATCTACATCCATTCTGGCTTTACTTTTCTAAGAGAAAATCGATTAGAGCGGGTTTCATTCAACCTTAAGCGATGCAAAGGAAATGTGCTTTTTTTCTCAAAAGTATTTATAAAATAATGCAAAATATTTTCACAAGTGGCCAATTGAGGACCCAATACATCGTTTAAATGGCAACACTCATAGGGCAGTAAAAAATCAGTCCATGCATTAAAAAGGGTTTTTAGTAACCCAGGCAATGGGGTATTAGATTGAAATTCAGGCTGTAAACAATCAATGGTGGCTTGAACTTCAAATTGATGACCGTGAGGCCTTGTACAATAGCCAAAAAGTGCTTCATTTTCTTCCTTACTAATCTCAGGGTTAAGCAAGCAATGTGTGGCCCTAAAATGGGTCCCTACAGACAATAAAAGCTGAGAGTCTGATATCTCATAAGTCAGCATGGGATCTGTGGTCACCACTATTTTTTTAAGAAGAGGAAAACTTTTTTTTAAAAAAGCCCATGCTTTTTTAAGGACTTCTTGATCAATGGCATAGCCTTTTTCAGAAAGAATATCTTGAATATCTTCATTTTTTGTCATGGTTTTTAAAAAGTCATATTGGGTGATGATGTCTTGGGTTAAGGGATGCAAAGGGCCTTGAAAAACCAAATGAAGGGTTAAATTTACCGGATAAATAAAATGCATGGCCAATGTTTTTTGGGCATGGCCTTTTTGAAATACAGTTGCAGACTCTTCCCATGATTCCTGTAAATGACATGCAATGGGAATAACGGATGTCTTTTCTAAAGCCTTTTTGCTTTTTTGAAGAATATATGAAGCAATGCAAGGAAAAGTAGGTATTTTATCTTGAAAAAAGTCAAGGTCTTGATTCAAGTAAAAATGATCTAGGGTGGAAATGACTTCTTTGAGCAATATTTTTTTTAAATTACTTAAATTCATCATCATCCCTGTTTCAAATTGAAGAGGGCCTTGAATAATAATATTGGCTTTTAAATTATGGCCATGTCCATAAGGTCCTTGAAAATCATAGCCAAATAATTGTCTATTTTCATCATCGCTTAATTTGGGATGCGCATAACGATGTGCAATTGAAAATTCAAACTGTTTACTTGCTGTTAAAAACATGGAGGCTTTGAAATTAAGTTTAAAAATTCAGATCTCGTTGCAAGATTGCTTCTAAAAGAACCTAGCATACAAGAGGTTGTCATGACGGAATTTTGTTTTGCAACACCCCTCATCATCATGCACAAATGCCTGGCTTCTATCACAACCCCACACCCTATTGCTTGTGTTGCACTCATGATGGCGGATGCAATTTCTGTGGTTAAAGTTTCCTGAATTTGCAAACGTCTTGAAAACATGTCTACAATTCTTGCCACTTTAGACAATCCAATCACTTTTCCTTTGGGTAAATAAGCCACATGACATTTGCCAAAAAATGGCAACAGGTGGTGCTCGCAAAGGGAGAATAATTCAATGTCTTTGACAATCACCATTTCGTCGTTGTCAGTTTCAAACACAGCCTCATTAATGATCTCTGATACTGTCTGACGGTATCCTTGTGTCATAAAAGAAAACGCTTTTGCCGCCCGTGCAGGGGTCTTTTTAAGACCTTCTCTATTTGGGTTTTCTCCTATTTTCAAAAGCAAGTTTAAATAATCATTTTCCATTCACTAAAACCTTTAAGACCGCATCAGCATGACCTTCAACTTGAACAGAAGACCACATTTTTTGAATATCTTGATTTTCATTAATTAAAAAGGTACTTCGAACAATGCCCATGCTGACTTTTCCGTACATCTTTTTTTCTTGCCAAACCCCGTAGGCTTGAATCACAGATTTATCAGGATCACTTAACAGGGTGATGTTCAGTGAATATTTTTTGCAAAATTTTTGATGAGAGTCCACGGAATCGGCTGAAACACCCAAAATCACAGCCCCTTTTTCTTGGAATGAATTTAGCAATTCAGAAAATGCAATAGATTCTTTTGTACACCCAGGCGTGTCGTCTTTGGGATAAAAAAACAACACTACTTTTTTGCCTGAAAAATCGGTAAGAGAAATTTTTTCTTGATCTTGATTTAATAATGTAAACCCTGGTGCTTTTTGCCCTTCTTTTAAATTCATCATCTGTCTCCTTAAAAAATTTGTATATTTTTATACTAAATGTAATAGTAAAAAAATCATGAAAATTTTACTATATGGCTTTGTTTTATTTATGTCATTGTCTTTAAAAATTTATGCCTTTACCCCATCTTTTGAATTGGTTTGGGAAAATGTATTGCAAAACCATGTTCAAGAGTTAAATACCGATGGTCTTTTTAGTAAAGGGATTGATTATGAAAAAATGTCAGACAGTCAAACCTTTTTCTCTTTAATTCGTCTAATAGAATCAACAAACCCTTCTGATTTAAAAACGATTCATGCAAAAAAAGCATTTTGGATTAATGTATACAATATTGCCTGTATAAAATTGATGATTGAAAACAAGTTTGAGAATGCAGAGCAATGTTTTCACAAAGGACGGTTTGATCAAATACCAGCCATTACTGTAGACCAAGTTCCTTACTCTCTTAAGGAAATTCGAGAAGATATTTTACCCGAATATCAAGATCCACGTGTTTATTTTGCAATAGACACTTGCTTTGTTTCTGGCCCCAATTTAAATACAAAAGCATATACGCAAGAAAATGTTGAAGCCCTGTTAACAGAGCAAGTTAAAGCAGTGATGTCTGATAAAAGAAAAGGTGTCTTTATTAATCGTAATACAAAAATTATTTACGTGTCTTTAATTTTTAAAGATATTTCTCAGTATCTACCCAAAAAATTTAGCATCAAAGATTTTTTAGAAACTTATTTTTCAGAATCGTTTTTTCAATATGAAATTGAATTCTTAGATTTCAGCACAGAATTTAATCATATTTAAAGAAAAAAACTTGGATTCACAATAAAGTTATACTAGACTTTTAAAAATGAACTTTAATAAAATTCCAAACCAAAAATCAGAATGGGAAAACCTGAAAGAAAAGCAAAATATTTCTTCTAAAAAAAATAAAGAAATGATAGAAATTCCTCTTGCAGGTCAATTTGTTAAAGTAAGCAAATCTAAAATTAAACATGTGATTAAAGGAATTTCTGAAATTGCTTATTCCATGGGAAAAACGAATAACAAAGACCAGTACGAAGAAACCATGTTAGAAGATATTTTAGAGTCTTTTAATGCCATAGCAAAAAAAGATAAAAAAAAGCGTAAAAAAAAATAAACTTAATTCACCCTATTCTTATGTCTTTTTTTTATTTAACCCAAAAAATTTCCTTTCAAAAATACCTGCTTTTATTAAATTCAATATGATGAATAAATCCTTATAAAAGTATGACTATCATTTTACAAAAAATATTACCCTCTTTTCTTTTTCACTTGTTTTTTAATCAAGAAAACCAATCTCGATCATGGACAAAATATCTTCCCTATTTTGCTTTGTTTACCTTTGTTTTATTACTTTACATGCCCGTATTAAATGCCCCCTTTATTTGGGATGACGAAGTGATGGTGCTTGGAAACCCTTTGATTAAATCTTGGTACTATATTAATGACATTTTCCTATCGTCAGCATTTGGTGGAAAATTATCCAGTAATAGTTTTTATAGGCCCATACAAATTCTAACGTTTCTCATTAATTTTCAATTTTCTGGATTAGATCCTTTTTGGTTTAGGTTAACAAACGTGATTATCCATGCCAGCAGCACCCTACTGGTCTATCAACTTTTCAAACACTTCAATTTAACAACAAAAGCAAGCTTTATCAGTGCCCTTATTTTTGGTATTCATCCTGTTCATCTCGAATGTACAACGTATATTTCAGGAAGAGGCGATGCCCTTTACTTATTATGTTGTTTGGGGTCTTTTTTATGTTTATTAAGAAATGGATTGTTTTGGAAAATTGCATGTATTTTACTTTTTTTAATTGCTGTTATTACAAAAGAAAATAGCATCATCCTTCCTTTTTTAATTTTAATTTATATGTGGAAAACAAAAATCTATAAAAAATCTTTTTGGATCTCTTTGTCTATTCAATTTTGTATTGCATTGGTATATGTGGCACCCCGACTTATCCCTGCATGGTCAGGCCATCAAACTGAAATCCCTTTGTCTTTTATTGCACAAGCCAATCTTTTTGAAAGACTGTTAACCCTTTCATATCTTCTTCCCACCTATTTAAGGTTGCTTATCTTTCCTTATCCATTGCATATGGAATATTTAACGGTGATCAAAGACTGGAGTAACATTTATATTTGGGTCTGGTTTCCCTTAAGCATTTTTGGCTTGGGAAGCCTTTATTTTCTTATTAAGGACAAATCTTACTATTACGCTGGACTATTGTGGTTTTTTATTGGACTTGCTCCTGTATCACAGGTTTTAATCCCCTTGGCCGCCACGTTAAGAGAACATTGGGTTTATATGGCCTCTATTGGGTATTTCTTAATTTTAGGTAAATTGTTGATGGACTATCCAAAAATTGGAATGGGGATTGCCGCCTTGCTTATTCCTTTATACACAGGCTTTACTTTGGATAGAAACAAAGATTGGATGGATCCCATGCAATTTTATACACATGATCTTTTACATGAGCCTAATAGCTTTTTGATTAACAATAATATTGGTGTTTTACATTACAGAAACGGAAACTTTAAAGAAGCAGAAACATACTTTGAAAAAGCCATTTATGTGAGTCCTGCACCAGGGTATAGCATCAGTTATAACAACTTGGGTGTTCTCAAAATGAAGAAAAATGACATGAAAACGGCTGAAAACTATTTTGCAACTAGCGCTTCAATTGATGGAAATGCAGAAGCGTATACCAATTTGGTTAAAATAAAAATCATAGAAAATAAAATTCCTGAAGCTAAAAAAATTACAGAGATGGGTTTGGCGTTTAATCCTTATTCAGAGAATTTAAAAAAAATAAAGGACTTGTTAAATCAGTATTAAAGACTTCATAAAAACAATATTTACTGATAAAAACTCTTTTAAAGAAAGACGCTTTTTAAAACCAAAGTTTTACATTTGTATATTTTATTAAAATTTCAATATAGAGGTTTTCGTTTTTATGCTGTCATTGTTCAAAATAGACATTTCCCATAGATTATCCCGTTTAAAAAAATTAAGAAACGCCATTTTAGAATATGAAGAAAAAATAACAGAAGCCCTTTATAAAGATTTACATAAATCAAGAGAAGAAAGTTATTTCACTGAAATAGGGCTATGTTTACAAGAAATTCGATATCATTGTTCTCAATTAAAAACATGGTGTAAGGTTAAAAGGGTACCCAGTCCGTGGCTCCTTTTTCCTTTTTCAAGTTCCTTTATTCAGTATGACCCTTTGGGTCGTGTGTTAATTATTAGCCCTTGGAATTACCCATTTCAATTAAGCATCATGCCTTTAATTGGGGCTATTTCAGCTGGTAACCGTGTTGTGATTAAACCCTCTGAACTATCCACCCATACCAGCATTGTGATTAAAGAAATGATAAATACCCATTTTCACCCAGATGAGATTGAGGTGACTTTGGGTGGCGTTCAAGAAACACAATCATTATTAAATGAAAAATTTGATCATATTTTCTTTACAGGTGCTACCCCTGTTGGAAAAATAATCATGAAAGCGGCTTCTGAAAATTTAACCCCGGTCACCTTAGAATTAGGGGGAAAAAGCCCTTGTATTGTGGACGAAAATTGCTGTATCGAAACAGCCGCTGCAAGAATTGTGTATGGAAAATTTTTAAACGCAGGACAAACCTGTGTTGCGCCAGATTATTTGTTGCTTCATGACACCCTCAAAGAGGTGTTTATTGAAACAATGAAGAAGAAAATACATGATTTTTATTATGTCGAAAATAAGTTGGGTTCTTTTGGAAAAATTATTTCTCAAAAGCATTACCAAAGATTAAAGTCTTATTTAAGCAATAGCGTGATTCACGAAGGTGGCCTATTTAACGACAATGAAGAAAAAATTTGGCCAACCTTGGTAGAAGTGGATCCCCAACATCCCCTTTTACAAGAAGAAATCTTTGGCCCTATCTTGCCCATTATCACATTTAATGACATTGAAACCGTTATTTCTTTCATTAAAAACAAAGCCAAACCCCTGTCCTGTTATGTGTTTTCAAATAATAAAAAATTTCAAGAAAAAATACTTCAAGATATTTCAGCTGGCGGATTTTGTATCAATGACACCTTGTCTCATGCCATTAACCATCATTTGCCTTTTGGGGGCGTTTCAGACAGTGGTTTTGGAAAATATCATGGGAAATATAGTTTTGAAATATTTTCTAATCAAAAAAGCATTTTCAAAAATACAAATCAATTTGAATTAGGCTTGAAATTCCCGCCTTATTCAAAATTCATTTTTTCATTTATTAAGAAACTTCTAAGATAATTTCTAAAAGACTTCATCCAAACTTAGCTCATTAAGAACCAGATTCTTAACTATTTAAGGGTTTAAAAAACGGGATTAAGACAATTTAAGAGAAGTTGGGGTGAACGATGGGGCTTAAACCCGCGACAGCCAGAACCACAATCTGGAGCTCTGCCAAAAAAGACTTCATCCAAACTTAGCTCATTTAACTATTTAAGGGTTTAAAAAACGGGATTAAGACAATTTAAGAGGAGTTGGGGTGAACGATGGGGCTTAAACCCACGACAGCCAGAACCACAATCTGGAGCTCTGCCAAAAAAGACTTCATCCAAACTTAGCTCATTAAGAACCAGATTCTTAACTGTTTAAGGGTTTAAAAAACGGGATTAAGACAATTTAAGAGGAGTTGGGGTGAACGATGGGGCTCGAACCCACGACAGCCAGAACCACAATCTGGAGCTCTGCCAACTGAGCTACGTTCACCATAAAGAGCCTGAAATATTACGAGATTCATATCAAAAAGACAATGCCATTAAATTCTACCTAAAATAAGAGGATTTATTGAGGTATCTTATAAAATGCTGATCAGTTAAATACCATAAATTTCTGAACTTTAAATGCCTAAGCCCCTGTTGGTATAAAAATACAGCTTCTTTTCATCATGATTATTTTATTTTTTAGAGACTAAATTTGTGATTTATCATTTTTATTTAACTTAACATTCTCTCTTTTTATAAGTTCAAATTTTACATTGACATGTATTTTTATTCTCATGTCATCATGTAATCTATTGACTATTTTTTAACTTTTTAAAAGAAAACTTTTTAATTTTTATTTAATCTCAAAGATTTTTCATGCTTCACTCTTCATGATATCTAAATTCCCTTTTATTGGTTTTTCTATTTAAATCACACTGTCTTAGTATTTGTTTAACCTTACTTATTTTTTTAATAATAACGGGGAAGGCCTTAAGAAGGATTGAATGGCTTTATAAGCCCTTTCTCCATAATAACTTGATATTGAACTGTCACAAAGGAACCACATTCGCCTATTCGTTAAAACAAAATTAATGATCTCTAGAAGTACCTCTTTTTTTTCTGATAAAACTTTTCTTTGACTGTACATTTTCTTTTTATTTTCAATAGACGTCTTTTCCCTATCAGCTTTTCTTATGTGTACAAGTACTTTGCTTTGAAAGAACCTATTCAAAATATAAGCTGCTTCAACACGAGAATAAACACGAGAATAATTAATTTGACTGTACAGTTTCTTTTTCTTTTCAAGAAACGTCTTTTCCCTATCAGATTTTCTTATGTGTACAAGTACTTTGCTTTCAATGTACCTATTCAAAACATAAGCTGCTTCAAAACGAGAATAATTAAGCAGTTTTTTCATGGCTAAAATAGTTGTGCCATGCGTTTTTATGGCATCTTTTATCGAAATGCCCAGATGACTTTTTACCAATTGTCTAATAGGTTCTGTTTTTTCTTTGTTTCGCCAGATGCTTTCTAAAAAATCTTCAATGTTTATTCTTTTAAAACGTGTTGCTTCTCTTGCTTTCTCAAATTCTGATGCACTCACTTTATACATGTGTTGAAATAGTATTTTTGACATTAAATCAACCTCAGCAGACTTACTTGTAGTCAATACAATATCAGAGGTATCACAACCTAAACCTAATAGTGTTTCCACCATCTCTGTGTTCTTATAGTTCACAGCATAATGAAGGGGCGTTTTGTTTTCATCAGATTTATTTTTTTGATTAAGAAACCCAGGGTGTAAATTTAAAATTTTTAAAACAACCTCTTTCATGCCATGCATGGCTGCAATATGAATAGCTGTCATTCCTTTAAATCTAGATGTACCCGTAACAGTTGTGTCTAAAGGACATCCTTTTTCAATAAAATATAGGGCAAGGGAGGTCAATTTACGCCTACATGCCAGAGAGACCAAGGTTTCATTATCTTTGTTTTTTTGTGAAAGAGTTAATTTTGTACCTAAAAAAATATCGATGGCATTTTTATTGTTTAATAAAATGGCCTTCATGATACCGGTGTGACCTTCAGTATCAATAGGCGTATTAGGATCATAACCCTTATCAAGAAGTTTTTTAATTAAATCTGGATTTTTAAGTTTGATGGCATACTCTAAGGCTTTTGGATTAAGGCTTTTTTCTTGTGTCAGTAAAGCGTCTATTATGGCTGGGTTACTTTTTTCAATAGCAAAATCAATAGCAGAAACAGGGTATTTTTTTGATACTAAATAAGGGTTTGCAGAGACTTCTAAAAGAGATTGTACAATGTCTAAATTATCGTTTTGTATGGCGTGGTGTAATAATGTTTTTCCTTCTTTATTGGGACGATCAATGATTCTTTTGTATTTTGGAATTAATCTTCTACTGATTTCAGAATGATTTCCAATGACTGCCAAATCTAAAGCTGAGTTTCTATCGATATCTCTAATGGCAAGATCCGTTGAGCTTACATTTTTCCACAACTTCCAAAACACGGCCATTCTACCAGTTGCACAAACATTCATGAAAACGGTTCTTCCCATTGAATCTTTAGAAGAAAAGTCAAAATCAGGGGCTTTCATGATGGCTAAAGCAGTGTCGTCATCCCCTTGATCTAAAGATACTGAAATTAATGGGATTTTACGCTTATCATCTGTTTCTACCATTTGATTAACCGAAACCCCTGCTTTGATTAACATACGCACTGCTTCTGTTTGTTTTAAACCAGTGGCGACCATTATGGGTTTCCATTGCTCTAAAGAAGGATCTGTACCCTGTTGCTCTTCTTCCTCACTTTGGCCCAAAGCACCTTCTAAAATCTGCATTATCATGGGTTTAGCTTTCTTCGACAAAGGACCTGTACCTTGTTGCTTTGGTTCCTTTCTTGGGACAAAAGCACGTTCTAAAATTTGAATTTTTTCTTTATGTTTAAGAACCAATCTCATGGACTCTGGAAAGCATAAAGAAGCAAATATTATGTTATTGCCAGTAGGGGCAATATAATTGATATTTATTTTTGGATGGTTCAATAAATATCTTAGTACATCAAAGTTTTCTTTTTGCGAAACAACCATGAGTAAAGAATCTTTTTTATGAGACAAGATATTGGGGTCTAATCCTAAGTCAAATAAAAATTTCACAATGTCAATTTTACATATTTCAATAATCTGCAATACATGTCTGAATTCTACTTTTTCTAAAAGACCGGGATTTTGTTCTAAAAGCTTTTGACAGGCTTCAATATTTTTACCTAACACTGCCTGGTAAAATAAAGACATAAGAGAATTTTTAGTAAAGTTTCTTAAAAACATGAATTGTTTCAAATCGTGGTTTTTATCCAGTTTTTGCTTCATCTTTCTCGCTTTATAGACAAAACTATCTGTTTTATAGTTTATGATCTCCAAAGGAAAGGGTTGCCACTTAAACCCTTCTATGTCTTTTGGTTTAGCTTCTTTTAATTCTACCGAAATGGGTTCTGCTTTAAATCGATTTCCCCCAAAAATTTGACCTTCTGAACTGCCTTCTTCTTTCCCATCATGTTTTTTACTCAAGCTTTTTTCAATAGTCCCTTTTACAGGTTGATAAAAAAGAGGTGGCACAAGCTCTTTTTCTTCAATAGGGGAAGCAAAAGATGAAATTTTAGGCAGCAAGTTTTCATTTTTCAGGGCCTGACAAATGGCGATTAATCCTGACACAATTTCAAGAATTTGAAGATAATGGTTTATCTTAGGGTTATCATACATTGTGTATTTCAGGGTGCTTAAATAAAGTGATTTATCATTCTCCTCTAGAATCTCTGCATCTCCATTTACTTCATAATTGATGATAGAGAGTGTTGAATTTAAGTAAAGGGAATTTGATACAAGAATGGCCCTCTTTAATTCTGCTGAAAGACATAGTCCATGATCTTTACTATATATTATGGAACTTAATTTTAAATTTGCCATATAATGTATTAGCTCTAAATCTTGCAACTTTGAAGCTGATTTTAACTTTGACAAATCTATCGCGTGGTGTGCAAGAAAATAAGCACGCCAATCGTCCATGCTTTGGGGAAGCTTGTTTTCATGTCGTAATTGTAAAATTTCATCCCGTTCAGATTCAGGCAAGAGCAATGCATGATGATATGTTGCTTTCATAAAAATGTCTGTTTCTTTCATGGCTTTATAAATAAGGGTATTTTTTGTAGAAGAAGACCCAAAGGAAAAATGATCTGGCAACCGATCAAGGCTAAACCAAGGCAAGGTTTTATCAACATATACCAATTGGACTACTTCTTGAAGTAACCTTTGGATATCTTCTGTTGAAATAGGCATTTCGGTGTCTTTTTGCAATTGAAAATGAATCATATGTTGACCCGGTTTAAAATTTACACCTTCTAAGTGCTTGCTTTTATGAATCACGCCCCCTGGTTTATTACCCTCTGTTATATTGGGGGTATCCAATTTAGAAATTTTATTACCAGGTGCTAAATTGACTTTTAAGCTTTCAATTAAAATCTTGCTGGACAAAACCACTTGTTCTTCAGTCTGGTTCTGAGGTAGGTTTTGAAACATATATTCAATGGCATCATTCAGTAAACGCGTCTCTTGATCAAGCCCCGTTTGTATGGCCACAGGCGCAGAAGCGTCTTCTTGATCAGGTCCCGTTTGTGTTGCCACAGGCGCAGCAGGCTCTTCTTGATCAGGTCCTGTTTGTGTTGCCACAGGCGCAGAAGCGTCTTCTTGATCAGGTCCCGTTTGTGTTGCCACAGGTGCAGCAGGCTCTTCTTGATCAGGTCCTGTTTGTGTTGCCACAGGCGAAGCAGGCTCTTCTTGATCAAAGCCCGTTTGTATGGCCACAGGTGAAGAAGGCTCTTCTTGAAGAGAATGCCTGCTTTTTTCAGAATGATCACTGTCATCTGAATTCATCTGTTCAATAGAAAGCATGCCCAATGTCACCCTATCTTGCATGTCAGCAGCACGTGAATAATCAACAGCATTGTTTAATGTCAAATTCCCTTCGCGAAGGTCTTGACGGGTTTTTGCTATGACCTCATAAACAGCCTCCAATTGCTTTTGAGAAGACCATTCTTGGTCTATGGACTCTAAGTAAACTTCAGAAAGAGATACAGCAATATTCTTTGTATACTCAGGGTGAGGTCCTCTGTGGACGGGCCTACTTTCATGTCCAAACGTGCCTTCACGGCCATCTGGAAGAAAAATCATATTTTGTATGGTTTCAATATTAAAGCCAGAACCTGAAATTAAGTCTTTTGCATTTTTAAAAGACTCTCTTAACACAGGGTCTGGAATAGAAGAAAGGTCTTTTTTTGTAATTTCCCTTGGAATGATATGATGCCCCTGATAACCTAATTTTCTTAGGGAAGATGCTGATAACATTGTTTTTCCCCCCTCTTATATCTTTAACGTTTTTCCATCAGGCAAGTAATTAGACTTAAAAAAACCATTAATTCTATCTTCAAAAATTTCAACATTAAATCCATTTATTTTTGCTTTGATAAATTCATCAATTAAAGTCTTGTGTACCATTACACTATGCATGCTTTCATAAAGCCTGCCAAGCATTAAATTTTTCATACAGCCTTCTTTAAACAAAACCCGTTTAAAGCGGCCAACGCAATCTTCTTCGCCTTCTTTTTGCATATAAGCAATAGAATAATCACAATTGGGTTTGTCCAATGCCTCTTCAATTTTATGCGTAATATTTAAGATAAAATAAAGATGGCTAGTTCCAGTAGGCGTATATAATTCAATGGGAAAG
>Ga0172376_10004632_pt1 | contig 15649 bp, 11 predicted proteins | sample Lak35m_FD_121114 | JGI IMG/M metagenome (GOLD analysis project Ga0172376, IMG submission 121114) | Freshwater microbial communities from Kabuno Bay, South-Kivu, Congo - kab_092012_35m | ecosystem: Environmental > Aquatic > Freshwater > Lake | place: Democratic Republic of the Congo: South-Kivu...
CGCTTTGGTGTAGTCGGTCGCGAGACCGCTTTGTGGGCGATGCGGCTGGGCGTGCGCGACCCGTATGGCGTGCAGGTGGCGCACGGCATGGACACCATGACCGGCCGGGACGCAGTCTTCGCCGCTCATCCGGAGTGGTTCGCGCTCTACGGCGGCCGGCGTCATTACACGCCCGGTTCCAGCAAGAATCAGCTCTGCTATTCCAGCGAGGAACTCTTTCAGGAAACCGTGCGGTACGCGCGGGCTCAGTTCGACCAGTACCCGTTCGAGACCGTGTCCATCATGCCGCCGGACGGGTACACGTCGATCTGCCAGTGCCCGCAGTGTGAAGGCCGGGATTCGCCCGATCGCGACAATCGCGGACTGCTGTCCGACTACGTCTGGGACTTCGTCAATCGCGTTGCGAAAGAGGTCCGGAAGACTCATCCCGACCGGAAGATCATCAACTGCGCCTACGGGGTTTACACGCTGCCGCCGTTGAAGATTGAAAAGCTGGAGCCGAACGTGCAGGTCTGCATCGTGGGCGGTCGCCGGCCGTCGTCGAATCATCCGGATGAGCAGGCCGCGCTGCGCCGGCTTCGCGAAGAGTGGGCCGCGAAGACCGACAACCCGATCCTGATCTTTGAGAACTATCCCTTCACCGATCGCGGCTGGTATCTGCCGTCCTGGTTCATCTCGACGCTTGGCGAGAGCATCAATGCGACGAAGGGCATGTCGAGCGGCGAAGACATCTGGCTCAGCGTGCGGCAGGACTTCGACAAGGTCGGCATCGGCTTCAATCACTTCCTCGTCTACTTCTCCGCGCGGATGTACTGGGGCGGTCCGCAGCAGGACATTCATCAGTTGTTCCGCGAGTACTGCGACCTGTTTTACGGTCCGGCCGGAGCGGACATGCGGGCCTTCTTTCTGCACTGCGAAGCCCACTGGCGCGAGATGGACCGCGACAAGGCTCTGGCCGATACCGCGTTGACGCTGTTCGCAACCGCGCAGTCCCGCGTTCCTGCCGACAGCGTTTACGGCCGGCGCCTCGGGCTGATTGATGAGTTCCTCAAAGGCTTGCGTCACAAGAGTGCGCAACTGGGACAGCGGCGCGGCCCCGTGCCGAAGCTGCGACTCGTCAACGAAGCCCGTCAGCCGATCGTCGTTGATGGAAAGCTCGACGATGACGCCTGGGTCAACTGCCCGACGGCATCTTCGGCGCGGCTGAGAGAACTGCAGACCGGCCGGCTGCCGACGTTCGGCACCACGGTGAAATCCGCCTGGCGCGGCGGCAGCGTGTACTTCGCGATTCACTGTGAAGACATGCCCGGCGAGACGCCGAACATCACGGCCACAAAGAAAGATGATGCGGCACTGTGGTACGGCGACGCGATTGAACTGCTGCTCGAAACCGAAACGCACTCCTATTATCAGATCGCGGTCAATCCCGCCGGAGCGGTCGCGGATCTCGACCGGGGCGCTCCGAAGTCGGCCTGGTTCAACTGGGATGCGCAGGCGGAAGTCGCGACGCACATGGCCGATGATCACTGGACGGTCGAGATGCGCATCCCGGTGACTGAGGACGAAAACGATCCGCTGCATCAGGTCATTGGCCGGCATCCCCGGCAGAGTCTTCCCTGGCACATCAACATCTGTCGGCAGCGCATTCGCGCGGACGGTCAGGAACACAGCGCGCTGTCGCCGACCGGGACGGATGGTTTTCATCACGTCATGAAGTTCGCGCACTTCTATGACGGCCGGTCGCACGAGTTTGAAGCCGCCGAGCCGGAAGACGATTTCCTCAACGCGATCCGCATCGCTTCGGAGTTCGTCCGGAACGGACAGAGGGACGAGGCGCTGGCCGCATGGACGAAAGCGTCGGAAGGTAAAGCCACGGCGCTGCAGAAATCGCATGCGCTGGAGCAGGCGGCGTCAGTGGCTCGGAGCCTGGGACAGTTCGAGACGGCGAAGCAACTCGTCGCGCGGATTCCGGTCGAGGCCGTCAGCAGGACCGCGCTCATGCAGACTCTGCTGGAGCAGGGGCAGGCCGCGTCGATCGTCGAGCAGTCTGGTGAGGAACCGATAGCGGAGTGGCCGTTCTGGAAACGCGGCGACGGTTACTCCGTGCGCGGTCGAGCGTTCGTCGCGGTGAAAGCGGCGGATCGAGCGGATCGCGATTTCACGCAGGCGCTGCGCTTCCTCAGCGATCCGCGCCTCCGGGATTCGGTGTCGCTCGCGCAGGCCCAGAACCGCGAGCTTCAACTGCGGGATGATGCCGGGGCCTTGCTCGCGTATCAGGCCATTCTGGAGGATGCCGGACAGATCGGCGGCAGCGATGAGTTCCATGCGGTCGTGGGCATCGCCCGCATTCAAACCCGGGCTGGTCGGTTCGAGGAAGCTCTGGCGGTTCTTCAGCGCGCGAACCCGGAGAAACAGCGCGGCACCTGGCGGGGAAACCTGCTGCTGTCCCGCATCGAGACTCTGGCTGCAGCCGGAATGAAGGCCGAAGCGATCGCGGTCTGCGAAGCGCTGGCGGCTGATCCGCTGGTGGAAGAACGCCAGCGTCAGGTCGCATCCGGAAAGCTCAAGACGCTGCGGGAGTGATGTGAGACGAATTGCTGACGATATTCTTCGCGCGGTCAGGAATGAGACTTTCGATTGTTTGACCCGCAGCCGGAGGCGCAGGTGTTTTCGGAGCGGGATGGCCGTTCGACACCTGCGCCTCCGGCTGCGGGTTCAACGATCAAAGGCCTCATTCTTAGCCGCGCGAAGAATAACCGTGCTGCGTCAACCGGGTTCTCAGTCGCGGAGAGTTTGTGAATCTATCCCGTAGGGTGTGACCAGCAGAGCGGAGCTCAATGGGTGTGCCGGCGCAGGCGGAGTAATGTGGTTCAGAAATGCTTGAATCAGTCGAAATGATCTCTGCGCCGGCACACCGCTGCGTTCTCCTGCCTGCTGGTCACACCCTACCTGCAGTGATTCTTTCACAGACTCGGAGCGACTGAGCTACGTGGTCGTCGCGTTCTACGAGTTGAACCAGACCACGCACGGCTTTCATCGGTGGATCCCGGAACTCAGGCGGACTTGCGATTGCTGGAAGCGGGAGCGGCGGGCAGCTTCAGCGTGAAGGTGGTGCCCTGACCGACCGTGCTTTCCACGCGGACCCGGCCTTTGTGAGCCTCAATGACTTCGCGGCAGAAAGACAGGCCCAGGCCGGTTCCGCCCTGTCCGCCAGCATCGGCGGTTTTGGTACTGAAGAACGGCTCGAAGATCCGCGGCAGACGATCGGCCGGGATGCCGGGACCGGTATCGCGGATTGAGATTTCTCCCATCGCTCCGTCCTCGCTCTTGCGGACGGTCAGATACAGCATGCCGCCGTTTTCCATCGCCTGCCGGGCATTGATGATCAGATTGAGCAGCACCTGCTGCACCTGGGAGACATTCACTTCGCAGACCGGATGAGACAGGATGTCGGTCTGCAGTTTGACGCGATGCATCTGCAGATCCTTTTCCACGAGGATCAACACATCTGTCAGAACGACCGCCAGATCGGCCTCTTCGCGGCGGTCTCCCTTGGCGCGGGCATAAGCCAGCATGCCGTTGGTGATGCGCGCGGCGCGCTGCCCGGCTGAAAGAATCCGGTCGAAGGCTTTTTCACGCGTGGCGGCGTCCTTGTGACGCAATCCCATCTTCGCGTAGTTGATGACCGTCGTGAGGATGTTGTTGAACTCGTGCGTGATCGACGCCGCCAGCTGCCCGACGTTGCCGAGCTTCTGCGCCTGCAGAAGCTGCTGCTGCAGGTCGGCCACCTGCTGCTGAAGTTCGTGAACCTGCTGATGAGTCTCTTTGAGCGAAGGCATCCGACTGATTCCATCTGAAGAGCGGCGGTGTCAGGGACTTCACCAGCAACCATGCCGGATTCGTTCCTGCGCCGACGAACCGTTCCGCATCCGTTATCGGACTTGCCGTTCCCCGTCTGCAGCGGCACAGGTATCGCCACTGGAACCGGAGGACTTATCGTCAGAACCGGACCGGATGCACGAACGAGGAAGTCCACAGGTCTTCCATAGGCCGGTTCCGGTTGCGCAGTCTCGGTAATTCCGGAAAACTCTGCGGCCGGCATTCGCGTCGTGCCGGATCGGATACGCCTTGAGAGAAGCGATTCCGTTCCGACCGAACTCCGGCTGAAGGTGGCATTCACGACCAGCCTGTCAGTCCGGATCAATCCGTGCGATGAGCCTGTCTGGAACCCGCATAAGCCTGCGAATCCAACGTCCTGGCGGTGGATTCTGAACCAGGTTTGAGCGACACCCGGTCCGTGATCGGGACGCGATTCGACCGGGGCTTCGCCATCAACTGGCTACGGGTTCCCCTGAAACGGGAGAGCATCATGAGCACTTTGCTGAGCAGCCTGCGACGTTTTGTGACCAGCGAAGATGGCCCGACTTCGGTCGAGTACTGCTTTATGCTCGGCTTCATTGTCCTGGTATGCATCGCCGGGATCACCAGCCTGGGCGATACGACGCACGGTCTCTATCAGCGGTCCTACGATACAATCATCGCTGCGGATGCGGCCTCGGGCGGCTGATGCCTGCCGGACAGTGATGGGACGGCTTGAACGCTCGCGCTGTTTTGAAAGCAGCGGGGTTTCAGGTCGTTCTGCTGACCACATCTCACCGCCGGTCGAACGGGTGTTGTCGCGGCATTCGCAGTCTCTGCCCTGGCGGATGCCGGAACTCTTCGCGAGGATCATCAGCACGCGCCGATTTCGGAAGCGCAGGACTGATCCCTCAGAGGTTCCGGAGTCCATCATGCCGAATGTTCTGTTCCGGCCGGCACGGCAGGAAGACCTGCCGCGACTGCGCGACATCATGGTGGAAGCCTTCACCGGCGTTTCCATTGATCAGGCGATTGAAGAGACTTTTGGAGTCATCCACGGCCGCGACTGGCAGTGGCGCAAGGGGCGGCATCTGGAGGAAGACTGGCGCCGCGATCCGGAAGGAATCGTGGTGGCCGAACGGGATGGAACGGTGCTGGGTTTCATTTCCACATGGCTCGACCGCGAGGCCGATATCGGGCACATCCCGAACATCAGTCTGGTTCCTGAAAGCCGGGGAGAAGGGATCGGCCGGCAGTTGCTGGAACTGGCTCTGCAGCGGTTTCGTGCCGCCGGACTCACCCACGCGAAGATTGAAACGCTGGCCCACAACGCGCGCGGCCTGCATCTGTATCAGTCCGTTGGCTTCCGCGAAGTTGTCCGGCAGGTCCATCTGGCGATGGATCTGAACGCGCCCGCCTCCGCCGACATATCCGCGACCTGACTCGACCGCAGGACGGCCACGGTCTTCGTAAACTGCTTTCTTCAGGTCTGGTCCCGTTGCGTCCTTCGTGCCCTCCGTGTCTCCGTGGTGAGATTGAATTCACCACGGAGACACAGAGAGCACAGAGAAAGACTGGAAGGCGGGAGTCGGTGGGCTGCGCAGGGACTCGTTGCCGGGCGTGCGTCCGTGTTGATCTGCGGTCAATCACGTGGTCAACAACTACGAGATCGTCTCGACGAGGATCACGGCTGCCTCTTCGCCCCGGAAGCTCAGGCGGTGATGGCCGATGGCGATGATGCAGGGCCGGCCGGACTGGATCATCGTGACTTCGGTCTGTTCGCGCAGGCCCATCTCGTGCAGGCGCGTGATGAGGCTCTGATCGCCGTCGATGTCCACGACGCGAGCATGCTCACCGGCACTCAGCAGATGCAACGGGATCACGGGCACGGGAATGGGCCTCAAGGATTGCGATGAAACGAACTCGATTCTGAGTGATCAGACGCGGTCTGTTCGAGGACCGTTTCCCGGCGGTCTCCGCGCCTCGGCGTGAGAACGGATACGTTTCACACAGAGGCGCAGAGCACGCGAAGAGAAGAACTCCGCCCGCGCTACTTCGCTTCCGGGTCGGAGAACTTCCTCAGGCTGACCTGGTCCGCGCCCGGGAAATCCTTCGGCAGTTCCTGAGTGACCTTACCGGTCGCGGCCCATTCGGTCCCGCGCTGCAGAGTGGCGATGAAGCCGACGCATTCCTGCGAGTAATCACCGTGGCCCATCGGCGTGTGCAGCACGCGTCCCTTGCCGAAGGTCACCGTGAAGATCATCGGCTCATGACGGCCGCTGCCGCCGTGCTTCGGATCGGCATAGGCCGTGGCCAGGATCTGCATGTTCGTGCCCGGTCCGCGGAGCAGGTCGTACAGCTCATCTTTCTCGTGCAGCCACTCCGCCGGCATGCCTTTCGTCACGGGATGGCTCGTATCGCGCACCCGGATGGTGAAGGGATGCTGTGAGCCGTGATGGCCGCCCGAACCCGGCTTCGTGTCGCGGACCTCTTTGCCGTTCTCGTCGAGGTACACATACGGCCCGGACTTCTCGTTGCGTCCGCCCCAGCCGCCCAGGCCGATGATCTCGTTGTATTCCTTCCAGTCGCCGAACGAATTGTTGGCGGCATGAACGACGACCAGACCGCCGCCGTTCCGGATGTAGTCCACGAACTGCTGGCGGGTTTCTTCCGGCCAGGGCGCGCCGTTGTAGTTCGAGACCACCACCTGATACTTCGCGAAGTCCGGTTTGAAATCGGGATCGGTTCCTTTCGGCGCGGTGCGGGCGATCTCGACAGCGAACAGGCCGGTCTGTTCGAGATAGCTCTTCATCATCCGCGATGTCTTCGGCCAGACGCCGTGATTGTTCTGGCCTTCGACGATCAGGGCCTTCATGGGTTCAGCGGCGGACACGGATAAGGACAGAACGCTGCTCAAAGCGGTCAGCAGCGCGAGCACGGCAGTCAGCGAGCAGTTTTTCATGACGGGAACCTCAGACGGATTTCGCCGAAGCGATGGCAGTTTCGGTCCGGAACCGACACGCTGTTCCGGAGTTCGCCGGGCAGTATAGGGCGGGCGAACGGAAAAGAGATGCCGCCACAGGCCATGCTGAGCCATCGGCCATGCTGAGGAGGAACGACTCATGCTGCGATGCCGGTCAGGTTCCGGACTGTTCTTCGCGATCTGCTGTGCCGCGCTGTTCCTTTCCGGTCCCTCGCCTGTGCGAGCGGAGCATCAGCACGTCGAGGCCGATCTGCTCATTGCCGGCGGCACCGAGTCCGGATGCGCCGCGGCCGTGCAGGCGGCGCGCATGGGTGTGAAGTCGATCGTGCTGGTCAACGACATTGAATGGCTGGGCGGGCAGTTCTCGGCGGAAGGTCTCGTCGCGATCGATGAGAACCGGGGACCGCAGGGCTACGACCAGACGGTTCCGTTTCACCGTTCCGGTCTGTTCCGCGAAGTCATCGACCGCATCGAACACATCAATCGAACGAAGTACGGTCAGGCCCGGCCTGGCAATACGCACGTCATCACCACCTGTCGTCCGTCCGATGCGGCCGAGGTCTTCCGCGAACTGCTGGAACCGTATGTGCGGTCGGGCCGGGTGCGGATTCTGTCGCACTGGTCTCCGGTAGCGGCGGAGGTGGAACCCGCCACGTCCGCGCTGACGAGCGTCCGGTTCCATTCCGACCGAACACCAGATGACGTGCTGACCGTCTCGGCCCGGTTGACGATCGACGCCACCGACTGGGGTGATGTCATCAAGGCGGCCGGAGCGGATTATGAATTCGGTCCGGACCTGAAATCGAAGTACGGCGAACCGCGTGCGCCGGAATCGCGCGAGGCGTTTCCGATCACGGACATGAACCCGATCACGTACTGCATGGTGATCAACGAAACCGACGAGTACCGGCCCATCGACCGGCCAGCCGGGTATGACCCGCGCAACTACCGGACTCACAAATGGCCGAAGGATCCGCTCTGGATCTACCGCAGCCGGCGCGTCATTGACCGGTACGGATTCAGGAACGTCACGCATCCGGATGTCGTGCTGCTGTGCTTTCCGGCGTTTGATTATCCGCTGGATGTGCTGCCGAAGTCCGTCGCGGATGCGATCGACGCGCTCGAACCAGGCGCCTCGAAGAAGAACATCGTGCAGATGACTCGCGCTCAGCGGCAGACCATCTTTGATGACGCGAAGCGGTCCGCGCTGGGTTATCTGTACTTCCTGCAGACTGAAGTTCACGACGCGATGCCGGACAGGACGCACAGCTTCCGGCGGTTTCAGTTGACCGATGAGTTCGGGACGCCGGACCGCCTGCCGTTCAAGCCGTATGTGCGCGAGTCGCTGCGGTTGAAGGCCGAGTACATGATGCGGCAGCAGGACACGACCGGGGTCGGCGGCAACGCGCGAAACTTCGCGCAGGTCATGTATCACGACGCCGTGGCCTGCTGGCAGTTCGAGTACGACTTTCATCCGACGAAGCGCGTCTTCATCGACGGCGATCCGGCCGGACCGTGGATCAACGAGTTCCGGCCGAACCGCACGTGGGGGCCGCCGTACAGCGGGCTGTCGCAGTTTCCGCTCCGCAGCCTGGTGCCGGTGAAGATCAACGGCCTGCTGGGCGCGCAGAAGAATCTGGGCTACAGCAGCATCGTCAGCGCGGCCGTGCGGCTGCATGATCAGAGCATGGCGATCGGCGCGGCATCGGGCGCCGTTGCCGCTGTGAGTCTGAGCGCCCGTGTGGAACCGCGCGAAATCCCGTGGTCGCGAAAACTGCTGAGTCAGGTGCAGGCCGGTCTGTGCCGCCGGCTGGATGGTGGAGTGCCGCAGTTGCTCTGGCCGTTCCGCGATGTCGAACCGGAACATCCGGCGTTTGAGGCGATCAACCGGCTGGCCGTCCGCGGTGCGCTGCCGATCAAGCCTCGCGAGACCACGTTCCAGCCGGATGCGCCCGCGAATGAGGCCTGGAAGCAGGAAGTGCTGGCGATGACTCAGGCCGGTCTGACAGAGCCGCTTCCGGAAGCACTGCGTTCCTCGTCGTCGGTTACGCGCGGAGAATTCGCGCGGGCCGTTCTTTCCGCGATCGAAGACATTCCCGAACGGCCGTTCGAGCGGCTGGATCCTCGCGACGCGGATCGGGACGGCATTGCTGATCAAGACGATCCTCTGCCGCTGCTCGCTGCGCCTTCCAGTTGGCCGGATCAGACTCTGCCGCGTGAAACCGATGGTCATCCGGATCAGAAGCCCGGCGCGCATCCCGATGAAAAGCTGGTCAACTTCGCCGGTCCGGGAGCGAAACCGGCGGCGGGCTTTGTGACCGACGATGGCCGGCCCTTCGACGCCGCGCGCGGTTTCGGCTGGACGCGGGACATCCGCGACAATCACCGCCGTCGGCAGCAGGTGGAAGGCGACTGGCGCGATGCGTTCCTCTTCACGCGCAGTCACGACACCTGGGAACTTTCGCTGCCCGATGGGAAGTATGAGGTCACGGTCTGTGTCGGCGATTCCGGTCACGAACAGACCGGTCAGAACGTGACCATCGAAGGCGTGGCAGCGATTCGCAACCAGACCACCGCCGCGGGAGAATGGTGCGAGAACACCGTTGAGGTCGAAGTTCGCGACGGCCGGCTCACCGTGGAAATCGGTCGCCCCGGAGGCTCGACCAACACCTGCCTGAACTGGCTGCGGGTGACACCGACAGGTGCTCGCTGAATTACTCTTCGCGCGGATCATTCGCAGCCAGCTACCTGGGTAAACTTTCAGAAAGCGCTTTCAGCAATGCCTGTATGGAATCCTCAAGGCGAGACCTGGCACGGACAAGAGCCGATGGATCGTCGAATGACAGTGGAATCGAGAATCCATTTCGCAGGATTTCCTGCTCGCCAGGATTGAGAGTCCTTGTGTGAAGCCGTCGAAACTCGACAGTCGATTCCAGATACTCTTTCACCAACTCGGCAGGGACGAGACCTGAGTCAATCAGCTGATATGCGTATTTTGTGACAATTATAAGATCTTTACTCAAGTCGCTTGCGTGCCTCAAGCGGATTTCATCGCTCTGCGCTTGATTGATAATCTTCTGAATATAGTTTGCCTTTGTTTTCCATTCAGTGATCTCAGATTCTTTGATGGGCATCACATCCTTGTATGCCCTTTCCTCCATGGTCAGTATGCACTCCATGTCGGGTTCTGGAAATGATCTGAAGTTGTCTCTTTCGAGTTGGCATACTCTGGTTATAAATTGCGGGTTCCGAAATTGCCAGTTGTTCGCTGTTACATCAAACACGTCGTCCGGAATCTGTTGCGTGACGATGAAATGAATTTGTATTGCACTTCTCATCAGATCAGCGTACTCACCTCTGAGCCTGATTCGTTCATTGAAGTGCTTCTGCGTGCGATAAAAGTGGCCGGAGGTAATCAACACGAACAACAGCAGCGCCGCCGCTGATCCTGTGTGGAATCGATGTTTGTTGACCTCGATCTGATAGTCTGACACTCTGCAGCCCCTTTGCTCGGTAGTGTATCCCGGCCGACATTGCTTCTCGCGGTGCCCTGGTCTTCATGATGACTGAGTTTAAACGCACCATACAGTGGCGAGTGACGCCCCGGAAGACTCAGCAGTGGATACGGATTTGTACGCATAGTTCCGGGTCTGATGGCTGTGACGGATCTGCCGTTTCCACCGGCCCGATCCGTCGAGACAATCTCACGCATCGTGGTGCGGAGCGCGGTGTGTGGCTTAGAGTGAAGCGTGGTTTTCTCCGTGCTCTCTGTGCCTCTGTGGTGAAAATCAGAATTCACCACAGAGGCACAGAGAGCACAGAGTAGGCGGTTCCGCCGACGGTGTCGGGGAAGCGGGCGGAGGCGAACGGTGAAGCGACGGGGATTCACGCTGATCGAACTGCTGGTCGTGATTGCGATCATGGCGGTTCTGGTTGCGCTGATTCTGCCGGCTGTGCAGCAGGCGCGCGAGCGGGCGCGTTCGGCGCAGTGCCTCAACAATCTGAAGCAACTGGGACTGGCGCTGCAGAATTACGAATCCGCTCACCAGGTTCTGCCGCCCTCGTTTGTCCGGCAGGAAGACAACAACCCGCCGCCTCCGCCACCGGCCGGTGATCCGCTGCGGTATCGCAGCCACTGGACCGGGTATCACATGCTGCTGCCGTATCTCGATCAGGCCGCGCTCTACGAGCAGTACGACTTCAACGGAACGTGGCTGAGTTCCATGGCGAACTCGAATGATCGAGCGGTCTGGGCGTTGAATCGCACGGTCGTGCCGGGGCTGCTCTGTCCGAGTGCTCCGCATCAGTCTGATGTCGTCGGTGAAACGGGAGTGCCGGGCAGTTCGCTGCACTGGATGGCCGGCGCTGTCACGGATTACGCCTTCAGTCACGGGCGAGACATCATCAAGGCCGTGCCAGGCAGCGGCGAGGAATCCTGTCCGGGAGGTCTGCTGCATTACTGGCAGAGCTGGCCGGGCACGACGCGCGGCGCGTTTGGTTACAACAGCACTTGTACTCAGAAGGACATGACCGACGGAGCTTCCAACACGCTGATCATGGGTGAGAAGAGCGGTGCCCGCCTGACGTTCGGGACCGGCGGCGCGTCGTTTCCTCAGGGCCGCGTGGAGTCTCCCTGGGCGATGGCGGCCGTCATGTACTTCGCTCCGACCAGCGCGGATAACACCGACACGACCTGGGTTGTCGGGCCGTATGCCGCGACGCGCGACATACGCCTGCCGGACTGTCCGAACGCCGGGCCTTCCGCCGGGATTCCCTTCGGCATCAATCCCCTGCCGGTGATGGTTCCGCCCGCCGCGTCTGAGCGGCCGCTGTATTCGTTTCAGTCGCATCATCCCGGTGGAGCGTGGTTCCTGTTCGGCGACGGCACCGGACACTTTCTGAGCGAACTGATCGACCAGGGCGTTTTTGAAGCCCTCTCCACCATCGCCGGTGGCGAAACGGTTTCAACGTATTGACGCCTGGTATTGACGCATGACGCCGCCATGAATGAGGCCTTCGATCGTTTGACCCGCAGCCGGAGGCGCAGGTGTTTTCAGAGCGGGATGGCTGTTCGACGCCTGCGCCTCCGGCTGCGGGTCAAACGAAGATTCCGGACCGCTTCGATCCCGTCACCGCCTGGTTCGCGCAGTGAGCGGCCACTATTGTTGCCGTGCGGCGGTCAGCGGACGTTCGCTGTCAGTGCTGTTGATGGCGATCAGGGCGGGTGACGATTGAGGAACCAGGCATGTCTGTCGGCCTTGTGGCTTGTGATCCGGATCGGATGGACTTCGGAGATCCGCGCGGCGAAGCGCTGGCGGCGGTGCGCAGTGCCGTCGTGATCGACGTTTCGGATCGAGCGAGGCTGGAGATGACCGGTCCGGACCGGCAGTCCTTTCTGCACAACTTCTGCACGAACAACATCACGGCGCTCAAGCCTGGCCAGGGCTGCGAAGCGTTCCTGTGCAACATCAAAGGGCGAGTGATCGGGCACATCTTCGCCTGGGCCGGTGCCGGTTCGCTCGCGATCGAAAGCGTTCCCGGTCAGCAGGAGTTCCTGAAGACGCATCTGGAACGGTATCACCTGCTGGAAGACTTCAGCCTCACCGATCTGACGGAAACCACCGGCGAACTGCTGTTGGCTGGACCGCTCAGCCTGGAGCGGCTGCGATCTTCCGGCCTGCTCGATCAGGCGCTGGCATTCAACGAACACAGGACTGTTTCGATGGAACTGCCGGACGGCCCGGTGGACGTGTCGATCCGGAGAACTGATATCGCGGGGCCGGATTCGTATCTGCTGGTCGCCGCGCGCGAGCGGATTCCGGCTCTGTGGCAGCGGGTGCTGGCGGCGGGTGCTGTTCCAGCCGGCCGGTCCACGTTCGAGGGTTTGAGAATTGCCGCGGGCTTCCCGGTCATCGGTGTCGATCTGACCGAGGACAATCTCGCTCCCGAAGCCGGACGCACGGAACGCTGCATCGTGTTCAACAAAGGTTGTTACCTGGGGCAGGAGCCGATCGCGCGCATCCATGCGATGGGGCACGTGAACCGCGAACTTCGAGGACTGCGGTTGCCGCCCGGTGTGCCTGCCCCGCCAGCGGGGACGGTCGTTCTGCATCCGACCGATCCTGCGAAAGAGATTGGACGCATCACGTCGTCCGGCTGGTCGGCTCGCGATGAATGCGTCGTGGCGCTGAGTCTTTTGCGCGTTCCGTTTCAGAAGCCGGGGACCAGCGTGGTCGTCGCTCTGCCGGAAGGTCCGGTGACGGCCACTGTCTTCTGGAGCTGAGTGTTCGGGAGCTGAAAGACGTCCGGAACTGTCCCGGCCTCTGAATCGTATCCCGGTTTCCAGAAAAGGCGTGCGGTCGATGTCGCGGTCTCCACAGGTTCAGAGAATTCTTCGCAACGGATTCGCTCCGTGTGCCGGGCTGCTGGCGGTGCTCGTCGCGCAGTGCCTGTTGTTCGGGATGCTCAGCGACCGGTTTCTGACGATGCAGACGGCCGCCAGTATTCTCAATCAGATTCCCGATCTGACCGTGGTTGCGACGGGAATGACCTTCGTGCTGATTACGGGAGGAATTGATCTGTCCGTCGGATCGCTGCTGGCCTTGAGCGCCGCGGTGCTGGGAGTGGCGATGGTGGACTGGCAGTGGCCGGTCTGGCCGGCGGCGGGACTGTGTCTGCTGACCGGACTGGCGGGAGGACTGGTCAACGGAGCGATTGTCGTCCGCGCGGGACTGCCGACGTTTATCGTCACTCTGGGATCGCTGGAACTGGCGCGCGGAGCGGCCTGGCTGCTGACCGATTCTTCGACGAAGTACATCGGCGCGGCGATCGAACCGATCGGCGTTCCTTTGTCGGCGATCGGTCTTTCTCCGGCGGTGCTGGTGGCGTTGAGCGTTGTTGCGGCCGGGCAGATCGTGCTGTCGCTGACCGTGCCCGGTCGGTACTGCCTGGTGGTGGGAGCCAGTGAGAAGACTGCGTGGCACACCGGCATTGATCCCCGCCGGCCGCGTCTGGCGGTGTTCGCTCTGAGCGGGCTGCTGAGCGCTCTGGCCGGCATTTTTCAAACCGCGCGACTGGCGTCCGTGGATCCCAACGCCGGAACCGGGCTGGAACTCTCGGCGATTGCCGCGGCCGTCATCGGCGGGACGAGCCTGATGGGTGGCCGCGGTTCGGTGGTCCGGACATTTTTCGGAGTGCTGATCATCGCCAGTCTGCAGTCCGGCCTGGCGTCCATCGGCACTTCCGATCCGGTCAAGCGACTCGTGACCGGAGCGGTCATCATCTCGGCCGTGCTGCTGGATTCCTGGCGCCGCCGATCGGCGGAGAACCGAGCCGTTCGTGACAGAGCTGCCGATGCTACCGATCCGGGGGCGACTCATCCGGCAGAACCCGTTCGACACGGCTGATCACGCGGCCGGATTGCAGCACGGTCAGCAGCGGCATTCCGGGTTCCACATCCTGTCCGGCGCGGATCAGGTCGCCTCGCTGCAGTTCACCGGACGGATCGACGTCCATCTCGAAGGTCACGGAATAGCCGCGGGCCAGGACGTTGAGCGGGCTGAGCGACTGCAGGGCGGCGGCTTCGCGGGCGAGTTCCTGGCGTCCGGCTTCCACGCGCTGCCGCACCGCGCGGGTCATGCGATCGCTCAACTCATCCAGTTGTTCGGCCAGTTGATGGATGCGCTGCTGAGGGTTCGTGAAGACGCGGCGTGATGCGAGATTCTCCAGTTGCAGACACGCCCGCTCCGCGCGCTGCCGCAGTCCCTGAATCAAGCGCAGGCGGATCGCATCGAGGACCGCCCGCAGTTCCTGCACATCGGGCACGACGATTTCGCCGGCTTCGCTGGGAGTCAGAGCCCGGCGATCCGCGACGAAGTCCGCGATGCTGACATCAATCTCGTGGCCGACCGCGCTGATGACGGGAACCGGGCAGGCCGCGATGGCCCGCGCGACAATTTCCTCATTGAAGGCCCACAGATCTTCCAGGCTGCCGCCGCCTCGTCCCGTGATGACCACATCCACACGCGGAATATGAGGAATCAGGCTGAGGGCCGCGGCGATTTCCGGAGCGGCGGACGCTCCCTGCACGGAAACCGGCACGATGACCACATCCGCCGCCGGCCAGCGTCGCAGAATGATCTGCAGCATGTCCCGTACGGCGGCTCCCTGCGGACTCGTGACCAGAGCGATCCGGCGGGGAATGAACGGCAGAGGTCGTTTGCGTTCCGGATCGAAGAGTCCTTCGGCGGCCAGTTTCTCCCGCAGGCGGCGCAGAGCCAGTTCGAGTGCTCCCAGTCCCTGTGGAAACGCTTTCTGGATGATGAGCTGGTAAGTCCCGCGCGGCTGATAGACCTCGATCCGGCCGAAGGCCACGACGCGCAGACCGTCCTGCAGTTCGAAGCCCATCCGCTCGGCAGTGGACCGCCATGCGACAGCCGACAGTTGAGCCGCCTCGTCTTTCAGCGTCAGGTAAGTGTGTCCGGAACTCGCGCGGCGGCAGTTGGAAACTTCTCCGCAGACCCAGACGGCTCCGAGCTGGTCTTCAATCAGCGTGGCGATTTCCTGAGTGATCTCGGAGACCGAGCGGACATCGGGGGACGTGTCAGGCATGCGGAAAGCTCGACGGGTTGTGGAGAGGCCGGCGCGAATGGCTGAGAGGATCCAGCCTGTCGGTAACTGTCTCAGGTCCATCGGTCCTGTCAAAATGACATTGAGATTTCAACGAACGCTTATATGCTGCGTCGGGTAATTCCCGTCGCTGGTGATGGTCGGCCGCTGCCGGTCCTTTTCCGCCTGAATACTCCGGGA
>Ga0172376_10004634_pt1 | contig 15645 bp, 17 predicted proteins | sample Lak35m_FD_121114 | JGI IMG/M metagenome (GOLD analysis project Ga0172376, IMG submission 121114) | Freshwater microbial communities from Kabuno Bay, South-Kivu, Congo - kab_092012_35m | ecosystem: Environmental > Aquatic > Freshwater > Lake | place: Democratic Republic of the Congo: South-Kivu...
ACTCGGAACTCCAACGGGATCCAGGCAAGACCGTTCATCTTCTGGCATCGTGCTGGAATCACATGCCAGAGGAGATGAAATCTAAAATTGTAATTCCTCCGGGATATGAGGATGAATTTGGTTTATTCTCAGGATTTGACGAGCTGGGGTTGTTTTAAGGATATAAAAGATATATAGAAAAAAAGGAGGAATGAAGTACCTAAAATCGTTTGGACTATTCGAGACAAAAGCTCGCATCATGCCCTCGGGTTTGACCGCCAGACAGGAAAATTTTTTAAATGCAAATATTTATGATTCACCTATACCTAAGAGAAGCACTAAAGGTGGGAGTTGGACCATAGATCCTAATACTGGCCTAGTGGATGTAATCGGTAATGTTTATATTAAGGTGGACAATTTTTATTGGATCCCACCATCACCAAATGAAAAATCACCAAAGCCTTATTGTGGCATTAAATTCGGCAAAATAAAAGGTGATTTTTCTGCTGGTGGCGGGTTATCTTCTTTAGAAGGATCACCCCACACTGTAACTGGAGATTTCAGTTGCGCCTGGAACAATTTGCGAACTCTAGAAGGAGCACCTCGCACCGTAGGTGGAAATTTTAATTGCACTGGAAACAAATTGATTTCTCTAGAAGGTGGCCCCGAAAGAGTCGGCGGACGGTACATTTGTAAAGGTAATCCTAGGGAAACGTTTGCAACGGGGATGGCAACTTTACCTAGTTTTTCTGTTGAATTAAGTTCTCTTGCTGGAGCTCCCTTAATTATAGAGGGAAGGAAAGGCTTGCATCTTTACGGTACGTGTTTCGAGTCAGGTTATCTAGAGATTTCCTCTTGGGACATTAAAGGTTGGATGAAAGCATTTGTAGATGGGACTCCCGGATATCCTGGTCTTCTTTCCATCCAACGAAGTCTATTGCTTACTTTACCTCAATTTGTCGAATCTCCTGAGTTGATTAATTGGTTCAACTCGGAGTTATCGAAAGATCCGGAAGACACAATTATCATGTTGACATCCTGCTGGAAAGACTTGCCAAAGGTCGTGAAATCAAAAATTGTAATCCCGTCGGAATATAAAGATGAATTTGAAACCTTAACCGGAATCGATGCGTTAGGGTTGTTTTGAGAAATTCAAATGATATATAAGATAAATTTATTTTTGACTTATGAAATATGTACAGTTGTTCGAAAATTTCTCACAACAACCCATGGAAGTTTATATTTGCCTGGATTCAGATTGTAGGGTAATGTCTGGGGCTGAAATAGAATTTGAAGGGGAAATTCCCCATATTGTATCGGGTAGTTATAAGGGGGATTTGTGGAATGAATTACCTTCTGTTTTTGATGATGAGTTAGAAGAAATATTTAGTGTATACAAAGATGCTGGGCTAAGTGTAGAAAAATCAAGAATATCTAATTTATCAAATGCTGATATATCCTACAGGGGAGCTGGTCGTGACAGTTCGGGTGAATTCATGGCAAAATCCTCATCAATAAATGATAAATTAAAAACCGGGAAGTTACGCTTACGTAAGGATGAATCCACAACCGATAACGAGACCCCATTTTATTATTTAGAGGTTGTTTCCTAAACATTAAGGATATTTTTTTCCAGGATAAAATAATAATACCAGTAAAAAAAACACCAAGAGATAAATCCTGGGGTTTTTTCCATACTAAATAGTATAGATTATCTTTTGATGGTCTTTTTGAGAAATTGAAATGATATATAAGATAAATTTATTTTTGACTTATGAAATATGTACAGTTGTTCGAAAATTTCTCACAAAAATCTCTTATGGAAATAAGAACAGAACCACAAAGTTCTTATTCAGTTATCCCCGTTTATAATGAGGTTAATTACATTAAGAACACGAAAGCAGCTCCAGAACAAAACATTAAATATTCCGAGGTTATTTTCACCATCCAAAAATTATTGGAACTTCAGAGAGCGGGAGAAATTCAAAAAGTAACGGTTGTGGCGGATGTTCCTACCCAAGGGAAAGGTACCCCACAATACATTCAAGACATTATTCAAAAAGAAAGAGAAAGAATGGCCAGGGCGTATAAATTAAGAACTGGTAAAGAAATTGATCCAAATTCTCCAGATTTTGATTTTGATATTGATAGATTTGGCGATCAAAGAACCATCTTTTTCGATTCAGAATTTATTGTTAAAAGAATTGAAAAAATTGGCTCCAAAGAGTACATTATTGGGACCCCCGCTTCTTTAGTGAAAAAAGGATTTGAGGCCCCCATTGCTCCCATTAAGGTAGAAGAAATTTTTTACACCCCCTCCTAATTTCTGGTCACTTTATTTAAGTCCGAAATAATTAGGGTACCGGTTTGTATAAAACCGTACATTTGCCCTAAATCCATATGACCCAGTCCAAAAAGAAAATTCAAGTTCTCAGTGACTTTGAGCACATCCTTAAGAGGCCCACTATTTATGTTGGATCTGTCAAGATAACGGAAGAATCCATTCCAAAGGTTGAGAAAGACAAAATTTGTTTGGTCCCAAGGCATATTTCGGTGGGAATGTACAAGCTCTTTGACGAGGTTTTTTCAAACTGTGTGGATGAAGCGAAGAGAATGAAGAAGCCGATGAAATCAATCCAGGTTTCCGTCCATCCCCACACGAACGAAATCACAATTTCTGACACTGGGGAGGGATTTGTTGATGGATCCAAAATAAACGAAAAAAGTGGGGTAAGCAACATTGAAACTGCAGTCTCCATGTTAAGGGCAGGGAGCAACTTTGACAACGAAGGTTTATCCGACACGTTGATTGGTACCAATGGAATGGGGGTGAGCTTGGTTAATGCTTTATCTTCTAAATTTTCTATCGTATCTGCCAATTATAAAGAAGTTTATATTCAGACGTGGTCCAATTTCAAGGCCACAAAACCTAAAATTGAAAAAAGAACAACCCAAAATTTAGGTACTTCGGTGACCTTCGTTCCATTGGGCGAGATATTTGAACACTGCAAGTGGAACAAAGAAATATTGCTTTCTTTGTTGATTTTAAAGAAAAGAGTTTTAGAATCTGAATCACACACCAAAAACATCCCATTAGAATTTATTTGGGGATCAGAGATCCATCAAATTTCGACTTCTTCTCTACAACAGATGTCTTTCAAAACATCTTTGGGTGAAATTCTATTTTGGGAAAAGGAAGGTGAATCCGGATCAGTGTCTTTTGTGAACAGCGCAATGTGTTCCGGAATTCACCAGAAGATCATCATGGATCAAATTGCCGATGTATTGGAGGATTCTCTTGCCCATCACTTTTATGACTTCTGTTTTATTTTAAATTTACCCCCTGCCTTGGTCAAATTTGGGGATCAAAATAAAACTAGATTTGTTACCAAGAGGGAAGAGGTAGAGAAAATCATTTTGGAATCCTTCGAGGGATCTCTCCGAAAGTTTTATACGACCCCGCTTTTCAAATCCATCAGGGAAAAGGTTGAAAGAAGAAAGAAAGATGCCGCCTTGAAAAAAATCCGCCGTGAAAAGAAGAATGTCAACGTCAAGTTTTCGCACAAGTATTTCCCACCCACGTCCAGAATAGCAGAAAATTTATTTATTGTAGAGGGTCTTTCCGCCATGGGTTCAATTTTACAAAAAAGAAATCCCGCCAGAGACGGAGTATACGCTTTGAAGGGAAAAATAAAAAACGCCAGAAATCTATCGGATCTTTCCGACAACCGTGAAATTTTAGAGCTAATGCAAATTCTAAATTTAGATCCAGAAAATTCTCAGGGAGAGTGTCCCTATGAAAAAATTGTTATTGCCACCGACCAGGACCCAGATGGATCCCACATTACCTCTTTACTTATCTCTTTATTTTACAATTGGTTTCCTTGGATCATCGACAAAAAAATGTTGAACTTTTTAGAGACACCATTGGTCACCTCCGGAGACAAATCGAAGGAATATTTTTACTCTCTATCGGAATTTAAAACCACGGCATCTCGCAAAAAACTGATCAACGTCAGGTATTTAAAGGGATTGGGTTCTTTATCTTTGGATGATTGGGATTATGTCATGAGAAACAAAAGGGTGATTACAATTCTGAAGGACAAAAAATCTGGTCAGATGCTGGAGATGGCGTTTGGAAATTCTTCCGAATTGAGAAAGATTTGGTTGTCAAAAAAGTCATAGATTTACGAAATGCACAGATTTGGATATTGTTGTATTAACCTTACTTTAGGGGAGGGAAGGGGCTCGTCCAGAGTCACGACGAATAGATCGATGGTAAAAAAAACTTTCGAAGAAAAGGGTATTTCCTTTGCCTCCGAAATCGCCTTGTTAAACTGTCTCGATCTTGTAAAAATTATAAGGTGGAACAACGAATCTGGCATTCGAATGTATCGAATGTCCTCTGACATATTTCCCTGGTACAGCGAGTATGAATTTTGCGATCTTCCACACTTCGAAGAAATTAAAACTGTGTTGGCCGAAGCAGGTTCTATCGCAAAAGAAGGGAAACAAAGAATTACATTTCATCCATCCCCCTATTCAGTGCTAGCATCACAAAAGGGAGAAGTCGTTGACAAGGCAATTAAAGACTTGAGACAACATGCAGAAATTATGGATTTGATGGGGTTGGATCAAACCCACTTTTATCCCATCAACGTCCACGTTTATACCTCCCAGCCATCCAAGGAAGAAGCAGCATTCAGATTTTGCCAAAATTTTGAACTTCTGGCGGAATCAGTTAAAAAACGTTTGGTCGTCGAGAATGATGACAAGAAATCAGGATTCACCCCCGTTGAGTTATATGAATTAGTATTCAAAAAAATTGGTGTTCCTATAACTTACGATTTTCTTCATCACAAGTGCAATCCCTCCTCTTTAGATGAGGGGGAAGCTTTAAAACTTTGCCTTTCCTCGTGGCCAAAAGGAACAAACCCCATTGTTCACTACTCTGATTCTAGAAAACAATGGGAAGACTCTTCCTGCAAAGATTTGGCCCATTCTGATTGGCTGTACGAAAAAATCCAAAATTATGGCTTAGAATTTGACGTCGAGCTCGAGGTAAAAATGAAAGAAAAGGCTTTATTGAAATATGTGGCGGATTTTTTCCAGATTTAATTTTTTTTCATAAAAACAGAAATTTTTTTTCTTCTTCATCATATAATTATCTGAATTATGAAGTCTCCAAAAATTACCCAAGAGGATTTAAATTCTTTTAGAAATTTTGAAAATCAAATTTTATCTTTGGATTCCAAAAAGATAAAATACAAAACAGACCAAGAAATAGAATCACAAATTAAGTTGTCAGTTTTGATCGAAAATTTTGGCAAAGATCGAACATATGATCTTTTGTCCCAGATGGGGATAAATTCTTCTGCTCTCTACAACCAAAATATATTTATTCAAATTTATAATTCCCTTAAATCCGATAATGTCGACTAACAACTCTGAATTTTATACAGGTTGGGGATCTTCTTTTGAAGAACACCCTCAATTCGCAGTGCTAAAAACCCACATTGATAGGTCGATCCAAGATTTATTTTTGGAAGCTTTAAGGGACCAAACCCCAGAATTTTTGTCGATTTTTTCCAGCCGGAAAAAAATAGAAGAATTCACAAATAAAATGTTGAGATATTGGGAAGAAAGTGAAAATTATGAGCTGTGCGGAGAAATTCAAATTTTGAAGGGGGTTTTGATTCGAAACTGGGAAGAGATCCCCAGAAAGAAAAAATCTAAATTTGGAGAATTCAAAGATTGGTTAAAATCCTCCATGTAACAGAAAAATCGTGAATTTTTACCAAATTTTAGGGGTTGATAAAAGTGCCTCCCAGGACCAGATCAAGAAAAACTACAGAAAACTGGCAATCCAATTTCACCCCGATAAAAATCCAAACAATCCTGAGGCTGAAGTTAAATTTAAACAAATTAACGAGGCCTATGAAACTTTAGGGGATCCGGTCAAAAGAAAAAATTACGACAACCCCAATCCATTCTCCAATATTAATTTTGGACACCCTTTTGGGGATTTTTTTGGTGGATTTTCTCAGGCCAACAACACTTGGCACCAGAATAAGCAGACAATTAGAAAGGGCAATAACATTAATGCTAGGCTACAGATAAATTTATTGGATGTCCTCAAGGGGGGTGTCAAAAAAATTACTTTATTTAAAAAATTACCATGTGATACATGCCAAGGAACTGGAGCACAGCATAGGGAGGTTATTCATTGTTCGGAATGCAATGGTACGGGCATTCATAAAAAAATTGTCCACACCGCTTTTGGGCAAATGGCTATGGACAGTACTTGTTTTTCTTGTGGTGGATTTGGAGAAATTCCAAAATCTCCGTGCCACATTTGCAGTGGAGCTGGGACTTTAAGACAAACCGCCCAAGTGGAAGTTACGATTCCCAAGGGTTCTGTCACTGGAATTAAATTTAAAATACCAGGAGGTGGAGACTTCGATAAATCGCCTTGTGACCCTGGGGATTTAATTGTGTCTGTAGAGGATGTGCCCCACAATTTTTACAAAAGAGATGGATTGAATTTATACTGTGACTTTGAAATTGATTTTTTTGACGCCTGCATGGGACTAGACGCAAAAATTCCAAATTTAGAAATACCACAAGGTGAATTTAAAATTAAGATCCCTCCTGGTTCGGATCCTAATAAAATTTTAAGATTGGCGGGAAAGGGAATCCAGGAATTCAATTCTGATTTTAGAGGAGATATTTTAGTGAGGCTGAAATTGAAAATTCCACAAGACTTAAACGAAACACAAATTCAGTTTTTGTCTAAATACAAAAAAATATTTTCAAAATGATCGAACTAGGTTTTTTAGGATGGTGCGTCACCAACATTTTAGTTAACGGGTCAATTTTCGACCCGATTAGAGTTTATGCCCAAGTCATGTATCCGACTTTGGGTAAATTGTTGACCTGTATGCAATGCTCTGGATTTTGGGTGGGGATCTTGCTTGGCTTGCTCGTCTCGGCGGGTCAAATGGCCAACCACTTTTTGTTTCTGTTGGAATATGATGGATATTTATACGGTGGATTGACTGTGTTGTTTTCTGGATTTTGGGTGAGCGGGATAAGTGTGTTTATCAATGCAATTTTGGTTTACCTGATAAAAAAATCCCTTTAAATTCCAATTCGATAAAGATATATAAAAGGAAGATCCAAAAAAAAGAAAATTTGTGACCCTAAAAATTATAAAATTATCGAATTTTTTCCCCATTGATACAAGAAAGACTGATCTTTTCGAAAATACTTCTATTTTGCAACAAGCCATAGCAGCTGCAACGGGAGTAGGGGGGACAGCTACCTCTATCTCTCCTGGTTCAGCTGGTACTGGTCCAACCGGACCCGTTAATTTCAAAAATCTAAAACTTTCACAATTGTTTTATGCCACCGATATTGGAAGTAGGATCGTAAAAAAACTTAGCGGGGATAGAAATAAGGAATTGCTCAAGGAATTAAAAAAGGAAAAGCTTTTTCCGAGTGATCTACTCGAAGATCCGGATGAGACTGAACCCAACAATTCTGAGGTTTCTGCAAATATTGCAGCTTTGCAATCGGCCGGATTTTCAGTCCCAAACACGGCAGACATCAAAACCCTTTTACGGGAATTACCCTCTTCTGAGGACTATAAATATGAGGATGCTGATAAAATTACCTGGGATGGCATGGTGAAAATTCTAAAAACTAAACTTGGAGATAAACAAATTGAGAGTCTAACTGACGAATATTGTTTAGTTGGATTGAGAAACTTGATTCAGGTTAAAAAAAAATACCCTAACAGATTTACCGATATCTTGGTGTTAATGACCCCTAGATCTAAGTCAGACAAAAAGGTTTGGGTTTATCCCGCTACCACGGTTCCTGGTCCTTTTTTCATGATCGATAAATTTAGAAATTGGTGGTTGGCAAAAACTGGACGGAATGTTTTAAACCCAAAAGGTCTTGCTGTCATGCAGCCCGGGATCTACGATTATAAAATAGGAAATCATAATGGATATGTAGCTTTAATTCAGGCTGGAAAGGTAGAAGTAAACAGATACAAAATTGTGGACGCTCCAAATAAAGTTGAATTCACGACCTACTCACCAGGCCAAAAAGAACGGGGAGATTTAGGAATAAACATCCATCGGGCACAAAAAAATGCTGTAACAGAAAACATCGACGCTTATTCTGCTGGATGTGTTGTTTTTAAAAAATCCGCCGATTTAGAGGATGTTTTAAGAATCATGAAAAATAACAAGCAAAACGAAATTAAATTTGTTTTGCTGCAGCTGGACGATGTTCCAGAAGCCACTTTGGCTCAAATTTCAAGCGGGCCTCCCACCACTTAAATTCCAAATTCTGGTGAAAGATAAACTTTTAGAGAAACTTTTAAAAAGAATCCACGGATAAAACAACCCAAAAAATAAAATTTTAAATGGGAAACAATATTTTCAGGAAAAGAATATAACCTTTAAATAAATCTCTTGAATTCAATTTCAATTACGGATCAAATCAATACCCAGTACCGGGACTATGCTTTGTACGTGTTACAATCTAGAGGCATTCCAAATTTTTATGATTCTTTGACCCCCGTCCAAAGGATCATTTTGGAAAACAGCCCTGCTACTTTTCATAAAACAATTGGTCTTGTGGGAGAAGTCATCCGGACTGGTTTATACCACCACGGTGATTCTTCTTTGGCCGGAGCCATCTCAAAATTGGCCAGACCTTTTGGATGCTCTTTCAGCATCCTAGAAGGTGATGGATTTTTTGGTTCTCCCGTTAATCCCAACCCTTCGGCACCCAGATATACCTCGGTCAGAATTAATAGAGGGGTAAAAGAAATCATTGCGCAGCACGCGGATTTGAACGAGCAAAACGAAGAGGGAGGGCATGATTGGCTTCATTTAGAAATACCGGTTGGTTTGTTAACCCATATTATTGGCATAGCAGTGGGATATCGCACCAACATTTTACCCCGCAAGTTAGAAGACATTGTTGAATTTTTGCAAGGTAAAAACAAGGTGCTGAAGCCTCACTTCAAAGATTTTTCGGGTAAAATTTACAAATATGAAGATCATGAAAATGTGTGGCTGTTAGAAAGTGGGTTCGAGGTAAATACACAAAAAAAATCTGTTAGAATTTTTGATTTGCCTCCCGTCATGAGGTTCGATTCTTTCATGGAAAAGATCGTGAAAAAAATGGAACATTTAGGGGTAGACTATAAGTTAAATAACAACTCCCAAAGTAAGTGTGACGTGACCCTCTGGTTTTACAAAAGCACGGCTGCCGAATTTACTTCTCTTAGTCAAACTCTAAAAAAATTAACCCAGATTTTGGTGAAAGAGGATGTTGTGTTTATTAAAGATGGGGAAGTAAGGCAATTCGATTCTGTGAAGTCTTATCTCGAAGAATTCAAATTTCATTTGGAACAAGTAAAGCTAAAAAGATTAAACAGGGACGTCCAAAATTTGGTGACTGAATTGGAATTTCTGGAAGCAAAGTTGAAATTTTTAATTTATATGAGCGGCAGTAAAAGAAAAAACGAGGAAATTTTAGAATTCTTGACCCAGTTCAGCAAATCTATCTCCGGCCGTCTTGCCTCCATTCAGCTCATCAAGCTTTCCACCAACCATATCGTGGAAACACAGGAGGAAATCAAATTTATCAAAGAAAAAATCAAGGAAACTCAAAAGGACATCAAAGTGCAAGAGTCGGTGGTTAAACTTCTGAGGACCGTACCTGTCAAAAAGAACCCGGCCGCTTTGTTGGTTACCCCCGCTCATCCAATCGTTAAAAATTTAGACTCGGATATTCAAATTTTCGAACCCAGCGAAGAAGAACAGGAATAAACCAGCTATGGCTTACCTAAATCACAACATCCCAACACTCACCTGTTTTATCAGGAATGAATTTTTGTTCAACCACGAAAAAGGTCACGGCGATTTCACTCTGGCCGATGTTCATTCAGTTGCATCCATTCAGAAAAGAGTTCCCCTCTTCGAGGCATTTCTAGAAAATGGGGTTAACTGGACCCGTCGACCCATTCATGCCTTCTGTTGGCACCGTCAGGCCGAGATTCTGCCCCTTAGCGAACACATGTACTGGGACTGTTTCAGTTCATACATTGACGTTCAAGTGAGAGAAAGATTGTCAGGTCTCAGAGCAGATCTGATTTCGATCACGGGGATCAAAAGGCAAGGCGTCTATTTGTTTACCTTGGATTGGTCACACGAAAACAGAAGTGTTCTAGACACCAATTTTTCAGAAACCCCCGAACACAAGTGTGGTCACGTTTTCAAAATGGACAATGGTAATTTCTTTATCTACCCCAACAACAGGATCATCTGGATGGATAATGCCTGGACTTTTAACCGAATTGATAAAAATCCCGGTTATAAGATCGACATGAGGATTTATTCTATCGAAGGAAATGGGAAATATGAAACAGACTACCATTACTTCACGAATTTCTCCGAAAAAAAGTCAGATTCTTCCTCTGATTGATCGAAAGAATCCTCTATTTAACTTCTATAAAAACAAAATCTAAACCATGAAAATCAGAGTAACCAGCACGAGCAATTTCATCTTTTTTCTGAAGAAGCTAAAAGTTGTCGACCGAAGTGTCTTATTAGAATTGACAGACACAGATCTGTTTTGCAAAATTCACACCCCAGATAAATCTGTTATGAAATTTGCATCTATCCCGGTAGATCAAATTTTTGAACCCATTGAAGGATTTGCAAAGTTGAAATGCGACAGGATTAAAATTGGTTTAATCGATGTGGTAAGATTAATGGACTGCTTCAGGTACTATCGGTCAGAAGAAGAAATCTTTTTGAATCTTGAGATTTCTAAATTGGATGGATCTTGTGTTGCTACCGAGCTTAATGTCATTTCCGATTCGTTAAAAATTAAGCTCAAGTGTGCAGACCTCTCTTTGCTGTCTTATGTAGAGGATTCTATCGGAGAAATGGTTCATTCAAAAGAGGATTCAGAAGCAAACTTCAAATTGTATTCTTCCGATTTTTCTTCCTTGTCTTCCTTGTGTGGCATGGAGTCCAATTCCGAAGAGCTCCTTGTTTTTCGCATAGAGAAAGACAAAGTTAGGGTAACCGGGGATTCTTTTGACTTCAAGTTAAATATTGGAACTTCGGAAATTAAGGCTGCATCCAAGATGGATTCTTCCATTTACAAATTTCATTTAAATTATGTAGATTCTGAATCATCCCACTGTTACGTTCACGACAATCGCATCGTTTTCTGTTCAGAACAGACAAAAACTTCTACCGCGATTGGTATCATCGAGAAATAAATTAGATTGGGAACAGGAATGGAATCTCAGAATCTAAGTGTGGAAGAACTAAAATTGAAAATAGAGGAGCTCACCTCACTGAAGAACGAGCTTAAGAACGAAGAACAAGCCGTAAAGTTAACGATGAACTCCATCTATGGAGCGGTGGGAAACAATTACTTTGCTTGCTTCAATACAGACGTTGCAGAAGCTGTTACCCTTCAAGGACAAGATTTAATCAAGTATTCCGAAAAAATTATTCATAGATATTTTCATGATTTTTGGCACGACGACGTCGAGCTACACGAAAAACTAGGAGTCACCGAAGTTAAGAAGGTACACCGCCCCTTAACTATCTATGGTGATACTGACAGCTGTTTTTCCCAAAGTTATGTTATCATTAAAAGTATTAATGGGTTTGAAAAATTGACTTTCGAAGATCTTTTCGTTCGAAATTCAAAGATGTTTTGTATTAATACAGACGCCAGAGGAAATGAAATAATAGAACCAGTAAATCTGGAAGTTGCAAATCATTTAGATGATGTTTGTTTTTCTCCGATTAAAAAAATCATAAGACATAAAGTAACCAAACCTAAATGGAAAATAACTTCATCAAGCGGTAAAGAAATTTTTGTTACTGATGATCATTCCGTTACAATTTTTAGAGAAGGAAAAAAGTTGCATGTTAAACCCTCCGAAATAAATTTACAAACTGACGAAATAATTACAATTGATATCGATATATAGAATAAAGTTTTTATCTTATGGAGATAGAAATATTAAAATCGCTGGTCAAAAGGTTGAAGAAAAACACAACCGTTGAAAATTGGAAAATTCTAGAAGATTTGATCCAAGATCCAGAACTACGAAATTGTGTTAAATGTTCAGGTCCAATTTTTTATGATTATGGAAAGATAAGACTATCCAAAGAAGGAAAATTAAAATATGATGAGACAAAACCAAGTTGTAAATCGTATAAACAAATAGATAATCAAAAATTTTACTTGCAAGTTTGTCAATCGTGTTTGTCTTTGGAATTTCCCGAATATAAACAAATGAATAAAACACGAGTTTTTAATGTTATGAGCAAAATAACAAAATTTGCATATGGAGTCCCAGATTACGTTGTAAAAAAATTCACACAAAAAACAGCCGTTACTTTAGAAAATTTTATTAAAAAATATGGTGATGTAGAGGGCAAAAATAGATGGGATAATTACTGTAATTTACAAAGTTTAACGAACAAATTTGAATACAAAAAAGAAAAGTATGGATGGGACGAACAAAAATTTAAAGAATTTAACAAGGGGCGTGCGATCACATTAAAAAACATGGTTAAAAAATATGGGAAAGAGGAGGGTAAGAAAGTTTATGACAAATACGTAGAAAAGCAAAGAATTAACGGAAACACTCTGGAATGGTTTATTCAAAAATTAGGAGAAAAAGAAGGGGAAATTCGTTACGAGAAAGTTAGCAAAGAAAAAGCAAAGGGAGGATTAATCTCCCAAAATTCATGTTCAAAAGTTTCGCAAGAATTCTTCGATAATATAGATGTATTTTTAGGAAAAAATTATCGAACTTTTTATTTTAAAAAAAATGCAGAAAAGATAATTTATTTGAAAGAAGAGGCCAAATGTTTTTTGTTAGATTATTTTATAGAGGACCTCAATTTATCAATAGAGTTCCACGGGGACTATTTCCATGCAAATCCCAGTAAATATGGACCAGACTTCGAATTTCCGGAATTTTCAAAAAAAACCAAAGTGATTACCTCAAAGGATCTTTGGGAAAAAGACTCACTAAAATACTATTTACTAGAAAAATATTTGGGAATTAAAACCATAGTCGTTTGGGAATCGGATTACCGTCGAAATAAAGAAAAAAAAAACTTCTACAAGAAAATAATAAAACAATGTTTGGAAAAATAAAATATAAGTACCAATTCGAAAAAATAGATTCCTGTGAACAGGTTGGAAATTTTGAAGAAGAATACGTTTATGATCTGGAAATAGACGAAGAAGGTTATGATAACCAAACTTTTTTCGCCAACGATATTTTGGTTCACAATTCCAATTATGTCACATTTCAGGAAGTTGTGGCATCTTGTAACTGGCAAGGAGATCCAAAGGAATTGATTTTAAAAATCAACGAATTCAGACTAAATGGTTATCTGAAAAAATGCTTTGAAATTTACTCAAAAAAATGGAACACGGACAACTATCAGGATTTCGAACTTGAGACCCTGTCGATCAATGCCATTTTTCTTGGCAAGAAAAAATATGTTACCAACACGGTTTACTCTGATGGTGTTGAATTTGAACCGCTCACGAATATAAAAACAACGGGGGTGGAGATGATCAAGGGAGGAACGCCATCTTTTGTTCGCGAGAAACTTATGTACTTAACTAAGTTTATTTTAACAAAGGGAAGGGCTTTTAACATTAGGGAGTTCGTTACAGAGTTAAAAGGAATCAAGAAAGATTTCAAGGCCCAAGAACCAGAAAGAATTGCATTGGCCATTTCGGTGAATAATTATGAAAAATTCATTTTGAACGACACCACTGGATTTGAGTTCGCCAAGGCAACCCCCATTCACGTTAGAGCTTCAGGTTATCACAACTACCTGCTAAACAACTCAAAGTACAAGGACAAATATCCCTTGTTAGGCAGCGGGGACAAAGTTAGATTTTACTTTGTTAAAACCAAGAATCCTCATGAAAATAATGTGTTTGCCTATGCACAAGGAAATTATCCATACGAGTATGCTCCGCCGGTGGATTTAGACGAGCAGTTCACCAAAACAATTTTAGATCCGGTCAACCGCTTTATAGAAGTAATGGGTCACCACCCAATCTCACCCAACCTTTTCATGATTAATACACTTTTCTAAAATGGGCTTTCACTGTCGAACCTTGCCTGGAGTGAATGAACTCGTTCTCATTAGAGAAAAAATGGCAGATGACCTAAAATTCATGAATCTATATTGGTACAGACCTGACTCTCTGCTCGGGTCCGAAGAATCTATGTCCTATATGAAACAACTAATTCAAAATGAAAAAAGAAACCCCGATCCTACCAAACCTTGACGATTTAGATTTAGAGTTTGAAGAATACAGGCAATTTATGTTTGAAAATGTCAGTCAGATTTTAAAATATAAATTTGAATTTATCGCCGAGATTACTTTTACTTCATCTTTTAAATGCGAAAGAATTCAAGAACTAATTGATTTTATGCTGCTGGAGGAAAATTACACTCAGTGCGCCGAACTTCTAAAAATTAAAAATGCGGTAGAAATTCAATATCTGCTTGACATCTAAATCCCGAGACAGTTCAAGATATATAAGGAAAAAATTTCCATTTCAATATGCCATTATTTCCCCCGGTTTTGAATTTTTCAACATTCTTGAACGAGTCTGAATTTTCGGATGGGGTGGAGATTCTAATTCTTTCTGGTACCCCCAAACCCAGCCCAACCTCAAAATCTTTTGTTAAGGAGTGCGAAAAGCGGGGGATTGTTTGCAACGTGGTGAATATTAACACCATTACTCTAGAAAAAATTTATAATGGACACATTGTACGGGAAGGCACCATAGATGCCAAAGAAATTCTCATTAAACCAGATAAAACCGCTATCATTCCTCGAAGAGGCGTCATTACCAATTCATACACCAAACAAATTATGAGGGATCTGGAAGCGGCAAGGTATTTTTGTGTTAACTCTTTGGAATCGATTGAAGTCTGCGAAAGCAAATTTCTTACCTCCCGTATTTTGGAGGAGGAAGGTTTACCTGTTCCTAGATATGCATTGGTTAATGGAGAAGACAACCTAGATTCCGCATTAGAGCAGATCGGAGGTAAGTTCCCAGTTGTTATGAAATTACTGTCCGGGACCCAGGGAATTGGCGTTTCGATTGTTGATTCTTATGCTTCTTTGAAGTCTGTTTATCAGACGATAGCAAAGCTGGACCCGGAGAAGGAAATCTTGATTCAAGAAAAGATCAATTCCAATTTTGATCTAAGAATTCAGGTTATCATTAAAAGATTCGACCCTCTCATTTCTAAGAAGGGTAATTGTACCATTTTAGGATCGATGAAAAGAGAAGCGGTCGAAAAAGACTTCAGAACCAATTATTCTCTAGGTGGCCAGGTTTCTTCCTATGATATTGACGAAGAAACAGCCGCCCTTGCTTGTGAAGCCGCCAATGCGGTGGGTAGTCATTGGTGTGGGGTTGACATTATGATTGATGCTGAATCGGGAAAGCCCTATATTTTGGAGGTTAATTCTTCTCCTGGAACAGAGGGTATTTCTCAGGCAATTGGAAGACCTATAGTTGGTGATGTAATTGATTATGTCATCGACAAGAAAAAT
>Ga0172376_10004638_pt1 | contig 15627 bp, 19 predicted proteins | sample Lak35m_FD_121114 | JGI IMG/M metagenome (GOLD analysis project Ga0172376, IMG submission 121114) | Freshwater microbial communities from Kabuno Bay, South-Kivu, Congo - kab_092012_35m | ecosystem: Environmental > Aquatic > Freshwater > Lake | place: Democratic Republic of the Congo: South-Kivu...
AAAATCAAAGATAAGGGAAGCTATCTCTTCAATCAATTTCAATATACAAAACTATAAATCACAAAAAAGTATAGAATTAAGAAATGAAAGCTTACAACAAGTTACCTTTTAATTAGATCTTTGTCGTAATATGTATGGTTTTTTACCACTTCCTTCAAAGTAAGATCTCATCATAAGTTCCCCTAAAAATCCTGTCATCATAAGCTGGATCCCAGCAACAAAAAGAATAAGCCCTGCAAAAAATAAAGGTCTATCGTTAATGTTCTGATTCAAGAGAAGTTTTAAATACAAAACTACATAAGTTAAAATCACAAACCCTGAGGTAAATGTTAAAAATCCTGCAGTTCCAAAAACTCTTCCTGGCATGAAGGAAAAGGGCTTAGTTGCAAAAGTTAACATAAATTTAAGTGTAAATAAATCTAAAAATACTGTTAAACTTCTCCATAAAGAGCCGTAATTAGATTTGCCAAATTTTCTTTCTTCGTAAGAAACTGGAATCTCAACAATTCTTGTTGTGTATAAAGATGAATAAGCAGGTAAAAACCTATGCATTTCTCCGTAAAGTCTTAAATTATCAATGATAAACCTGTTAAAACCTTTAAGACCAGATCCGTTATCTTTTATTTTCACATGAGAAAGATACTCAATAAGTCCCTGAGCTATATTTGAAGGAATTCTTCTAATTAAACTTCCTTTAAGACTTTCCTTCCACCTCTCACCTCTTAATGTATTTACCATGTCAAAACCTTCGTCCATTTTTTCTAAAACATCTTTAATATGTTTAGCAGGAATTTCTAAATCAGATGAGTAAGTCAAAACATAATCTCCGCATGAAACATCAAAACCAGATTGATACGCACCACTCATTCCGTAATTTCTAGAGTGTCTTAAAGAAATAAAGTTTTTGTGTTTTTTTGATAAGTTTTCTAATTTTTCCCAAGTTTTATCTTTTGTCGAACCGTCATCAACTGCAATATACTCAAATTCATATTCTTTAAAGGATTCGCAAACAGAAATTAACTCTTTTTCAAATCTTTCGATATTTTTTTCCTCGTTATAACAAGGAATTACGATAGATACTAATTTTTTATTTTTACTCATTTTAATAATTTCCTTTCTGATACCATTCTTCTTGATTCAAATACCAATTATAATACTTTTCTACTATTTTCTTAAGAGGAGTTTTAGTGTTGTATTTTATGAGTCTTTCGGCTTTAGAACTGTCAGCAAAAGTAACCTGCATTTCTCCTTTTCTTTCAGGCATTCTTACCAAATTTACTCTTTTTCCAGTAACTTCACGAACTACTTCAACTAAACCACCCAGAGTTGTGGGGCTTGAGTTACCTAAATTGAAAATTTCGTATTTAACTGGATTTTGCAACAAATAGTGGATTGAAATCATAATATTTTCCAAATCACAATAATCTCTTCCTGTTGAGTTCAAATCTTGATATTGAGGAAATTCGTCTCCAAAAAGAGCTGATCTAATAAGTTTAGTTAAAGCTAAATCTGGTCTAATTCTAATTCCCAAAGGATTAAAAAACCTTAAAATTGAAACATTTAAATTATAAGTTTTAGAATAAACATAAGCCATAATCTCAGATGCTTTTTTGGATGCAGGATAAGGAGCTAAAGGAAAATCGGTTGACATGCTTTCAATAAAAGGTGTTGGATTTTCTCCATAGACTGAAGATGTTGAGGCAAAAATAAAATTTGAAACTTTATTTCGAACACACATTTCTAACAAGTTAGTGGTAACTTCTTCGTTATTTTTTACATATAAAAGAGGTTCCTCGAAAGAATAAGTAACACCCGCATAAGCTGCTAAATGAATTACTGAATTAATTTTTGTTTTTTCGAAAAGATTTTTAACAAAATCATAGTTGGTTAAATCTTGAGAAAGAAGAAGAAAGTTTGGATTAGTTTCAAAATCCTTTATATTATAATGTTTAATTTTTGGAGAGTAATAATTGTTAAAATTATCAATACCAATTACTTTATATCCTTTTTTCAATAAAAATTCGGTTATGTTTGACCCAATAAAACCGGCGCAACCTGTGACAAGAATTGTATTCATATTTAAATTTTACCACGAGGCAGTTATCTTAAACGAGAGGTTCGTCTGTATAAACTTCCAAATCAAGTTTTTCAAATTCTTTTTTCAAAAATTTTTGATGTGCTACATAACCTATCATTGCAGCATTATCAGTTGTAAATTGAAGCTCTGGAAAAAAAACTTCTAAATTATTTTTCAAACCTACTTCAGAAAATAATTCTCTTAATCTGGAATTAGCGCTAACGCCACCAACCACAGATATATTTTTAATATTGTTTTTTCGGCATGCAATTAGTGTTTTGAAAATTAGTGTATCAATAACTGCTTTCTGAAAAGATGCGCAAATATCTTCGATTTTATAATTTGTTTGGGTTTCATCTAACTTACTTTTAAGTCTTGAAACCTCAGTTTTAAGTCCTGAAAAACTAAAATCTAAAGAATCTAAATCTGTCATAGGACGAGAAAATTTGTATTTAGTTTCATCACCATTTTTAGATAATTTATCAATAACCGGACCTCCGGGATAAGAAAGTCCTAAAACTCGAGCAACTTTATCATAAACTTCTCCCACTGCATCATCTAAAGTGTTTCCAATAATTTGATAATTAAAATAATCATTAACGCAGATAAGAAGGTTGTGACCCCCGGAAATTGTAAGACAAATATGAGGAAAAGAAATTTCTTTTCCAATAAAATTTGAAAAAATATGACCTTCTATATGATGAACAGAAATTAACGGAATATTCAAAGAAAGACATAATGCTTTTGCAGCAGAAACCCCAACAACTAAGGACCGGATTAACCCTTTTTGGTTATTTACAGCAACAGCAGAAATATCTGAAAATGAAATTTTTGCAGTTTCAAGGGCTTCAATGATTACATAATTTATAACTTTAAGGTGTTTTCGAGCCGATAATTCGGGAACAATTCCTCCAAATTTTTGATGTGTTTTATTTTGATTCCAAACAACATTTGATAAAACCTGACTTCCATTTTTAACTACTGAAACTGCAGTATCATCACAAGAAGTTTCGATTGCTAAAATATAAATGTCTTTATTCATGGTGTTCCTTATACAAACCAGTACTTACATAATAAGGTTCTAAGTCATTGGTAGATGAAAAATTTTTGTTCAAAAATTTTTCATCTAAAACACTTTTCAAAAATTCCAAAGAATAATTTTCTAAATAGAATTTTTCCTTGTTAGAATATTTTTCAAGTAAATCAATTTCAGAAATAATCCCATCTACAAGATTTTCAGAATCTTTTATCTCAGAAAAATAATAATTATCATTAGAAGATTTTATTAAAATAATTCCCTCACGGATATTAGAATATTTTTTAATTAATTCAAAATTATTATATTCAATAATAGGAATATTCAAAACTAAAGATAATACTTTTACTGTTGAATACCCAATTCTAAGCCCAGTCCATGAACCAGGACCGCTATTTATTCCAATGAAATCAAGGTCTTCTAAAGTCAAATTGTTATTTTCTAGGATCTCTCCAATCATTGGCACTAAATTTCTTAAGCATTCTCTTTTGTTTTCGTTTTTTAAATTTATTAAATTATTTTGATTGCTCAAAACCACATTAACTAAATTTTCTTGAGAAGTATCGACAATTAAAAAATTGTTTTTCACAAGTTAGAATTAACAGAAATCTTTCTTTGATTTCCATCAACAATAGAAATATAAACATTTATTATCTGACGATTATTTTTCGGAAGTTCAATTTTCAAATTCTCAATGATGATTATATTTTCATCTGAAAATATTTCTTCGAGCCATGCATTATCTTCTTCTGAAAGACTGTCTAATCGATATAAATCAAAGTGATGAACCTCTAATCCGTTTATTTCATAAGTATTCAGAATTGAAAATGTAGGAGAATTGATTTCCGCATAATTTTCATACCCCAAACCTTTAAAAATTCCTTTTGTAAATTGAGTTTTTCCAGCCCCTAATTCTCCATTTAATACAATAATTTTTTTAAATAAAGAAATTTCTGAAACCAAATTTGAAGCATATCCAATAGTTTCAGATACATTATTTGTATAGATTTCAGAGTTCATATGTTAAAGAATTTTTTAATTACTTCTGGGAGGTATTTTTTATACTTTTTTATCAGAAAAAACCAGGTTAAACCTGCACCAGAATCAATTATTACATCAACAATTGAAGGTGTTCTAGTAGGAACATAATACTGGTGAATCTCATCACTAATTCCATAAATAATTGTAAAAATTAAGGCTTGTTTTCTATTTCCAAAAGACCTGTGAGCAAACATGAATACAAGAGAAAATAATAAAAAATGGGCTAATTTATGAATAAAATAGTTTGTGTTTCCATCATAGGAAACAACTCTTGCTTGTTTACCTGATTGAATAAATATAAAGACGCAAACTAAAACAAGAGGTAGATGTTTTTCTATAAATTCTAAAAACTTATTAAATTGACTTTTAGTTATAATTTTAACTTTCATAAGAATTTTAAAGTATATCAAAACCTATCTTAAATGCCAATATATAGTCTTTTCTCCGTTACCGTGATCAATTATTGCTCCCTTACCAATAGAATTGTTAATATCAGGGCAAAATACTTTTCTATCTGTTGCGTAATGTAAAACACCATCTTTTGAGGCTCTGATAGGAGAGCCAATCCAACTAGACGGATCTATTAAATCTAGAGCTAAATGTCCAGGAACACCAAATCTTCTCATATAAAAGTTATAATTCTCTCCAAAATACTGAGTAATTTTATAATCAGCTAAGGGCCAACCTAACCGTCCATTTTTTAAATATGGATAAGGATCCACAGCTTTTGACCCTATAATATAAGAATAATGTAAATGTGGTGCTGTAGAACAACCTGTGTTTCCTAAATATCCAATTACCTCTCCCTTTTTTACTAAAGTACCATCTTTACCTTCAATCCCAATTGCTAAATTTTGGGCATCTAATTCAGCTTGTATTTGAGATAATAATCTCTGATATTTGGCTTCATCATTCTCAGTTAATTTTAAAATTGATTCTTTTTCATCATTTTGCTTTTTGAGTGATTCCCTGTAAGTCACAAGTTTCTCTTTTTGAGAGATTATGTCTTTCTTTACTTGCTCAACCTCAGACCTCTTCCTTTCAATGAGCTTTTGTTGTACCCCATAATCACTTTTGGTATCTTTCATATAAGAAATTATTCTTCTATCCTGATCTTCAAGTTGCTCAATATACTGCAGTTTTAACATAGCTTTTTCTAAATTACCTGAAACTAATACAGACAAAACATTTACATCTGTTAATGATTTGTACCTTTCAACAATTCTTTCTTTTAAAGCAGTATCTTGTATAGACATTGATTTATCAAGTTTATCCATTCTTTTTGTCAGGCCTTCAATATAATTTGTTAAATCAGAAAGGAGCATGTTTTTTTGGGCAAGATTTTTCTCTACTTCTGTAATTTTTAAACCGGTTAAACTAATTTCTGTATCTATATATTCAAGTTCATTTCTAAGGGTATTACTTTTTGAGTTTAAATTGTTTATAATTTTTTGATATTCATCTTGTTTTTTAAGTAAATCATCGGTATTTTCTGCCCAAACTACTTGAAAAAAAAATGTTATTAAAACAAAGAAAAAAAATTTAATTAAAACTGAAGTCATATTTTTAGGTAATTCTTAACAGCAGTTCTACTTCCAACACTGCCTAATAAATAACCTAAAACATTAACTATTACCACAAGTATAATTACAAATATAAAATAGGGAATCTTATAGTTTGAAAATAAAACCACACTTCCTAAATCCCTAATTCCAAGAACATTTAAGAAAAATACGGAGCTTAAAATTACCGTTAAAACAACGCCAGACAAAAGAGAGCCTGTCATTGAATAAATTAAGCCTTGCTCAATGAAAGGTCTAGTTACAAAATCATTAGAACCCCCTACAAGTTTTATAATCTCTATTTCCTCTTTTTTAGAGTAAATGTTTATTCTAATTGTTGACAGAATAATTCCAAAAGAAACTACAAAAAATACTGTTGTTATAGCTAATGAAACAATAGTTACGATTAAAGAAACATAACTAAATCTATCTTTTATATCCTTTAGATATTTTACACTTTCGACTTCTTCTTTGTTGGAAAACTCTTCATAAATTTGATCTAAATCTTTAACATCTCGTGTCCTTATTTCTAAAGAAGCAGGCAAAATGTTAGTAGATAGAGATTCTTGTAACACAGGGTCGTTCTTACTGAATTCTTTAAAAATCAACAACGCCTGTTCTTTAGAAGTATATCCTACTTCCATGATTCTCGGGTCACTTTCTAGTTGAGATTTTAGATTCAATATTTGTTCCTCTGAAAATATATCTTTAAAGAATACTCTTACTTGAACCTGCTTTTGCAAGAAATTTAAGGCTGTATTTGAAAAAACTAAAAAACTTAACATAAATCCTAAAAGAACAAAAGAAACAAATATAGCCATTACAGAAATAAAACTTATTCCTTTTTCTTTTCTAAGAAACTCAAAAGCACTTTTAAAATTAATCATGATAACTTCCACCTTTTCTATCTGAAATTAACTTACCATCCTGTATTTTAAGAACTCTTTTTTTAAAATGATTTACAATGTTATGGTCGTGAGTAGCCATAAGTACGGTTGTTCCCATTTTATTAATCTCAGTTAGTAGATTCATAATTTCTGAGGTAGCTCGAGGGTCAATCATTCCTGTAGGCTCGTCAGCTATAATGATATCAGGCTCATGTGCTAAAGCTCTTGCAATCACAAGCCTTTGAACTTCCCCTCCTGAAAGCTCTGCAGGATTTTTGTAAATTTTATGTTGTAAGCCTACCATACTTAAAATATTTGGAACAACTTCTTGAATTACATCATTTGAGGTTCCGACAACTTCAAGTGAAATTGAAACATTTTCAAAAACATTTTTAGATTTAATTACCCTAAAATCTTGAAATATAACACCTATTTTTCTTCTAATTTTATGCATTTGATCAACTGGAACTGTACCTAATTCTGTTCCGTCAATAAAAATCTTTCCAGAAGAAGGACTTTCTTCCCTATTTAGAAGTTTAATAATAGTTGATTTTCCAGCTCCTGAAGGACCAATCAAGAAAACAAACTCACCCCTTTTAATTTGAAAATCAATATTTTCAAGAACTTCTTCACCTTTGTAGGATTTGAACACATTTTCGAAAATAATTATTGAGTCTTGTTGTATCATATGTTAGTTTAATTATGCCTTAAAAATTTTTTTTTAGAAATAACTTTATCTATTATAACTAGAATTTACTAATAAAAAATATATTTTGAAACATTAGCTGAATGCTCGTTAGAGGTTTCTGCATAATGTATTCCACCATTTCTATCATGCAAATAATAATAGTAATTTGAAGGGATATATTCTAAAACTGCCATTACAGCGTCTTCACCAAAACTTGAAATTGGATGGGGAGGTAAGCCATTTTTAGTTCTTGAGTTAAAAGGAGTATCATATTCTAAATCACTTTTTGTTAAATTAGATTTCCACCAAACTATATTTTTTGCGACTTCAAGATCTGGACATACTTTTTCAGTATAATTGTTTGGACAAACATCTTTTAAAGCGATTCCGTATTGATTAGAGGCATCAATTCCTAATTTATCGTTATTTGCAAGTCTATTAAGTATAATTCCAGCGATATACCTTCTTTGAACACCTCTTGGAGCTTCTTTCTCAATCAAAGACGCAATTGTATAAATTTGTTCATCAGTTAAATTTGTTTTTTGGTAAGCTGTTGTCTCTCGAATTTTTTTCATTTTATTTTCAAAATTTGAAGTAAGTGCTTCTATAACTTCATCTTCATTTGCAGAAGGGTAAAAGAAATAAGTGTCTGGAAAAAGTCGGCCTTCTTTTCCTTTAGTTTTATCTATAAATCTTTCATAATTGAAGGCTGGTAATTTTGAAGCAGCTAAAATACCAAATTCTTCAAGCCTTTTACCTTCCCAAAATAAAATTGAAACTCCATTAGATCCGCTTTGAAGTTGAAAAACTACCTGTCTTATTGAAGCACCTGCAGAAAAAGTGTACATACCTGCTTTAAAATTTGGGTAGGATCTGTTTATTTTTACATATATTGTAAACAAAGATTCTGAATTTATAACTCCTAACTGTTTTAATTCTCTTGATATTGTTTCAATTGAAGACCCGCTTTTAAGATTATAGTTTACTTCCTTAAAAGATTGTGAAGGTCTATCTACTGCAAAATTGTAATAAAGCAACATACTAAAAGGTAATACAAAAAGTAAAATAAAAACATTTAAAAATCTAATAATTCTTTTGGTCTTAGGTGAAAAAACATAGTATTTATTTGGATCTATTTTGAAATTGCTGGTGTTCACTTTTACATTTTAGCATATAAAAATTTTAGTTGATAATATAACCTATAAAATGGTATAATTAGAATGTTGAGGGGTAGATGATAGCTGATTACAATATCAGAGGAAAGTCCGGACTGCGCAGAGAACGGGGTGGAAGGAAACTTCCGACTGGAAACAGCTGGTCTCTTAACTTGAAAAAGTAAAAGAGCAGAAACTGAATTAACAGCTTCTGAGAGCAACAGTGACGAACTAAAACCTGTAAAATGGATTTAGATGAAACGGGCAATCCCACCGGCAGCAACTCCGATTTGGTCGTTATAACCTTTCTCGGGGAGACTTAAGGCAGAGGCATTAGATAAATTATCGTCAAATACAGAATCCGGCTTATTCCCCTCAACAATGAATTAATTTTTAAAAGCATTTGGAAGTAAATGCCTGATTAAAATTTGACAGAGCATTAAAATCGGAACAGCTAAAACCGCCCCTATAACACCAAGAAAACTTGAAAAAAGTAAAAAAGCTAATAATATTAAAACAGGACTAAAACCAGAAACTTTCTCCATTACTTTTGGAACTAAGAAGTTGTTTTCAAGTTGCTGAATTGCTATAAATGAAACGAGAGTTAAAATAGCCATATTTTGACCTCCGTAAGCATAACTTACAATTACTGCAAGAATTGCTGAAACTAAAGGTCCAAGAATAGGAACCGCTTCTAAAACTCCAGAAATTAAACCTAAAGGGGCATAAAACGGATTTCCAATAAGATAAAGTACTAAAGTAGATAATACTCCAATAAAAAACATTAAAAATAACTGACCTTTAACCCAGGAACCAATACCAACTTCAAGATCAAAAATAATTTTATCAAATAATATACCTTGACCATTTGGAATTATTTTATGTAGGAATTTCTTTATATTATCCCAATCAAGAGAAATATAAATAGAAAGAAGAAGTAAACTAAAAACAGCCAGGAGATTGCTAAAAAACCCAATCGAAACTGATACAACTCTATCTGAATACTGACTTATATTTTGAAAATTTGAAACATTTAAACTAAATCTAGAACTGTAATTTTCAACAGTTTGTTGCACTGTTTCTACTAATCTTGGAAATTCTTTAAATAACTCAGGTAGGGCATATACAAAAGCTAAAACTAAAATAGAGATAACTATTAAAAACGAAAAAAGCACGGCGGTAGTTCTTTTGAAAAAGTTTTTGTTGAAAATCTTCATTTTTAAGAAAAAATTTACCAAAGGCTCAATACTTAATACCAAGACTATAGCCAAAGAAATTGTTAAAATTACATCATATACAGTAGTTAAAAGATAAATACCTAAAACAGTTAAAACTGTAAACAAAACGGTTCTAAAAGAAATCTGTAAACTATGGTCTTTCATACTTTATTTGATTGTACCACCATTATATTCATTTATATAATCTGTAATTCTATTAAAAATAGATTGTTTATCAATTTCTTTATACTTGTAATTCATTTTTTTAAAGTATGTTTCCTGTCTTCTAATATATGAATGAAGAGAAAATTTCATTTTTTCTTTTAATAACTCTTCATTAAATGAATTGGGTTTCAAATATTCTCTTATCTGTTTATAAATTAACCCATCCCATGCTTTAGAATTTGGATAAATTTTACTTAAGTTAATATATTCAGAAACAACCCCTTTTGAGATAATGTTATCTACAAATAAATCTGAATTTTCATAAACTGATTTTCGGTTAGGATTTAGATAAAAAAGTTCAAAATTTATTCCCTTCAATTCAAAACTTTTTAAAGGTGTTTTTGATTCAATACTTAAAATAGAAGTAATAATTCTTCTCTTGTTACTCACATCAATAGTGTTTGAAACTTTTACCAAAGGGTTTTTTATATGACTTAAATAAATTTCTTGAAGTTCTTTCAAATTCAAACTTTCAAGTTCCTTCTTTCTTACCAGATCTATATCGCTATAAGAAATTTTTCCCATTAAAAAATCAAGGTAAAAACCTGTTCCACATGTAACTACCAACCCCTCTTCATTTTTTTGATACTCATAAATAACTTTTTTACAAAATTCTAAAAATTTTAGAACATTTAAATCATCTTCTAATTCAAAAATATCATAGCCCCAAACTTTTACTCCATCTATTTCCCAGTATCCATTATCCTTTTTAATATTAGCTAAATCTTTAAATTTACCAGTTCCTATATCTAATTCTTTAAAAACCTGTCTTGAATCAATAGATAATATGTCAAAACCAGTTTTGAAACATATATCTAGAGCTAATGTTGTCTTACCAGAGCAAGTTGGTCCAATAATTACAGGGATATTCATTATTTTAAAGACTCCTGCCAAGCTTTTGTAAGTCTCGCGTGTCTGTCTTTTTTGATTTTCAAAGAAACATCATCTTCATAAAATTTTTGAGCCGGAGTTCCTTTTCTTGGCGAATAAATTGAAATAAAGGCAACTTTGAATTTTATATTTTTGAAAAGTTTCAAGGTGTCCTCAAATTGTTCTTCAGTTTCAGATGGAAAACCAACAATTATATCTGTACCTAATACTAAGTTAGGTTTTTTTTCTTTAATTCTATTTATCAAAGAAATAAATTCTTCAATAGTATGTCTTCGATTCATTTTTTTAAGAATTTCATTATTTCCTGATTGAACCGCAATATGTAGATAATTCGAAACTTTTGGGAGAGTTATTGCTTCAATTAAATCTGAAGTGAAATCAAATGGATTTGAAGATAAAAAGTCAATTTTTTCTATTTCTTCAATACTATGAACTTCTCTTAACAAATTTGCAAAGGGAAGTTTTTGATCTGAACCAGCTCTAATCTCAAACTTTTCTGCCATCTCAAGCCCCCATGAATTAACATTTTGAGCACAAAGAGTGACTTTTTTTATACCTCTTAAGATATAGTGTCTAATTTCTTGAATAATTTCTTCCTTGCTTCTAGATTTTTCTGCTCCTCTTGAATACGGGACAACGCAAAAAGAACAAAAGTTATCACATCCCAAAGAAATGTTTATGAAAGCATGATCTGGTTCGGAGTTAAGATTTTTAGGATTTTGAGTTTGAGATTCTAACTTTTTTAGAGCCCAGGAATCAATCAAATTGTTTGAGAATAAAATTTCCGGAAGTTTTTGCAACTGATGTGGATTTATGTAACCATCAACCCAAGGCGTTCTCCTTTTCAACTCCTCAAAAGCATATCTTTGCCTCTCTCCAGTTACAGATCCCACCATACATCCCGCCATTAAGATATATGGTATTTTTAGAGATTTTTCTCTCATTTCCTTTATTTCTTTCCCAATTCCATAAACTTTATCTTCAGATTTTTGCCTAACAGAACAGGTGTTTATCACATATAAATCAGATTCTTTAAAATCCAAAACCCACTCAAAACCCAAAGCTTCCAAGATTCCAGCCATAGTGCTAGAATCTGCAACATTTGCTTGACATCCAAAAGTGGTGATATGGTATTTTTTTGGTCTATAATCTTCCATAGTTGTATATTATACTAATAATATGAAGGAAACTAAAGTCGTAATTAACTTAAAAGAAAATTATCTAGGTTTTACAATTTACTTGTATCTCTTATCTTTTATCTCAAAAGTATTTCTTAAGAAAATTAAAGTTGAAAAGAGAAGGGTTATATTAGTTATAGAACATAACCAAGAGACAAAAAATAGAGAAAAATTTATTCAAATGATTGGAGACAACTTTAATTTTTTTTCTGTCATTTCAACAAACTATTATTATTGAGAGTAATTAAGTTATACTCCTTCAAACATATTATATAAATAATCCTGAGGAGATGTGTCAAGTAGTTGTGTAATCTCATAAAAATCTTTAAAAAAATGTTTGGTATTTGATCCATATTCAGCCTCATTTAAGTTATCTGGTATTATGATAAACCTTTCAAGACCTGCTTGTTCGGCAGCATAATTCCCAACTAGGGAATCTTCTATAACTAAAACTTTCTTTTTAGGGAGATTAAACCTTGCAACAGAGTAATCAAAAATATCAGGGGCTGGTTTGGGATTAGCTACATCTTCTGAGGTTAAGATGAATTCAAAAAAAGAAGTTAGGTCAAGTTTCCCAATTACAGTCTGAGAAATGTATTTATCAGAATTTGTAGCAAGAGACATTCTTTTACCTAATCTTCTCATTTCGGTTGCAAATTCTACAAAACCCGGAGTTATATAGCTATTATCTATCTTTTGAAAATATTTAGAAGTTAGAGACCTGTAATAAACATCAGCCTCAGCTTTGTTCCTAAAGATATTTCCATCAAGTATTAAGTCTATATTATCTTTTAAAGTAAATCCTGCTTTTCCATAAAACTTCGGGGCGGAAATTATTTCTTTACCGAAGACTTCCTCATTTAATTGATGCCATAAAAATTCGTCTTGAATAACTGTACCATTTAAGTCAAAAATTATACCTTCAAAACTGCTGATAAAATCTTTGAGCATATTAAATTCTTATGTCCTTATTAAATACAATTAAATATAAATTATAAATTATAGCAAAAGGACCAAAAAACAAGTTTAAAATAAAATGATCCGCAGATTTATAAGCAAACTTGTAAACCAAAATTGAATAAATTGTTGAAATTCCAAAGTAAGAAGCTAAAAAAATTGCTAAGGTGCTATTCATAAATTAATTTTATCTCATTTTAAAAATTTATGTTAATATAAAAATTATGAGTTTAAAAGAAATTGATCAAATTTTAGATGAAGATAAAGAATTAGAGAAAGATTTTGAAAACAATTCTGTTCATGATGTATCTTTCAAATGCCCACAATGTGGAAAAGTAGAAACAGAACAGGTACTTTTTATCTGTAATAAATGTGATGCTAAAGAAATGGTTCATATAGGGGATGTTAACATGTGTCCAAAATGTTTTGAAAAAGGAAAGAACTTTATGTGTTTAAATTGCGATTCTTTAGATGTTCATTTAGATCCTGAAATCTCTTTACCAAAATAGAAGCGAAAAACTATTTTTTTATACCTTTATCTATTAAATATGACTCTAATATCATTTGAGCTGATAGTTGGTCAATTTTTTTCCTTCTTCTTCTTATTTCAGAAACTGTAAAATAAGAGTTAACCCCATAATCGACTGTAGTTCCATATTCATTATAAAATTCAAATGGAAGCTTAATGTACTTTTTTAAGTTATTCACAATTCTTCTGACAATAACTGTTTGATCATTTTCCTTACCATCAGAACTAACTGGTAAGCCTACAACTATTTTTGTAACTTTTTGTTTCACAATCTCAGACCAAAGTTCAGCTAAAAAATGTTTAAAATCCTTACTTATTATAGTTTTAACGGGCGAAACAACACCATCTATTGAAACCGCAATACCAGTTCTAACTAAACCATAATCCATAGCTAGTATTCTTTCTTGATTTTTATTCGTTTTTGATTGAAACATTTATCTTATCTTTACTTTCTGGAAAACCAAAAACATTTATTAAACTGTTTGATTCAATATTATATATTAAACCTAGTTTATCAAGGTAATCTTTAGCTTGGGCGACACTCTTATTTTTAAGATTTTCTTTAATTTCATCTTGATTTATAACTGGGATTTTATAACTTCTAATAGTAAGCTGGGCTTTTGCTTCGTCATTTGGTGAGCCTGCTACAGAAATCAAATTCAAAATACCAATCTCAACTTGAAGATTTTCTCCAAACAGTTCATAACCTTCAGGAACTAAATCTTTAACAATTGCTTTTGCAAAGGCTAAAGCTTCGGATTCAGAATAAAGAAGATAGCTTAAGTTTATTTCTTGAGTAAGCTTTAAAATATCTGAAGGTTCAGTAAGTCCTGGAGAGAATTTCTCTGAAACTAAGTTATAAATTTGAGAGCTTCTTAAAAATACTTTTCCAGGCTGATCCAAGTTTTGTGTATCGCTTTTAAAATCTGTAACTAAATTATCAGAAAGTTTCTTCATATCTTCAAGACTTACGGCATTAACTGTATTTTTTACACCTCCATCAAATGATGAACTAACGACGGCTTTTAGCTTTTCGGAACTAACACCCTTTATACTTAAAGATTTACCGGCGGAAATATTGTAAGAAGAACCAAAAAGAGAAGCTTTTGTTTCAGCCGAAGCCTCCCCACTCACATATGTTTCAGGGTTTGTAGAAACTAAAGTTCTCTTCGGAACAACTATTTTATCCTTTATCAAATAAACTAAATCTTTATTTCCATCCTTAAAGGTAAGCTCGGTTTCTTTATCAAGGGTAATATCTTGATCTGTAGAATTTGAAAATTTAATCTCTCCTTCTGCTTTTTTTCCAGTTTCAGCTTTTCCAGTAGTTGGAGCTTCTTTTTCAATCTTTGAAGTTTGGTTGATTTTCGAAACTCTCATAATCTTGTTTTCTAAATCAGTGTTTGAAACGCTTGATAACTTGACCTCAAAGGATTTAACAAATCTCTCAGAACCAACAGTTAAAACTAGATAAACTTTGTTCTGTGATTTTATATACAAATAACTACCGATAGAAATTCCCGTTATGAGAAAAAAAATTATCAGAGGTAAAAAAATTTTCTTAGCAGAGAAAAATATTTTTATCTTTTCAAAATCAAACTTTTGAAGTTTTGAAGGATTTAATGTTTTGGGTAATTTTTGAGAAGAAATAGGAGATTCTTCCATTTCCTTAAATTCATCTAAAAAGCCCTCTTCTGATTCTTCATTAAAAATACTTTTTAAAAACTCTTTTCCTTTTAAAGATTCGGTTTCAATTTTGAAAACTTTTCCATAACTTTTCAAATATCTAATTAACAATCTAAGGTTATTTTTTTGATTTAAAAGAATTGAACCGTCAGAAATCTTTATTTTAACTTCTTCTTCTTGGGAGTTTAAAATTAAGTTTAAACATTTAAGAATTGTAAAATCTTTTTCAAGAATTACCTCTTTCATAAGTTACCTCTAATTTCTAGGTACATTAAAGATGCTAAAACTGGAATTAAATCTTCATTTGGTTTTGACATTTGAGCTTTATCTAATTTTTTTAATTTATTAAAATCAATTTTTTTATAAACAGGAACTTCTTTAAAAGGAATTGATTTTGTCCAGGGCTCTTCGAAAAGAATCTCATGAACATCAGGTAACTCTGAAGAGCCACCAACTACATAAAAATCAGAAGGAAATGTCTTTACACTTTTAAAATCTT
>Ga0172376_10004639_pt1 | contig 15624 bp, 13 predicted proteins | sample Lak35m_FD_121114 | JGI IMG/M metagenome (GOLD analysis project Ga0172376, IMG submission 121114) | Freshwater microbial communities from Kabuno Bay, South-Kivu, Congo - kab_092012_35m | ecosystem: Environmental > Aquatic > Freshwater > Lake | place: Democratic Republic of the Congo: South-Kivu...
CGGACGTCCGCCGTCGGCCATGATGCGCTTCTCGGCGTTGATGCCGAGGCAGCGGTACATGGTCTTGGCGAGGTCCTCGGGGCCGACCGCGTCGCGGTCAGGCTCGCCGCCGAGGGCGTCGGAGGCGCCGTGGACGTAGCCTTCCTTCATGCCGCCTCCGGCCATGGCCACGGAGAACACGCGCGGCCAGTGGTCGCGGCCGTTGGTGCCGTTGATCTTGGGCGTGCGTCCGAACTCGGAGCTGACCATGACCAGCGTGCGCTTGAGCATGCCGCGGTCGTGGAGGTCGGTGATGAGGCGGGCGAAGGCCTGGTCGAAGGCGGGCGCGTTGGAATCGAATCCGCCGCGGACGTTGGAGTGGTGGTCCCAACTTCCGTAGGTGACGGAGACCATGCGCACGCCGGCCTCGACGAGGCGGCGGGCGAGGATGAGGCGCTGGCCGGCGGTGTTGCGGCCGTATTCGTCACGCAGCTTGTCGGGCTCCTTGGAGAGGTCGAAGGCCTCGCGGGCCTTGCTGCTGCTGACGAGGCCGTAGGCGGCCTGGTAGAAGCTGTCCATCGCGCTGATCGCGTCGGACTTCTCGACGGTGCGGAAGTGCTCGTCGACGGCGGCGAGCATGCCGCGGCGGCGGTCGAAGCGGCTGGCGGTGACTTCCTTGGGGGCCAGGAGGTCGCGGACGGTGAAGTCCTTGGAGGCGGGGTCGCTGCCCAGGGCGAAGGGACCGAAGGCGCTGCTCATGTAGCCGGTGCCCTGCTCGGGAATGGACTGGCTGGGGACGACGACGTAGGGCGGCAGGTTGTTGCGGGTGCCCTGCTCATGCGAGACGACGGAACCGAAGCTGGGGAACTTGATCGCGGGGCTCGGACGGTAGCCGGTGAACATGTTGTGGGTGCCGCGCTCGTGGGCGGCCTCGCCGTGCGTCATCGAACGGACGACGGTGAGCTTGTTCATGATCTTCGCGATGTTGACGAACTTCTCGCCGACGTACTCGCCGGGGACGGAGGTCTTGATCGGCGTGAAGGGGCCGCGGTAGTCGGGCGAGGCGAAGGGCTTCGGGTCCCAGGACTCGTGCTGCGCGATGCCGCCCGGCAGGTAGATGTGGATCACCGCGTCGGCGAGCGCCGGGATGGACTCCACCTTGGGAATCTCCAGGGCCTGCAGCCTGAGCATCTCGGGCAGACTGAGACCGATGGTTCCGAACACGCCGACCTGAAGGAAGTCGCGACGGCTGAGAGCGGACAGGAAGTCGGGGTGATCGCCCTGGCAGTTCTTGTGGAGTTTCATGGTGGGGTGGTTTAGAAGATTATGACAATCGAAAGACCATTGGGTTGCAACGCGGCGTGCGTTTTCCTGTTTTTCAACCGTCGGGGGAAAGTGTTAATCAACAGCCGTTTAGGGCGTCAGTCTGGGACCGGGGTGAGGGCGTCCTGACAGGGTCGTTTTTTGCCGCAAAATGGGCCGAAGCGAGTGTAAAAAACCTAGGAAAATACCCCTACAAATCGAACTGCTGGTAAAAACCTCTAATTTTATTCACAAGTTGATAATAATCAATGGTTTAAGAAAAAAACGCTAAACTCACCTAAGGTAAACATCCAATAGGCGGTGCCTTTGAAATCCAGGGCGGCGGCAAACAGGGCTTGGGTTGCAACCATCGGCACTTGGACAAGAAAGGGAGGCGCCCCGCGGCCCGCCGCAAAAGGTCCGGTTTCACTTTTCACTTTTCACCGATGAGCTCCGTCACCGAATCCCCGACCACTCCCAAGGACCCCCGGACGCTTCCGCTCGGCTTCCGCGCCGTGCTGCTCGCCTCCGCCCTGTTCATCGCCGGGTGCTCGGCCTACTTCTCAGTGCTCGGACTGGGCAAGCTGTTCACGGGGGCCGAGGTCGCGGTGATGGTCATGGCCTCCTCGCTGGAGATCGGGAAGCTGGTCGCCGCGTCGTTCCTCTACCGCCACTGGCATCAGATCACGGGCGCCCTGCGGTTCTACCTCACGCTCGCCGTCCTCGCGCTCATCGGCATCACCTCGCTGGGCAACTACGGCTACCTGGCCCGCGCCTTCGAGGAGACGGCCACGCGCATCTCCCGGAGCGAGGCCGAGATCGCCGACCTCGAACGGGCGATGGCGGAGACGCAACGGCGCATCGAGGACGCCAAGGGGCGCACGGTGCGCGTCAGCACGGCCAGCCGCGAGGACATCGCCAAGCTCCAGGGCCGTCTCTCGCAGGCCGAGGAGTCGCTCGCACAGTCGCTCGCCCGCATCCAGGAACAGCGCAAGGCCCTGGAGGCCCGCCGTGCGCAGGAACTCTCCTCGGCCTCCGGCCGCGCCGACGGCCTCGGCTCCACGCTCGCCAAGAGCATCGCGGCCGAGGAGGCCTCGGTCGCCAAGGCGATCGTCGCCGAGGAGTCCGCCATCGCCGCGCTCAACGAACGCATCAAGGTGCTCGACCAGGCCGTGGCGGCCTACACGGCGCGCGGCACGACGACCTTCCTCATCTTCGAGCAGGACAACGTGCGCAAGGGCCAGGAGCTGCGCGAGCAGCAGAAGCCCGAACGGGACGCGATCCTCGCGAAGCTGGCGGAATCCACGGCCGCGATCACGAGGCTGCGCGCCGAGGGCGTCGCCCGCGTGGAAAGGCTCCGCGCGGACCAGTCCAAGGTCAGCTCGGAGTCGGCCAAGGACGTCGCCTCGCTGCGCGACCAGTTCACGCGCGAGCTGACCCGGCTCGACGACGAGGAGAAGTCCCTGCGCCGCTCGGGCGAAGCCGCGGTGGCGGCGCTCGAGAAGCAGCTCGCCGGACTCCAGGAGCAAGGCCAGACGCGCACGGGCCTGACCGACGCGGAAGTCGAGGGACTCTACCGGTCGAACCGCGACCGCGCCGCGGAAATCCAGAAGCTCCGCGACGGAATCGCGGCCACGGACATCGGCTCGTACCGGTTCGTCGCCCGCGCGTTCGACACCGAGGCGACCGACGTGGTCAAATGGCTGATGCTCACGCTGGTGGCGGTGTTCGACCCGCTGGCGGTCACGCTGGTGGTGGCCTTCAACATGACGCTGCTCGGGCCGCGCCCCGCGGCCGTCGGGGCCGGACCGCAGCCCGCCGCGGCGACCGCTCCGGCGGCCGCCCCGGGACGCCGCGGACTCTCCCTCGAGACGATCGTCGCCATCGGGGTCGGCATCGCGCTCATCTGGCTCATCGTCTGGCTCGCCTCTCCTGCGGAACCGGCCCGCGACCGCGGGCTTGGCGCGACCGAGCTGATCCCCGGCGACAGCTTCGCGGTCATGACGCTCAGCCCAGGACTGCTGAGCGGCGGGGGCTCCGGCCTGCCGGACTGGCTCGAGCGCGGCGGAGGCAGGGGTCTCACCGCAGCCGTCGCCGACCTCGCGAAGAACGGTCTGGATCCGCGCGCGGACGTACACGCTTTCGCCAAATTCCCCTCCGGCGCCTCCGGCGACGGACAGCGCCCGGTGGTGATCTGCGGGCTCGTGCTCAAGGTCGCCGACGCCAATCTCGCCGAATCCTCACTCTCGCGGCTGACCGACGAAATCGGGGCCTCCCTCCGCGAAGGGGGCGAACGCACGGCCTCCTCCCGCAGCCGCTCCATGATCCGTCACGGGCAGGGACGTTACATGGACCCGGAAGGCGGCTTCCTGACCTTCGGCCTCGTGCCGGGCGCCGCGGTCATCCTGGTTGAATTCGAAGGAAACCCCGCCGCGCCGTGCGTGGAGCATGAGATGCGGCTCGCCCTCGCGCCGACCGCCGCCGCCCGCGTCCCGACGCAGGCCGTCGCCGCCGACGGAGCGCTCGGCCTCTGGATTGACGCCGCCCGCCTCTTCAGCCGCATGCCGATGGACGCGCGTACGAAGGCGCGCTACGAGACGGCGCGCGCCGCCACGGACTTCGAGCTGTCGGTGGCCGTGAGCGCGACGGGTCGCGACTCCCTCTCGGTGAAAGGCTCCCACGCCTATCGGTTCGACCGCTTCAACGTCACCGGAGACCCGATGGCGGGACTCGGCCGCAAGGATACGCCCGGCGACGCCGACCTGGGCTGGAAGCTTCTCAATCGCTGCGCCGACACGCTCGACTTCGACCCGCTGATCGAACGTCTGCGCTCGGCGCTGGGCGACGACCCCCGCGCAGGTCCCAAGCTGGTGCGGGTGGAGAAATCCGTCACCTCGGCCAGGACGGCCAAGTTCAGCATGTCCGCCAAGTTCGACGCGAAGGCCGGCCCTCCGCTGGTCACGGCGATGCGGCTGATGGCCCAGTGACCTGAAGGGATGCGCGCCCCGGCCGGCATGCTGCTCTTCGCCGCCGCGGCATGCCTGCCGCTGGTCGGCTGCCGCACGGAACAGGGCGCGGGCTCGGTCGAAATCATCGAGCTCATGGGCGGAGGAGGAGGCAACAAGGCGGCGGGAGGAGGAGGCAAGGCCCGACCTGAAAAGCAGGCGCGGCCGCAAGCCGTCGCTCCGACGGCCCCGCCTGCGTCCGCGACCACAGCCGCACCCGGTCACGCGAAGCCTGCTGACGCCCGGCCGGCCGGCAGAGGTGAGATGCGCTCCGAACCGCCCGCCGATGCGCCAGGAAAAATGACGGCCGTTCCGACGCGTCCGGATTCGGACAGCAGACCTCCGCGGACGGCCCCGGGCCTGCCCTCGGCGGAAGTTCAGTCAGCGGCGATGAAGGCCGACGGACGGGCGAGGCTTCCGAATCCGGATGATTCCACCCGCTCCGGACCGCAAGGGTCGCGCACGGGCCTGCCTTCGCCGCGCGAAGTCTCCGCCACGCCCGAAAGGCCGGCGGCCAAGCTCCCGCTGGGCGTACCGGATCCGAAGGACGCCGCACGCACCGTCGCGACCATCCCGTTCTCAGGCAAGGAAGTCGGCGCCGGCGCCGGAAAGGGCGGCCCCGCCAGCCTGGGACTTCCCGGTCTGGATTCCGCCGACATGAAAGCCAAGGGTGCGGCCGCCAAGATCGGCATGCCCGGACTGTCAGAAGCCGAACGGCGACGGACCGCCGGCACGCCCCTCGGCCTCGGAGCCGGTTCCGATGCGAAGCCCAGGACTGAGGAAGTGACCAAGCCCATCGCAGTCGGAGCCGGCACGGAAGCCGCGGGCAGGACGGCGCCCAAGGTCAACCGCATGGACGGGCCCGTTGATCCGAAGCAGGCCGACGGATCCGGCGAGACGCGGCGGCTTCCCGACGGGGTGTCAGGCAAGGATCCGCGTGCCGGACGACGCCTGCCGACGCCCTTCCGGCTGACCGACTTGTTTTCCGGGGATGCGAAGACGGCGGACAGGTCCGACGCCGCGCAGAAGAAGTGAAGCGGCGTCTCAGACGGGACGAAGGACGAGCTCGCGCGAAGGCTCCCTGCCCCGACCCTCGATGAGCATGCGGTCGCCGGTGAGGCTCACGAAGGCGTAGGCGTTGCGGTCCGGAGTCTCCACCATGCCCTGGAAGGTGATGAAATGCACGCCGTCACGCTCCGCATAGGCGCCCGCATGGTCGTGCCCGCAGAGCCAGGCGACGACCGACCGGCGACGCAGCGCGATCTCCAGCGCCGCGGGCGCGTCCCAGGCCACGTGCGCGCGAGCAGGAAGGACGGGGTGATGCGCCAGCACCACGACGCGCAGGCCGGCGACCTCGGCCTCTGCGGCGAGACGGTCGAACCAGCGCAGCTGCTCCTCACCGAAGCCGCCGTTCCAGTCGAAGGCCTGCGGCGCCTTCGAGGCCTTGAGCCGGGCGAGCTCGGACGCCGCGGCCTTGCGGACGGGCGAACCCTCGGGGTGCGCGTAGACGCTGACCGCGTTGCTGTCCAGGATGACGAATCGGACGCCGGAAAGGTCGAAGACGGCGCGACGGGACGGGATGCCGAGACGGGCCGGCACCTGTGCGACACGCGAAGGATCCACCGCGAAGTCATGGTTGCCGAGCACGTGCCTCCAAGGAGCCCGTGCGTTCGCAAGCGGCGCCAATATCGCGTCGAAGCTCCCCCAGTCGCGGTCGATCGCATCGCCGAGGTTCACGCAGAAGTCGAGGTCGCGCCGGTTGAAGTCGGCGACCGCCTCGGTCAGCCTCCCCACCGAGGCGCGATAGCACCGCCTGCCGCGGTCAGGGATGTCGGCGTACTGCGGGTCGGCCACCACGCCGAAAGAGGGGCCAGTCAGGGTTCGACCGCAGCCGACAAAGGGCGCCAGCCCGGCCGCGAGCGCCGCGGTCGTCAGGAACTTGCGACGGTCGGGTCGCACGCCCCGCTCAGAGCGCCTGCGCCGTGACGTTGCGGTACTCAACGCGCATCTTCACGCCGCCATGGACCTGCAGGCCGACGGGGGCGGCCTTGGGATAGCCCGCATCGACGTAGTTCGAGACCTGCTCGCCGTTGAGCCACACGGTGTAGGTGTCGCCCTTGGCCTGGAAACGGATCTTGTTCCACTCACCCTTCTTCCAGAGCGAGGCGACCTTGGGAGCCCAGCCGGACTCGGGGTAGCCGGCCTTGGCGGGCTTGCTGTCGGGGATGACGCAGTAGAAGGCGCAGGTCATGTCCTTCTTGAGCGAACGGGAAACGCCGATCTGCATCTGGATGTCGCGCTTTCCGGACTCGTCGCGACGCACCATGATGCCGCTGTCGATCTCGCCTTCGAAGCGCACCTCGCACTCGACGACGACGTCCTTGTACTCCTTCTCGGTGTAGAGCATCGAGCCCTTCTTGTAGTCGGCGAGGGCGGGGTCGTTGAGCCCGACCAGCGCGCCGTCCTCGACCTTCCAGAATCCTTCGGCGGCGGGCTTGCGCCAGCCGGAGAGGTCCTTGCCGTTGAAGAGCGATTCGGCGGAAAGCGTGGACGCGGCGCAGGCGACGAGGACGGAGAGGAGGCGGTGGAGTCTCATGGGGGTGAGGATGAGATTGCCGGGGCGGAGTCGGGTGTGAAGCCGAAAGCCCCGAACCCGACCTTGCATCTCGGCGGAGCGAACCCTAATTTCGGAAAACCGCCCCATGAACGCCCTTCGCCTCACCGCCCTCCTCACCGTGTGCTCCACCCTCCTGGCCGCCGAGCCCAAGTATGAACTCCGCCCCGACTTCCTCGGCCGCCCCGCCGGCCGCGAGACCATCGGCAACGGCCACGGCGAGATCGCCGTCGACTCCGCGGGCAACATCTACGTCAGCGTGCAGGACGCCAACGCCGGCCTCCAGGTCTACGGCAAGGACGGGAAGCACCTGAAGACCCTCGCCCTGCCTGGCTCGCTGCACGGCTTCGTCATCCGCAAGACCGCCGAGGGCGAATTCATCTACGGCGCCGTGCTCGCCGAACAACGCGTGATCAAGTGCCGCCTCGACGGCACGGTGGTGCTGGAGATCAAGGCCGACGCCTTCCCCGCCGACAAGGGCAAGGCCAAGGACAAGAAGGGCGCCGAGGTGAACGCGCTTAAGCTCACCGGGCTCGACGTGGGCCCCGACGGCGACATCTACGTCGTCGACGGCTACGGCAAGAGCTGGATCTTCCGCTTCGACGCCAAGGGCGCGTTCAAGTCGGTCTTCGGCGGCCCGACCCAGGTCGTGGACGGCAAGGGCTTCGCCAACACGCACAAGGTCTTCATCGACACCCGCTTCAGCCCCGCCCGCATCCTCTGCCTCGACCGCGGCAACAACCGCATGTTCCACCTCGACCTCGACGGCGGCAATCCGTCGATGATCGCCAAGACCGGCCTCCGCAATCCGTCCTCGGCCTCGTTCCACGGCGACCTGATGTGCGTCGCCGAGATCGCCGGCCGCGTGTCGGTCTGGGACAAGTCCAACCTGATGGTGGCCGAGCTCGGCGCCAATGACACCAAGGGCCAGACGAACACGCCCCGCGTGAAGCCCACGGAGTGGCGCACGGGCGTCGTGACCTCGCCGCACGGCATCACCTTCGACAACGACGGCAACATCCTCGAGACCGAATGGAACATGTTCGGCCGGGTGCTGCGCTGGGACCGGAAGTGAACGGCCGGGCGCTCAGGCTGGTCCTCGCATGGGGAGCCCTCGCGCTCCCCATGTCCTTGTCCGGGCACAACGGCGAGGTGCTGGTGGCCCGGCTGACGCTGCGCGCCGACGGCTCCTGCGCGATGCGGGTCACGGCGGACCTGGACGCCAACTACCTGATCCGCGACCAGGCCAGGATGACCGAGGCGATGGCGGATCTCTTCCTGCTCTCGACGGACTCCGGCACGGCGCCGTTCGCGCGTGAAGCGGGCGAACCGGCCTTCACGGTCTCGACGAAGCTGGAGACGGATTCGCCGTTCCAGCACACGCCGGAGGAGCTCGCCAAGACCTACCGGCTGCAGAACGCAGAATGGGAATGGACGCCCGCGGATCGCAACTTCGTGATCCGCATGCCGGAGGCCAGCCCCCACACGGTGCTGCTCTGGATGCTGGACGAGCGGAAGCCGGGAGAGAAGGCCCGCTGGACGATGATGGTCGCAGGCGACGAGTCGCCGCTGATTTCAGCCCACGAGGCGACGGCGGGCACGGATCGAAGGAACGGCTGGACCTATGCGGCCTTGACGCTGGTCACCTTGCTCGGGGGCTGGCTGGCGGTCCGTCGGCTCGCAGGACGGTCGGCGCGCTGAGGTTCAGTTCACGACGGCGTCGACGAAACCGCCGCGCGCGTCGAAGTGCGGATTGTGGCCGCTCTCCGGCAGGGTGACGACGTCAGCCGACGGGAAATGCGCCCGGATGGCCGCGAGGTCCTCGTCGCGCACGTAGCCGGACTTTCCGCCGCGGATGAAACGCGTCGGTCCGCCCCACGTTTCACCCGGGGCCAACGGGTTGGCGAGGATCGCCGGCAGGGAGCGCGTGAGGGCCTCGCGGTTGACGGTCCAGCGCCAGCGGCCGGACCCGTCCTGACCGAGGTTGGTGAGGATGAACTGCCTCAGGCCCCAGTCGGGCACCGTCGCGGCGAGGCGCGCGTCGGCGTCCTTCCTCGAGGTCACGGATGCGAGGTCGAGCGACGCCATGGCGATGAACTCGGTGCGCAGGCGGTCCGGATAGTCGCGTGGCGCGATGTCCACCACGGTCAGGCGGGAGACGAGCCCGGGGCGGTCCATGACGAGACGCATGGCCGCCTTGCCGCCCATGCTGTGACCGACGAGATGCACCGGGCCGCCGAACGTGCGCGTGATGAGGTCGGCGACGTCAGCCGCGAGCGCCGCGTAGGAGCAGTCGTCATCCCAGGGGGACGCGCCGTGGTTGCGGAGATCGACGGCCGAAACGCGGAAGCCGCGCGAAGCGATCTCGGCGCCGGCGGACTGCCAGTTGCGCGAAGATCCGAGCAGTCCGTGGAGCACCAGCACGGGAGGTCCTTCACCCCCGAGCTCGCGCACGACCAAGGGCAGCGCCTGCGGCATCGGCGGAGTCAATGCCGCCGCGCTCATCGGGGTCGAACCGAATCTTGCGGAAGGAGGCCGGCGCGCCATCGTCAGCCCCATGCGTTCACTCCTGCTCCCGCTGCTGCTCGCCGCACACGCCTGCGGCACGATCGAGGTCATCCGCCTGCCCGGCGCCGAGGACCTGCACGAGCCCTTCAGCATCGCTTTCGACGCCAAGGGCGACGCCTACGGGGTTGAGTTCCAGCCCGCGAACCGCGTCTTCAAGCTGCATGACGGCAGGATCGAATACGTCTCCGGCGTGAAATGGGACAGCCGGGGCAAGACGCCGAAACCGCCGGCTCCCGCCAAGCCCCTGGACTTCGCTCCGGCCGTCTACAACGGCATGCACGACATCGCCATCGCTCCCGACGGCTCCATCTACCTCGCGGACAGCTTTCAGCATCGCATCGTGCGCCTCGACCCGAAGACGCACGTCGCCACGCCCTTCGCCGGCACGGGCAAGTCCGGCTTCGGCGGCGACGGCGGTCCGGCCGAGCGGGCCCAGTTCAACGTCACGATGTGCGGCACGCTCAGCCCTGACGGCTCCTTCATGACCGTGGCCGACATCGGCAACCACCGCGTGCGCCGCATCGACCTGAATACGCGCATCGTCACGACGCTCGCCGGCAACGGCAAGCGCGGCCTGCCCAAGGACGGCGACGACGCGCTGAACGCCCCGATGGGCGACGTGCGCGCGACCTGCGTCGCCAAGGACGGCACGGTCTACGCGCTGCTGCGCGGCGGCAACGCGCTCGTGGCGGTCAAGGACGGGAAGCTGGAAGTGGTCGTGAACAAGTCGGGCCAGGCGGGGCCGGCGACTGACGGCCCGGCGGCCGAGGCCACCATGCGCGGGCCGAAATACGTGACGATGGACGCCAAAGGGAACGTGCTCATCCTGGACACGGAGAACCATTGCCTGCGTCTCTTCGACCCGGTGAAGCGGACGATCCGCACCATCGTGGGCGACGGAAAGAAGGGCTCCGCGGTCGGCAAGGATTGGAGCGGCACGCAGCTCAACCGCCCGCACGGGGCCCGCATCGGTCCCGACGGCCGGCTCTACGTCTGCGACACCGAAAACAACCGGTTGCTGGTCGGTCCCGCGCCTTGAGCGCCCCGTATCCGGCTTGCATGCCCCAGCCCCGGCCCTGTCCCTGCCCCCAGCCCTGTCCCTGTCCCTAGCCCTGTCCCTAAATAGGTTTGTCTCCGGGGAGCGGGCGGGGTTGTTTCCCCGGTCCTCCTCCGAGACATGTCCGCCTCCGGCTCCAGTCGCGCACCGTTCGGCCCCCGCTCCTTCGTCGGGGCCCACACCGCGCTCGTCACGCCCTTCCTCGGCGGGAAGGTCTGCTGGGAGGACCTTCGCCGGCTGGTCGACCTGCAGATCGCGGCGGGCATCGACGGCCTGGTCTCGGTGGGCACCACGGGGGAGTCGCCCACGCTGGATTACGACGAGCACGTCGACGTGATCGCCCGCACGGTCGAACACGCGGCCGGGCGGGTCCCCGTCATGGCCGGCACGGGTTCCAACTCGACCGTCGAAGCGCTCGACCTGACCCGCCGTGCCGACGAGGCGGGCGCCGACGCCTTCCTGCTGGTCGCCCCCTACTACAACAAGCCCAGCCAGGAGGGGCTCTTCCGTCATTTCTCCGCCGTCGCCGAGGCCACCGCCAAGCCGATCATGCTCTACTCGATTCCCGGACGTTGCGGGGTGGAGATCTCGGTGGAGACCGTGCTGCGCCTGCGCGCGAAGTTCCGCCACGTCATCGGCATCAAGGAGGCCGGCGGCCAGGTCGAGAAGGCCGCGCGCCTCGTGAAGGAGTCCGACGCCGAGTTCATCGTGCTCAGCGGCGACGACTCGCTCACCCTGCCCTTCGCCGAAGTCGGCGCCCAGGGCGTCATCTCGGTCGCCTCCAATCTCATCCCCGGGCCGGTGGCCAGGCTCGCCAAGCTTTCGCGCACGAAGCAGTTCGCGGAAGCGAAGGCGTTGCACGACCAGCTGGCTGAAATCTTCAGGACCCTCTTCGTCGAACCCAACCCGGTGCCCGTGAAGCATTGCATGATGCGCGCCGGCATCATCCGTTCGGACGAAGTCCGCCTGCCCCTCTGCGAGATGTCCGAGGCCAACCGCCTCCTCGTCGAGAAGGTCGCCGACGCCACCCTCGCCTCCCTCCGATGAGCCAGCCCATCCGCATCCTCCTCAACGGCGCCAAGGGCCGCATGGGCCTCGCCATCGCCCACGTGGCCGCGTCCGAGCAGGCCGTCATCGCCGCCGGCGTCGACCAGGGCGACAGCCTCGCCGCGCACATCGGCGCGGCCGACGTGGTCATCGACTTCTCCTTCCACGCCGCGACCCTCGCGGTCGCGCAGCTCTGCGCCCAGCAAAGGAAGCCGCTCGTCATCGGCACCACCGGCCACACCGCCGAGGAGAAGGCCGCGATCACCGCCGCCATCAAGGGCCTCCCGGTCGTCTGGGCCGGCAACTATTCCGTGGGCGTCACGCTCCTCAACGCGCTCGTGCGCCAGGCCGCGCGCTCGCTCGCCGACGCCGGCCGCTGGGACGTCGAGGTGCTCGAGATGCACCACCGCCTCAAGAAGGACGCGCCCTCCGGCACCGCCGAGACGCTCCTCAAGATCCTGCTCGAAGAGCGCAAGCTCGCCAAGGAAGCCCTCAGGCACGGCCGCGAAGGCCTGATCGGCGAACGCCCGCTCAACGAGATCGGCGTGCACGCCATCCGCGGCGGCGACGTCGTGGGCGACCACACGGTCCTCTTCGCCGCCGAAGGTGAACGCCTCGAACTCACGCACAAGGCCTCGAACCGCGAAATCTTCGCGCGCGGTGCCATCCGCGCCGCCCGCTGGCTTGCGAGCCGGCCCGCCGGCCTCTACGGCATGGAAGACGTGCTGGGGCTGAAGTAATCGCAAGGGGACAAGCTGGCACGGTGACACGTGTCCCCTCGCGAGGGCGCGTTAGCGCCCGAGCGCGGCCTTCACCAACTGATCGGCGGTGGCGCCAGGGCCGAGCTTCGCGAGCGCTGCGCGTACGCCCTTGTCAGCGTCGGGCGCCTTGAAGCCGAGCGCGACGAGCGCGGCCACGGCGTCAGAAGCGGCTGAAGGCGCGGAAGCCTGCGACGGGATGGCGGCCGTCACGACGCCAGGACCTTCGAGTCCGACCTTGTCCTTGAGCTCGACGACGAGCCGCTCGGCGGTCTTCTTGCCGACGCCGGGGCATTGGGCCAGCAGTGCGACGTCGCCGCGGATGATCGCGTCCCGCAGGATCGGCAGCGCGAGGCGGCTGAGGATGTTCAGCGCCATCTTGGGGCCGACGCCCGACACCTTCTCGACCAGCAGCCGGAAGAAGTCGCGCTCCTCGGCGACCGCGAAGCCGTAGAGGGCCTGACCGTCCTCACGGAAGACGTGGTGGATGAGCAGGCAGACCTCCGATCCGACCTTCGGGAGACGCTCCGCGGTGGTCACCGGGACGTTGACCTCATAGCCGACGCCCGAGGCCTCGATGACGACGCGCAGGACGCCGGCCTCGATGAGTTTGCCGCGGAGGGAGACGATCATGGTGGGATGAAAGCGGAAAAGGTCCGCTGGTTAAGCCCGAATCTCCACGATGAAGCCCTTCAGATAGCGGCTCTCCGGGAAGTTCAGCAGCACCGGATGGTCGGCCGGCTGGGAAGTGCGCTCCAGGATGACCGCCTCTCGGCGCGCGTCGGCGGCCGCCGCTTCGATGACCTCGAGGTACATCTCTTCCGAGACACGGTGCGAACAGGAGTAGGTCGCCAGGATGCCGCCCGGGGCGAGCAGACGGAGGGCGCGAAGATTCAGCTCCTTGTAACCGCGAAGCGCGCCTTCGACGGCGTCCTTGCTGCGGGCGAAGGGCGGCGGGTCGAGCACGATGAGGTCGAAAGACGCCTCACGGTGCTCCGTGAACCAGTCGAAGACGTTGGCGACCTCGAAGGAAGCGCTGAGTCCGTTGCGTTCGGCGGCCGAACGGGCGGCGGCGACGGCGTCCTCGGACTGGTCGAGGCCGAGCACGCTGGTCGCCCCCGCCTTGGCGCAGGCGAGGCCGAAGCCGCCCTGGTTGCAGAAAGCATCGAGCACGCGGCGGCCCTTGGCCAGCCTCGCGACATTCTGATGCTGATCGAGCTGATCGAGGTAGGTGCCGGTCTTCTGGCCGCCCATGAGGTCGATGAGCACCTGCACGCCGCCGACCTCCATCCAAGCCGGCTCAAGCGGCTGGCCCGAGACCGTGCGTATCTCCTGTCGCAGCCCTTCGAGCTTACGCGTCGCGGCGTCGTTGCGGAGCACGATCTCGCGCGGCTTCAGCAGGCGCTGCAGGACGTCGATGACGGTGGCGAGGCGGCGGTCGACCCCGCACGTCAGCGCCTGAATGGAGAGCAGGTCGTGATAACGGTCGACGACGAGGCCCGGCAGACTGTCGGCCTCGGACCACACCAGGCGGCAGACCGGACGGTCGCCGCGACGCCGCACGGCCGCCGTGATCAGCTCCTCCAACAGCGGCCCGTCCAGGCTCAGAGGGCGGCGGGAATAGCGCCTCCAGGCGATCTGCGACTTCCCGTTCCAGAGACCGGCCCCGAGGCTCCGCCCCTTGGGGTCGGTGAGCTCGACGCAGTCGCCGTCCTGCGGAGGCGCGCCGGCCACCTCGACCTCGCCGAGGAAGGCCCAGGGATGCCCCTTCATGGCCCGCACGGGGCGGCCGGGGCGGATGCGGATGGCACGTAGCATGATTCAGTCGACGGCGCGCAGGCGCGGAAGGGCCCAGATCGCGACAAGGGTCGCCGGCAGCCAGGCCGCAAGCACGGGCGGAATGGCCCCGCTCTCCCCATAGGCACGGCAGACGGAAGAGAGGAAGTAGAAGCCGAGAAAAAGTCCGAAGGTCTTGGCGACGCCCACCATCGGGCTCACGCGCCCTCCGGTCACGGAGAAGGGGATGGCGACGGCGATCACCACCAGGCAGACCGCAGGCGCGCTCAGGATGGTGTGGTAGCGCATGACGTATGCGGACTGGTGCGCGGTGCCCCGCTCGCCGGCTTGCTCGACGTAGCGCGACACCTCACGGAAAGACAGCCGGTCGGGATCCTTGGCGGCGAGCACCATCACCTCGGGATCCTCGTCGAACTCCTCCGGCGTCAGCACCGTGAACTTGGGCTGGGCGACGAGCGAACCCGTGGCCGGATCGAAACGCAGGTCCCTGCCGTCGCGGAAAGTCCAGCGCCAGCGTCCCCCCGACTCCTTGAATTCGGCGAAGCGGGCCGTGATGGTGCGCACCTCGCGTCCGGAGGGTTCGAAACCGTGGACGGTGACTTCGAAGGCCTGTCCCGCGGTGACTCCGAGCCGGGCGATGAGCCAGAGCCGGCGCGCCCGGGCGTTCTCGAAGGAGACGAACTCGGCGTTGCCGGCCGTGGCCGCGACGACGCCTTGGGAGCGCAGCGCCCGGAACTGCTCGCGCTCGAGGATCTCACGCTCGGCCTCCATCGCGTCCGGCACGAGGAAGGCCCCGGCGAGGGCCAGCAGGGCGGCGGAGACGAACCCCACGGCCCAGAGCGGGGCGGTGAGCCTCCACATGCCCACCCCCGCGGCACGGATCGCGGCGAGCTCCGAGTTGCGGTTGAGCGAACCGAGCACGTAGATGACCGAAAGCAGCAGGGAGATCGGCACCAGGAGATGGACGCCTCCGAAGGAACGCAGGGTCAGGAACTCGAGCACGGTGATGACGTCCGAATCCCAGGCCAGGAAGTCAGGCGCGTAATTGTAGAGCACCGAAAGGATCTGAATGCCGCCCAGCGCAACGAGGCATAGGGTGAAAACCTTGGCCCACTCGGAGAGGAGGTATCGGTCCAGGAGGCGCACTGAACCCAGCAGACCTCGGCGCGGGCCTTCCAGCAACACCAAAGCCCCGTCGGCCCTGCGGTCCCAGGCCGCATGCGACGCGGCTACGCATGGATGCAACGATTGCCCGTTGCAACCTGTCGGGCGAACGGCTGACTGAAGCGTGGTCGGATAATCCAACCGACCGCCCCGCCTGCGACATACCCCGTTCGCGGCATAACCTGTAAAATGTCACCGTGATGGCACGCCCCTCCACCGCCCTGCTCTGCCTGCTCGCCGCCTCGGCCTCCGCCAAGCCGGTCGACTACAACGATGACGTGCGCCCGATCCTCTCGGAGAACTGCTTCTATTGCCACGGCCCCGACGGCAACA
>Ga0172376_10004648_pt1 | contig 15608 bp, 15 predicted proteins | sample Lak35m_FD_121114 | JGI IMG/M metagenome (GOLD analysis project Ga0172376, IMG submission 121114) | Freshwater microbial communities from Kabuno Bay, South-Kivu, Congo - kab_092012_35m | ecosystem: Environmental > Aquatic > Freshwater > Lake | place: Democratic Republic of the Congo: South-Kivu...
AAGGCTGGGAAACCTTTGGATAGGGCATTGGTTATTCCTAATATGATTGAAATTCCAGAAAATTTTCAACCATTAATTAAAGAAAATTTTCCCAAAAAAATTCGCCTTGGCTCTTTGGGAAGATTATCTTTTGAAAAAAATTTTGACAAAGTAATTCGAGCGATGGCAATTTTAAAATCACAAAATATTGATTGCGAGTATGTTATTGGTGGAGTTGGTATTGAGAAAGATAATCTTGAAAAACTTGCTGTAGATTTAAAACTCGAAAATAATTTTAAAATTTTAGGTTGGGTAGAAAATAAGAGAGAGTTTTTTAGCAATATCGATATTTTTATTTTACCTTCACTTTGCGAAACTTTTGGGATAGTGTTACTTGAAGCAATGCTTTATTCAACGCCAATTATTTCTGCAAATTCATGGGGTCCAGATGAAATAATTACTGATCGATTTAACGGCTTAAAAATCAACAAGGATGACTCACAATTTGTTAATTTGATTGCCCAAGCTATTATTGAGCTTCGTGATGATCAAGATCTAGCTCGCACAATCGCTAACAATGCTTATCGAGATTTATTACAAAAATATACCTCGCAAGTTGTCAGTAAAAAACTTTATGAAATTTGTCAACAGATTTCAAAAAAAAATATTTAAAGAATTATTAAAACTATTTGAAATTTAGTAAACTATGCTGAGTTTTACAATTCTGGGCTTTGATATTTTTTTAATGAGCTGATGTGACAGCATTCAGCTATAGGTGAGGGCGTTTTTTTTCTTGAAATATAATGTTCAGCTATTGGTAAAAGAAGACAATGTTCGGCAGCAAAATTTCTGCTTTTTTCGTCAAAATTTATGGCGATTTCCATTGGTTTTTTTTGAAGACTTTGCTCATTTATTTGTTCCTTCGTTAAACCTTGAATTAAAGTGATTTCGTGAAAATCAACAGGTTTTCTTGAAGTTTGTCGAAGCTGTTGAATTTCATCAAAAGTTAATGAAACATTGGCAACGACAATAAAAGATTTAAAATTGGCGATGTCTTTTGTTGAAGGTTGGTCTCTAGTCTTGTGGATTTTTTTGGGCCATTGACGAACAACAAAAATTCCACCAATCAATTCCTTATCAATAATTTCATGATCTTCAAAAGGTAAAATTTCTTCTTTCAATTCTCTTATGCCATTTTCAATTACGAATTGCTCAAAAGATAATGACTGATCTTTGAGTTTAGAAAATGCTGATTAATCACCAATCTGATAATTTTCTATAAATCCACAAGGCGCTTGCAAATAATAATTTTGGGGATCGTCTTTGGCTCGCGAAGCATCGCGTGAGCCAATTATAAATTTATCATCGCTAGTTTGGCATAAAACAATTGCACCGCTAACAAAATTTTTTTTGGAAATTTCAACATTATGGCAGGCATATTCACTTAATTTTGTTTTAATTTTGCTTTGATCTAAGCCTTTACTTGCGTTTAAATAGCAAAGAATTTTTGAACGATTTTCACCGCCACCTGCGGTAATTGCATTGGCTCTTGATTCAACAGTTACAAGGTCTTGAGAACTCAGAGTATCTCTGAAAGCTTTCTCGCTAATTTTAATTTCGTCTACAATTTCTTTGAGATCAACGAAGTGATACTCGACACTATTTACTTGATCACTACTTTTATGGAATTGGGCAATTTCAAAGATTTTTGATTTTGTCATAAAGAAATAAAATATTTATTGATAAAAAAATATATAGCTATTTTTATTTTTAAAAAAATAATTTTTATTTATTTATATTTAAATCTAATAATTATAATTTTCAATAGCAAAATAAGCTTGGCTTTTGTTAACATCGGGGGGCAACACAGGAATGCCATGGCTTTTGGCTTCTTGTAAAAAAATATTAATTTTATCGGTATTATCAATCTCAAGGTTTATTGAAGCGGTTAAAAATTCTTCTAAAAAATGAGCCTTTAAATAAGCTGTTTGATAAGAAATCATCGCATAAGCGGCAGCGTGTGATTTGTTGAAGCCGTAACCGGCAAATTTATCAACCAGATCAAAAATTTCATTGGCTTGCTGTTCGTCAATATTATTTTTTTTGGCACCTGATACAAAAATTGAACGCTGTTGGTCCATTTCTTCTTTAATTTTTTTACCCATGGCTCGACGCAGTAAATCTGCACCACCAAGACTATATCCTGCTAAAATTTTAGCAATTTCCATAACCTGCTCTTGATAAACAATAACCCCATAAGTTTCTTTTAAAACTAATTCTAAAAGGGGGTGAGGGTAGTCAATTTTTTCTTCGCCATGTTTGCGTTTGATGTAAGTTGGAATGTTGTCCATTGGTCCTGGGCGATAAAGCGAAATAAGGGCGATAATATCTTCAATTTTGTCAGCACGCATTTGCCGAAGCACTGAACGCATTCCCGAAGATTCAATTTGGAAAACCCCAACCGAATCGCCACTGGCTAGCATTTTAAAAGTGTGTTGATCATCAAGGCGAATATTGTTGATATCGATTTTAAGTTGACGAGTTTTTTCAACAAGTTTCACAGTTTCAAAAATTGTGGTGAGCGTTTTTAAACCTAAGAAGTCAAATTTTACTAAGCCTGCTGATTCTGCGTATTTCATTGAATAGCCAACTGCTGGCATTGTTGAACCTTGATCGTTATAAAGTGCACAGATTTCGTATAAAGGCTTATCACCAATGACTATTCCGGCTGCGTGAGTTGAAGCATGGCGATTGAGACCTTCTAGTTTTAAACCAATATCAACGAGCTTGGTAATTTGTGGATCTTCTTTGATTGCTTGCTGAAGATCTTTGTCCATTTCAATAGCTTTTTCTAAAGTTACCGCTTCAACAGCATTGAAAGGAATTAATTTGCAAATACGATCAACTTGGCTGTAAGGCATATTTAGAACTCTGCCAACATCTTTTAAAACGGCGCGAGCTTGCAATTTTCCAAAAGTAATAATTTGAGCAACATAATCATTGCCATATTTTTTTTGAACATAATCGATCACTTCATCACGGCGAGTTTGGCAAAAATCAATATCAAAATCGGGCATTGAAACGCGATCGGGATTTAAAAACCTTTCAAAAAGCAAGCCAAAGCGAATCGGATCAAGATCGGTAATTTGTAAAGCCCATGCCACAACAGAACCAGCTCCAGAACCTCGCCCTGGACCTACAGGAATTTGTTGATTTTTGGCCCATTTTATAAAATCTGAAACTATCAAAAAATAACCTGAAAAATTCATCCGAATAATGATTGAAAGCTCATAATCCAAGCGTTCAAAATATTGTTGATTAATAATTTCTTGTTGAGTTGGTGAAATTTCTTCTAAAATAAATTTTTGTTTGAGTCTAATTTTTAAACCATCTAGGGCTTGTTTTTTTAATTCTTCGGCTTCATCAAAACTTATTTCATTGCTAAATTTTGGCAGAGTGGGAGGGCGTTCAAAAGCCATGGTTAAACATTTCTTGGCAATTAAAACAGTGTTGGTGATTGCTTCTGGTAGATCACTAAAAAGCTGACAAAATTCTTCAGGATTTTTTAGATATTGTTGAGCAGTATTTTTTTTACGATTAGTTTCGCTAATTAGCAAACCATCATAAATACATGACAAGATATCCTGAGCTTCAAACATGTCCTGATCGATAAAAAAAACATTGTTAGTAGCAACGATTGGTAATGATTTTTTTTGAGCGAGTTCTAGAAATTTTGGTTCACATTTCTCTTCATTTTTAGTGCCATGGCGAGTGATTTCTAGGTAAAAATTATTTTCAAAAGTTTTTGCCAATTGATCACAAAAATTTTCTGCAATTTTATCTTGATCTTGGATAATCATCTTGCCAATAACGCCATCAACCCCAGCAGATAAGCATATTAAGCCTGCAGATTTTTGTTTTAATAAATTAAAATTAATATGAGGAGTTATAGCGTTTTGACGATTTAAAAATGACTGACTAACTAAAAACATCAAATTTTTGTAACCTTCATCATTGTAGGCAAATAGCGGTAAAGGACATAATGAATTTTGAATATCGAGATGGCTAGGATTTTTTTGTTCGATTAAATTAAAATCAACTAAAACCTCACACCCCAAAATTGACTGAATTCCAGATTTTTTGCAAGCCAAAGAAAATTCTAATGCCCCAAAAAGATTTTGCGAATCGCAGATCCCAATTGCAGGCATAGCATATTTTTTGGCTTTGTCGATTAAATCGTTAATTTTGATTGCCCCTTGGCAAAGCGAATAGGTAGAATGATTACGCAGTGCAATATATTTAGCGGATGAATTTGAGGTTTGATCAATAGGCATTTGGTGCAATGAATTTGTAATTATTTAAAGCTAACCTGATTAGTTTAAATAACATAAGTTATGTTATAAGTTAAGGATTACAACTTAGTGAGATTAAATGATATTTTGAGTGGCATTAACTTGCAAATAAAATTTACAAGTTCATGAAAAAGTGACTAAATAACTTGGCTATCAAATGGCTTGTAACGGCAGGTTATTTAAATATTAAAGTCGGGAGCCACCACCACGCAAACCCGGCGTGTGTACCTATTTACTGTAAAAGCTTTTATATTTAGCACACTCCCGACAGCATCAATTATACCCATGTAATATTTATTATGGCAAGTATTTTTTTAATGATTTTTTTAAAAAAATTGGATTCTTGGCTTAAAGCCTTTATTATCAAGGGCTTAAAGTTAGTTAAAGATTGTTAAAAAATCATCAAAACACCAGCTTTTGATTTTAAAAAAAAGAAATAAAAAGAAAATAATCAAAATTTTATTTTGTGATAACTTAAAAAAAATTAATTATTTATTAAAATTTATTATAAAAAAAATTATTATTTACTGACAATTAAATATCCACGAAATTGCTCTGAATCTTTGGTATTCATGGCGTTGTAAAGTGATTTTGATTTAGTCCAAAACCATTTATTTTTATGCAAAGCTGGATCGATTATAAGAATCTCATTAAGATTTTGGTGATATGCTCCAAGTAATGCCATATGGCCATTGGTGGTTTTATTTAAAACTTTGCCATCAAAATTAACAATGATAAATTTATTATTTTCCAATAAAGTTTTTTTGACAGTTTCATTGAATTGTTCAATATTGTTAGTGTTAGTGACGTTTATTTTTTCAACTTTCAGTTTGTATACTTTTTCAAGAATTTGGGCTAATTCGTCAAGAGTTAATCCAGGATCAAAAATATCAACCCATTTGTTATTAATTTTTTGTCGAGAAACAGGTTTTTGAAAGAGAATTGCTTTATGATCTTTTATTAAATCAGTTTCGGCATTTAAAAAACTTTGTTGTGAGTGAAGTTTATATTCAATAATGTCATTATCATTTTTAATGATTTGATTTTGGGGGTTATTGGTAATTTGAGAATATTCAAGAGCATTTAAAACCGTTACCCCTACAGCAATAGAGCAAAAAAGCGGATTGTTTTGCGGTTGATAAAAATTAATTAGTTGAAAAAAATCATTTTTGAATTGACTTTCAAGTAATTTTTTTAAACCATCCTCACTGTAGAAATTATCTTTATCTTCGCTGGAAGTGTTGTTAGTAGAAACTATTTTGTTAGATTTACTAGCTATCTCATCAGCAAATAAAGGATTGCTCAAAATTATTAATAAAAATACTGTAACTAATTTATTTTTCATAACAATGATTAAAAGTTTTAAAGAAAATAATATTTATACTGAAACTGTTTTTGAATATCTAAATAAGTTCTTAAATTTTTTGCAAGTAGAAAAAAAATATTCTTCCAATACCATTGAAGCTTATGATCGTGATTTATTTTATTTTTTAAAGTTTTTTAGTGATTTAAGACAAGCTGAAATTGATGTTAATGCTTTGGAATCTATATCGTTATTTGATTTAAGAAAATGGCTTAGTCAAAGATCGCTTAATCATAGTAATAGCTCTAATGCCAGAGCTGTAGCAGTTTTAAGGAGTTTTTTTAAATTCTTAAAACGTCATAATTTAATTTTAAATCAAGAAATTGATAAACTTAAAACTCCTAAAATTATTAAACCTTTACCAAGACCTGTGGCAATTGATGATATTAAAAAAATTATTGATGAAATTGCTATGATTCGTAAAAAAGATTGGCATGTTAAAAGAGATCAGGCATTAATTTATATGATTTATGGTTGCGGATTAAGAATTTCAGAAGCTTTAAGTGTTAGGCTTATTGATATTCAAAATTTTGAGAATCTAGTGGTGATGGGCAAGGGCAAAAAACAAAGAATCGTTCCATTGCTTGAACCTGTTGTTGAGGCATTGAAAAAATATTTTCAAATTTGTCCTTATAATTTTAATTTTGATGTGAATAATCCTTTGAGACTGAAAAGTATTTTTATTAAAGATAATTGTAAAGCAATGACAAGGTTTGACTATAACGGGTTGCTAACTTTAATTCGTAAAAAACTTAATTTAAGTGAAGAGATAACACCTCATAGTTTTCGCCATTCTTTTGCAACTCATCTTTTACAAAATGGCAGTGATCTCAGAGTTATTCAGGACTTGTTAGGGCATGAGAGTTTGTCAACCACTCAAAAATATACCAAAATTGATCGAGTTAAAATTATCGAGGCATTTCAGAAATATGCTAACCGCTAGATATTTAAAAAATAAAAATATTTTTTAGTAAAAATTTATAAAGATTATTTTTCTTTATTCAAATTTAACATCTACTTTGGTAATTTTTTTATCAAGCTTAGTTAAAACTTCATCAGTTACATCCAGACTGTCATTAAAATAAACGGTTTGTGAGGCTGGAACTATGACTTTAAAACCTCGATCTTTAGCAATATCGTCAACAATTTCTTTGATAATTTCATTGACCTTGCTCATTGATTCAATTGAAGCCTTTTTTAAGCTGTTTTGTTTGCGATCAACATAGGTTTTTAAGTCATCCACTTTCTTTTCAAATTTCTGAACTTCTTTTTCAAATCCCTCTTTAGATAAAACATTTTTTTTACCTTCAATTACTTTTTGTTCGCTTTCCAGATCATTTTGTTTTTTGGTGATTTCCTTTTGATAATCATCTTGTTTTTTGTTAACTTTGCTTTGAATATCGCGCATAGCTTTAGAATCTTTGATGATTCTTTCTAGATCAAGAACTCCAAGATCTGAAGCAATTGCAGATTGACAGATAAAAAATGATAAGGCAATTAAGCTTAAAATTTTTTTGAGGTTTTGTGATTTTTGCATAAAATTTTAATTTTTGTTTTTTTTATATGAAATAAAATTAAATAATAATTGTATTTGAATAATTTTTTTTTAATATAAAATTTAAATTTCTTTGTTGGATAAAACTAGAAAAATTTTTTGTAATTTAATTATTTACTTTACTAAATTAATTTTAAAACTTTACAATGCAATCCTAACTTTAATTTTCTTTAAAAAAAATTTTAATCATGAAAAAAAATAACAAAAATTATAATAATAGAAGTATTATTAAAAAAACAAAAAACAAGCCATCAATACAGGAAGCTCAAGAGGCAGTTAAAATTTTAATTGCTTGGGCTGGGGATGATCCAAATCGCGAAGGCTTGATTGAAACTCCTAAAAGAGTTGTTAATGCTTATTTAGATTTCTTTAGCGGATATAATGAGGATTATCATGCGGTTCTTGGTAAAACTTTTGATGACGTGCAAGGCTATGACGATATTGTTTTAGTTAAAAATATTCGCATGGAATCGCACTGCGAGCATCACATGGTTCCATTTATTGGCATTGCCCATGTTGCTTATATTCCTGATCGCCATGTTGTTGGAATCAGTAAAATTGCCCGATTAGTTGATATTTTTTCTAAGCGGTTACAAACCCAAGAAACTCTCACAATGCAAATTGCTAATGCCATTAATGAAGTGTTAAAACCTCGTGGAGTAGCGGTTTTAATAGATTCAAAACATCAATGTATGACTACGCGTGGAATTCACAAGCAAGATGCATCAACTGTTACAATGTCAATATTGGGTGAATTTAAAACTGATCCAATTCTTGAAGACAGGTTTCTTAATATGATAAAAATTAAATCGCAAGAATGCTAATTAAAGCTAACGCTAAAATTATTTTAGCTTCAACTTCACAAATTCGTAAGCAAATTCTTTCCTCTCATGGTATAAGTTTTGAGGCGCAAAAGCCAATCTTTGATGAAGATTCTATGAAACATAACTACAGCCATCTTCAGCCCAGTGATTTAGCTCTTGAAATGGCAATTCAAAAAGCTTTATCAATTAGTAATAATTTTGCTGATTGTTATGTGATTGGCTCAGATCAAGCTTGCGAATTTGCAGGTCAGGAAATTTCTAAATCACAAAATCGTCAACAAGCAATTGACCAATTAGCAAAATTTTCTGGAAATGTTCATTACCAAAATAATGCGGTAGTTGTTGTTAAAGATTCGCAAATTATTTTTAAAAATTTCACCAAAGTAAAATTAAAAATGCGCAATTTAACATTGAGTCAAATAGAAAATTATGTTGATTTTGATCAATCATGGGGATGTGCAGGAAGTTATAAATATGAATCACTTGGTAAACATCTTTTTGAGGAAGTTGATGGCGATTATTTTGCGGTTTTGGGCTTAAATATTCAGCCGTTAATAAGTTTTTTACATCAAAAAAATATCATTAATATTTAATTTTGCTATTTAATCTGGTATTTAATTTTTTTATAAAAATTATCAACATTTAATAAATTAACAATTAACAAATTATTTATGGATTTTTTAACATATGACATTCTTTTTAGTCTAATTACTTTAACTTTTTTAGAAATTGTTTTAGGGATAGATAATCTTATCTTCATTGCTATTGCTGTTTCTAAGCTTCCTGTTAAAAAACGTAAACAGGCTAGAGCTTTTGGTTTGTTACTGGCCTTTGTCATTAGAGTAATAATGTTGATGACGTTATCTTGGGTTATGAGCTTTACTAACCCTTTATTTTACATCGGTGAAAATCCTTATTCTTTTAAAAATTTTCTGTTAATTTTTGGTGGATTATTTTTGATTGTGAAAAGTGGATGGGAAGTTTTTTGCGATGTTTATTTTGATCAAGATCACAGCGAAGACAAAACCAAAACTGGAACTGCCAAAAATATGATCTCAGCGGTTTTGCAAATCATAGTTATCGATTTTGTATTTTCTTTTGATTCAATTATTACCGCAGTTGGAATGACTAACAATATTCCGGTAATTGTTACAGCGGTTGTAATTTCAATGATTGCCATGCTATTAGCATCTGAAAAAATTAGTTATTTTTTACACAATTACCCGTCTCTTAAAGTTGTTGCCTTGGCCTTCATCTTTATGATCGGTGTAATTCTTTTAGCAGATGGTATACATTTTCCTATCTCAAAAGGCTATTTATATTTTTCATTATTTTTTACCCTTGGTGTTGAATCTCTCAACATTATTGCTCGTAAAAGGAAAAAAAATAATATTTAATTTTAAATAAATAATTAGCACCAGTGGAAAATAAAGATTTAAACTATAAGCCAAAATTAGCAATTATAGGCTCAGGAATATCTGGTCTGGTATGTGGATATTTTTTAAAAGACAAATTTGAGATCAAGCTTTTTGAAAAAAATAATTATTTTGGGGGACACTCTAATACCGCAAATATTGTTTATAATGACCAAAATATCGCGGTAGATACGGGTTTTATAGTTTTTAATTATCAAACATATCCTAATCTTACAAAGTTTTTTGAGTTGCTTAAAGTTGAGGTCAAGAAAAGCCAGATGTCTTTTGCAGTAAAGATCGATAATGGTAAATTAGAATATGCAGGAACCTCGTTATTTTCGATGTTTGCTCAACACAAAAATATTTTTAATCATCATTTTTGGCAAATGATTTTTGATATTTTAAAATTTAATAAACAAGCAGTTAAGCTTTTAGAAAAAGATTTTGATCCAAATTATAGTCTAAAAAAATTTATTGATGATCTAAAGATGGCAAGCTATTTTCAGAAATATTATTTATTGCCAATGGCATCTGCAATTTGGAGTTCGCCATTGGCTAAAATTGGCGATTATCCTGCACAATCTTTTGTTCATTTTTTTAAAAATCATGGCCTGCTTTCGGTTAATGATCAACCACAATGGTATACTGTTAGTAATGGCTCACAAAGCTATGTTGAAAAAATTATTAAACAAATTGCAAATCAAGTAAGCTTAAATGACGAAGTTATTAAAATAAGCCATGATGAAAATAATAAAGTTGTAGTTCAAAGTGCTAAAAAAACTGAAGTTTTTGATAAAGTAATAATTGCTAGTCATAGTGATCAAGCTCTAAAAATGTTAGCAAAACCTGATAAACTTCATCAAGAAATATTGGGAAATATTAAATATCAAGAAAATTTAGCAGTTTTACATAAAGATCAAAAAGTTATGCCTAACAATAAAAAAGCTTGGGCAAGTTGGGTTTATAGTTCATGTGCACAAAATGATGATAAATTGTCAGTTAGTTACTGGATGAATAATCTTCAAGCTATTGATAATAAATATCCACTTTTTGTTACCTTAAATCCCAATCAGGAAATTAAAGAGCAGGATATTTTTGCAAAATATCAATATCATCATCCAATTTTTGATGAAAAAACAATTATTGCTCAACAACGATTTGAAGAAATTCAAGGTCTTAACAATTTATATTTTTGTGGAGCATATCGATATTTTGGATTTCATGAAGATGGTTTTAATTCAGCCCTGCAGGTTATCAATAAACTCGAGGTTAAATTACCATGGCAGGTCTAAAATTATTAAAAAAAAATTGGCAATTTTTTCAAAAAAGTTTAGGTAATTCCTTTTCAAAAATTTTATTTTTAAAAAAATATTCAGATTCAATAATTAGAGGTGATGAATCGTTAATTAGTTCGTTAAATTTTGCTAGTCAATTTCTGGTGTTTGCTAATGTTATGCATAAAAGATGTTCCCCTAAAATTAATCAATTTTTATACAAAGTTTTTTATATTTGTTTTGATATTTCAAAACCTAATAGTCTTAAACAAATTTTTTTTTCAATTAATCGTTTTAATGTTTTTAGTTTTTATAGTAAAGACCATGGCAATCGTGATGGTAAAGATCTTGAGCTATGGATTCGCAAAATTCTTGATGAAAAAAACTTAAACGAGCAAATTAAAAAAATTTTTTTATTTGCTCATCCTCGAATTTTTGGTTATGTTTTTAACCCAGTAAGTTTTTGGTTTTGCTTAGATGTTGATAATAATTTAAGAGCAATTTTATTTGAGGTTAATAACACTTTCAATCAACATCATTGTTATTTAGTTTATAACGAAGATCATAGCATTATCAATGAAGATCAGTGGTTTTCTACTGAAAAAAAATTATATGTTTCGCCATTTTTTGAAGTTGAAGGAAATTACCGTTTTCGTGTAATTTTTAAACCAAATAAAATTGCAGTATGGATTGATTATTTTGTTGAAGGTCAAAAAAAATTATTGACCAGTGCTATTAGTTATAAAGTCAAGCAATTCAGCAGTTTCAACTTAATCCACGCTTTTTGGCAAATTCCTGTTGTTACCTTTAAAGTGATATATTTAATTCACTGGCAGGCTTTAAAATTATTTTTTAAAAAAATAAAATTCGTTAGCAATCCCCATAAAATTAACGACAAAATTTCTAAAAAAATTACCACCAATCAACAATAAAATTTATATAAAATTATGCAAAAATATAATTTTTTATGGCAAGCTATAGAAAATATTGAGTTTGGTTCAATCAAAATTGAATTGATCCAGTCTAAGCTAAATAAAGAGTTTATTTCGAAACAAGATGGACCTAAAGCCATGATTAAAATTTATGATGAAAAAATAATCGACGAATTAATTTTAGGTGGAGATGTGTTTTTTGGTGAGGCTTATATTGATAAGCGATGGGATAGTGAAGATCTGGTATCTTTGCTGACATTTTTAACCATCAATGCCAAAGCTCTTGAGCATTTTTTCCATGCCAAAAAATTTAAAATGTTTTGGCTTTTTTTAAAAAATTTTTTTAAAAAAAATACTTTATCAGGTAGTAAAAAAAATATTAGTTTTCATTATGATTTAGGTAATGAATTTTATCAATTATGGTTAGATCAAACGATGACTTATTCAAGTGCATTGCATGTTAATAACTCTAAAAATCTTGCTGAAGCTCAACAAAAAAAATATCAAAATATCATCGATAAATTAGCTAATCAAACCATTCTAGAAATTGGTTGCGGATGGGGAGGTTTTATGGAGCAAGCCTTAAAAAAAGATTTTAAAATTACTGCTCTTACTTTGTCGCAAAAGCAAAAACAATTTGCTGAAAAAAGACTAGAAAAATTTGCTACAAAATTTGTTATAAAATTACAAGATTATCGACAAGAGCAGGGCATATATGATAACATCGTTTCAATTGAAATGTTTGAAGCTGTAGGGCAAGAATATTGGCAAAATTATTTTGAGATTTTAAACAAATGTCTTAAAGCTAATGGTATAGCGGTTTTGCAAATTATTACTATTGATGATAAAGTTTTTGAAGGTTATAAAAAAAGAGTCGATTTTATTCAAAAACATATTTTCCCGGGAGGGGTTCTTCCTTCTAAATCAGCAATTCATAAACTAGCAAGTCAGCATAATTTTGTTGTCAAAAGTGAACTTGATTTTGCAAGTGATTACGTTGAAACTTTAAAAATTTGGTTAAAAAATTTTGATAATAAAATTAGTGAAATAAAAAATTTAGGATTTGATGAATTTTTTATTCGCAAATGGCGATTTTATTTGGCATACTGTATAGCAGGTTTCGCTGTTGAAAGAACTAGTGTTGTTCAATTTGAGTTAATTAAAAAAAAGTAATTTATGATTAGAGTTATTTCTTTTTGTTTAATATTATTATTTACTAATAACAAGCTTTATGGGCAAGATATTCATCACGAAATAACCCAAAATCTCGTATCGCCAAATTTGATTGGGCAATATGATTTAAAAGTTTATGGTCTAAATGTTTATAATATTAAACTTTGGTCACAAAATAAAAAATTTTCTTACGAAAATAAATTTGCCATTGAAATTAATTATAAAATGAATTTTTCTCAAGAGAATCTAGTAAAAAGAACGGTTGAGGAAATAAAAAGAATTCAAAACATAACTGATCAAAATGAATTAATCGTCTATCATCGGGAATTTATGAAAATTTTTCTTGAAGTAAAAAAAGGAGATTGCAAAGTAGCAGTATTTTCACCGCAAAAGGGTGTTGAATTATTTTATAACCACAAATCGGTTGGAAAAATAACTAAGCCAAAATTAGCAAGATATTTTGTCGATATCTGGCTAAGCAAAAACTCAAGCTACCCAAAAATGACTAAAACAATTTTAGGAGAATCAAATGATTACTAAAAAACAATTATTTAACTACGCAATTTTATCGCTACCCTTGGCATTTGTTGGTTTACCAATATATGTTAATATTAACGGTTTTTATGCCAAAGAATATGGCGTAAACTTATCGTTTCTGGGGTTTTTGCTGTTATTATCGCGAGCAATTGATTTAATTCAAGAACCATTTATTGGTTATTGGTCTAGCTATTTAATTCATAAAAAAGTTTCGCAAAAAAGAATAATTTTGTATAGTTCTATTCTTTTGAGCTTAAGTTTCTTTGCCTTATTTAATCCACCAATTTCTTTTGACAAACAAATGATTGGTGTATGGTTTGTGATATTTCTGGTTTTGACTTATACTTTCTTTAATTTTGCAATTATTAATTATGAATCAATCGCAGTTTATGTTGCTAAGAATGATAACGAGCGATTGGCAATAAATTCATGGAAAGAATTTTTTGGCTTGATTGGCGTTCTTTTGGCTTCAATTTTGCCAAGTCTTCTGGCAATTTTTATCGATAGCGATTTGAAGAGTAGTTATTTTTACTGCAGTGCAATTTTTGTCTTCTTAATTTTTACCGTTCTCCTTGTTTTCTTTCGTTCAGTTAAAATTAATAAAATTGAGCATTACACACGTTTGAATATGAAAAGCGTTTTTGGTGAAATTAAAAATAACAAAATATTTTTAAAATATTTATCAATTTTCTTTATTAATGCCATAGCAGTTAGTATTCCAGCTTCAGTTATTTTCTTTTATGTAGAAGATGTTTTAAGAGCTTCGCAAAAACTAGGTTTGTTCCTTGGTGTATATTTCTTGGCAGGTTGTTTATTCATCGGTTTTTGGAAAAAAGTTGCACAGAAACATGGAATTATCAATACATGGATTTTTGCATTATTTGGTAGTGTTTTAACTTTTATTTTCAATTGTTTGCTTGGTGAAACAAATGCTAATCTGTTCTTTATTGTTTGTTTTGCTTCGGGATTATTTTTGGGAGCAGACTTAATAATGCCTCCAGCGATTATCGCTAATATTATTCACGATAAAAAAGAAAAAGTTACTTCATACATTGCGGTGTGGAATATGTTTGTTAAGCTTGGTTTGGTCATTGCTTCCTCAGCAAGCTTGATAATTCTTGGTTTCTTTGATTATAAGATTGGAAGTTATATCAATAACGGCTTATGGGCAATTCCATATGTTTATTCGGTAGTTCCGTGCTTGATTAAAATAATTGTTATAATTAAACTTCGTCAATTGCAAAAGCGTAAAGATTATTAATTTTAATATACTTGCTTTAAAAATCATTGATTGTTGAATATTATGCATAAAAATTTAAAATTATTATTAACTCTAATTTTTATGCCTATGTTGTTATTTTCTTGTTCAAATAAAAGCCCGAAAATTTACGAAAATTCAGCACCTAAATTTGATATTCGCAAATTTTTTCGTGGTAATTTAGAAGCATACGGAATACTTCAAGATCGCAGTGGTAAAGTCATTAAAACTTTTACTGTAAAAATGACTGGTTCATGGCAAGGCAATCAAGGAATTTTGAAAGAAGATTTTGTTTTTTCAGATAACAAAACTGATCACCGTGAATGGAAAATTTCTATGATCGATGATCATAATTTTACTGCTCAGGCAGGAGATGTTGTTGGAATTGCGAATGGTGAGCAATATGGTAACGCAGTCAGAATGAACTATGTCTTAACAATCCCTTTAGATGATAACAAAACTAAATATAATTTCACAATAAATGATTGGATGTATTTAATCAATGATGACTCGCTAATTAATGTTTCAACTATCTCTAAATTTTATATTAAGTTTGCTACTTTGACCATTGGTTTTAAAAAAATTGGTATTTAAATGAAAAATTGTTGGGTTATTGGTGCAAGTTGTGGAATAGGTCTTGAGCTTGCAAAAAAATATTATGCACAGGGTTGGAATGTTGTTATTTCATCGCGTAGATCTGATGTTTTAAAAGAGCTTGTTAATCAGGTTAGTTTGCAAGATCTTAAAGAAAATTCTTCTAAAAATATCTTTGATTATATTGTTTGTGATGTTGCACAAAGCCATAGTATTGCTGAAGCGGTAAAGCAATATTTTGAAAAATTTTCTAAGATCGATTTAGTGGTTTTTGCACCTGCATTGTATGAGCAGATGACTGTCAAAGATTTTAACTGTTCGCTTGCCAAAGAAATCATCAATGTTAATTTTA
>Ga0172376_10004651_pt1 | contig 15597 bp, 15 predicted proteins | sample Lak35m_FD_121114 | JGI IMG/M metagenome (GOLD analysis project Ga0172376, IMG submission 121114) | Freshwater microbial communities from Kabuno Bay, South-Kivu, Congo - kab_092012_35m | ecosystem: Environmental > Aquatic > Freshwater > Lake | place: Democratic Republic of the Congo: South-Kivu...
CAGCTATCCATTCGTAGCCTCGATGCAGCGAAGCGAAATCGAGAAAGCGACGGTGGACAGGCTGATGATCGTGGAAGTGAGGAAGCGACGGTGGACATACTGATGATTGTGGAAGTGAGGAAGCGACGCTTGCAGGTACGACCAGCGTGCTTCCAAGGTATCCGTCCTTGTCATCGGACATCCGGGCTACCCATACACCGCTGCATTTCCCTGCACCATGCGTTCGATGGAAAAGTGTTGTACCACCCAGGCCCGGCCTGCCGTGCCGTAAGCCTGACGCAAATCCGCATCAGCCAGTAACCGCAGCAGGTGAGCGCGGAGTGCCACGCTGTCACCGGGTTCGATGAGTTCGCCCGTCCGTCCGGGCTGAACCACTTCGGGAATGCCACCCACCCGACTGGCAATGACGGGCACACCGGCTGCTGCGGCTTCCAGCAACGAAACCCCAAGGCCTTCCATCAGGGCCGGGTGTACCAGAATGTCGAGACAGGGAATCAGCCGCGCCAGATCATGCCGGAATCCGGCCAGGCGTACCCGCGCCTGCCAGCCGTTTTGCTCGATCAGGCTCGCCAGTTCAGCGGCCAGGGGGCCTTGACCAAACAACAGCACCTGCAATGACGGGTGTTGCGCCAGCACGTCAGGCAAGGCCGCAAACAGCAGATGATGCCCTTTGCGTGGAATCAACTGGGCAATCATGCCCAGGGTGAGGCTTTCTGCCGACAAACCCAATTCAGCCCGGAAACTGGCCCGATCGGCTGCTTGCGGGGCATAGCACTCCGTATCGACTGCACTGGGAATACATACCACCCGGCTGGCATCGACCCCGGCATCGAGCAACACCTCGCGAATCCCTCCGGAAATGGTGATGATGGTTCGGAACAGCGGAAACTTGGCATGTCGTTCCAGCCAGTGGGGCGGGTTATCGACCCTTCGGCTGTAAATCATCGGCACGCCTTCCAGTCGCCCGGCCAGGGCCGAGAGCCAATCTCCGCGTCGACTGTGGAGGTGCAGCAGGTCCGGGGTATGCTGGCGGATCAACCGGCGCAGACGCGGGATAAACGCCAGATTTAGATCACCGGCAAAGGGTACCGGGCATGGCTGAATGGCCGGGTTGGTGAGGGCATCGAGTACGGCGGCCTGCTCGCAGGCCACCAGACAGTGTTCACCGGCTTCCGGCGGCAGGTTATTCAGCAAATAAGCCACCTGGCGGGCACCACCGTACAGATGACGGCCCAGTTCGATGTGCATGACCTTCATGCGAGCATCTCCAGAGCCTGGGCCAGTACCGCGTTCACCTCGTGCAGGGCCATACAATCGAAGCGGCCATCACAGGTGGGGCGGCGACGGCAGGGCGAACAGGACAGGGGGTGATACAACACCCGGCCTTGCGGGTTCGTGCTGGCCAGGTAGGGTCGGGTCGATCCAAACAAGGCCAGCACCGGGATGCTGGACACCATGCCGAGGTGGGTCAATCCGGTATCGACCCCGATCAGCAGCCGGGCTTGCCGGATCAGGGCCGCTGCCACTCCCAACCGGGTTTGACCCGCCAGATTCACCAGGGCACCGGCCGAGTGTTCAGTCCATTGTGCGGCCCTGTCCCGGTCACCTGGCCCACCCAGCAATATGAGCGGTTGCTTCGATGCCTGATGCAGTGCCGTTGCCAGTGCCAGCCAACGCTCGGCAAACCAGTGTTTCTGGGGACGGGTGGTGAAGGGGGCCAGCATGATAGCAGGCGTATCCAGCCCGCATTCCTGCAATAATCGCCGGGCTTCGGCCATATCGGCGGCACAAACCGCCACACCCGGCACGAAATGCCGGGCCTCTGCCCCCAGGTGCATGGCCAGTTTGCGGTACTCCTTGCCCGGCAGGGGGCTGTCGATCTGCCGATCCAGGGTTTCGGTCATGAGCCACTGACTGCCCTCCCGCGACCCCAGACCAATGCGTCGCCGACCGCCCGACAGCCAGGCCCAGATACCGCTTTTCAACAAGCCCTGCCCGTCCAGCACCAGGTCATAGCGCGGCTTCCTCAGGGTTTGCACCAGGGTGCGGGCCTCGGCCAGAAACTGTCCATGGCGACCCTGCTGGCGCAACCTGCGCCAGTGCTGGCGGGGCCACAGGTGCAAGTGGTCGAGTTCAGGGTGATGACACAACAGGTCGGCGTTACCGGATTCGGCCAGCCAATCGATGCGGGCTTCAGGATAAAGCGTGCGCAAGGCACTGATCAGGCCGGAGGCCAGGATGACATCGCCCATGGCACCGAGCCGGATGATGAGTATATGCATAATCGTTGCAAAGCACTGTGGCGTTGAAATCTGGCGGGCGCGGGATGACCCCGCTCACCGGTTGGCCGGAATGTGAGGTGATTCACTCAGCGGCGGATGCGTCTGTCTACTCAACACCCGCCAGCCTACCCGGGCCGTGTCGATCAGCAGTATCCATGAGACCAGCAAAAACACGCCGGTCAGGGCGGCATCCAGATAGTCGTTGAAGATGAGCTGGGGAGCCTGGGCGGCCTGGGTGGGGTTCATTTGGCCACTGGCAAGCCGGGCGGACAGATCACTGGCATGGGCGAGAAAGCCGATCCTCAGCTCCGGACTGAACAGTTTCTGCCAGGCAGCCGAGGTGGTGACGACGATCAGCCCGCACAGTGGCAAGACGGTGATGAGGGCATGCTGTGGCTTGCGGCCCTTGATGAGAATGATGGTGGCGACACACAGGGCGATGCCGGCCAGCATCTGGTTGGCGATACCGAACAGTGGCCACAGGCTGTTGATGCCACCCAAAGGATCAATGGTGCCGATATAGAGCAGATAACCCCAGCCGCTCACCACCAGGCCACTGCTCAGGATGACACCCGGATACCAGCCGGTACGACCCAGGGTCGGCAGGTAATGCCCCAGCAAATCCTGCAACATGAAACGGGCCACCCGGGTACCGGCATCCAGGGTGGTCAGGATGAACAGGGCTTCGAACATGATGGCGAAGTGATACCACAGGGCCAGCAAGCCTTCTCCAAAGGCACTGGCAAACAACTGCGCCATGCCCACCGCCAGCGAAGGGGCTCCGCCGGTACGGGCCAGCAGGGTGGATTCCCCCATACTGCGGGCCAGGGTTTCCATCTGTTCGGCCGTCACGGGAAAACCCCAGGCACTGATGTGACTGACCGCTTCGGCTGCCGTAGCACCGACCACACCGGCGGGACTGTTAATGGCAAAGTAAACCCCGGGTTCCAGTACGCAGGCGGCGATCAGGGCCATGATGGCTACAAACGATTCCATCATCATGGCTCCGTAGCCAATGAAACGGGCATCGGTTTCGTGGGTGAGCAGTTTGGGTGTGGTACCCGAAGAAACCAGGGCATGAAAGCCGGAAATGGCTCCGCAGGCAATGGTGATGAAAACGAACGGAAACAGTTTGCCGCCAAAAATGGGGCCGGTACCGTCAATGAAGCGGGTCAGGGCCGGCATGCGAATGTCCGGGTGCAAAACCAGAATGGCAACCGCGAGACCGGCAATGGTGCCGAGCTTCATGAAGGTAGACAGGTAATCACGCGGGGCCAGCAACAGCCAGACCGGTAACACGGCGGCGGCAAACCCGTAGCCGATGACCATCAGGGCCAGTTGCGGGGCTTCATAATCAAACCATCCGGCCAGAGGCGAGCTTTCCACCTGTCCGCCAATGAACACCGCCCCCAGCAGCAGGCTGACTCCCAGGGCAGTCGCTTCGATCACCCGGCCCGGACGCAGGTAGCGGGAGTAAACCCCGACCAGCATGGCGATGGGAATGGTGGCCCCGACCGTGGAGGTGGCCCAGGGGCTGTGCTTCATGGCGTTGACCACCACCAGGCCGAGTACGGCAATCAGGATGATCATGATGCACATGACCCCCAGCAGGGCGGCCATCCCGCCGATGGCACCCAGTTCATCGCGGGCCATCTGCCCCAGCGAACGGCCATCCCGGCGCAGTGAACAGAACAGGATGATGAAATCCTGTACACAACCGCCCAGCACCGCACCGAGGATGATCCAGAGGGTACCGGGCAGATAGCCGAACTGGGCCGCCAGGGTGGGACCGATCAAGGGGCCGGGGCCGGCAATGGCGGCAAAGTGATGACCGAAAACCACCCAGCGTGGTGTGGGCACGAAATCGCGGCCATCGTTGAGGCGTTCGGCCGGGGTCGCCCGGGTGGCATCCAGCATCAGCACCCGGGTGGCCAGAAAGGCACTGTAGAACCGGTATCCCAGGGCATAGACACACACGGCGGCGGTGACGAACCAGACACTGTTGATGGTTTCACCCCGGTTGAGGGCGATGCCGCCGAGGGCCCCCGCCCCCAGCAGGGCTACCGCGATCCAGAGTAACAGGGCAGAGACGGACATTCGGGCTGGCGCAGGGGTGTTCATGGCATTTCAGGGACTGTGGTTGATGGGGGGCCGGGCGTGCGGCCTTCCCGTGCCCGCCCGCACGCCGGTTTCATGCGGCATGATAGGCCGGACTACGGGCATGAACGGCCTCGATCAGGGCTTCGGCATGTTCCGGTTTGACATCCGGGAGTATGCCGTGACCCAGGTTGAAAAGGTGGCCACTGCCATGACCATACCCCTCGAGAATACGTGCCACTTCCGCGTCGATCGACTCCGGCGAGGCATACAGGGCCATGGGATCGAGATTGCCTTGCAAGGCCACCCGCTGTCCCACCCGTTGCCGGGCTGTGCCGATGTCGGTGGTCCAATCGATACCCAGACCCTGATAGCCACTGTCCGCCATGGCTTCAAGCCACTGACCACCGCCCTTGGTAAACAAAATGGCCGGGGCGGTTTCGGCGGTGTGCAGGGCCCTTACCCGCTCCAGTACCCGGGCCGCGTAAGCCAGCGAAAAATCACGGTATTGCCAGGCCGATAACACCCCGCCCCAGGTATCGAACACCATGATGGCATCGACACCGGCTTCGATCTGGGCCAGCAGGTAGAGGGCAACCGCTTCGGTCAGGGTGGACAGAAGCTGGTGCAACCGTGCCGGTTGTTCGTACATCAAACCCTTGATGCGGCGAAAATCACGACTGCTGCCGCCCTCGACCATGTAGCAGGCCAGCGTCCAGGGACTGCCGGTAAAGCCGATCAACGGCATCCGTCCGGCCAGACTGTGCCGGATCAGGCGTACCGCCTCCATCACATAACCCAGGCTGTCGTGCGGGTCGGGAATCGGCAAGGCCTCGATGTCGGCAGGGCGGCGGAGTGGATGGCGAAAGCGGGGCCCCTCCCCTTCGACAAACTCCAGTCCCAGGCCCATGGCATCAGGAATCGTCAGAATGTCAGAGAACAGGATGGCGGCATCCAGCCGGAACCGTTGCAGGGGTTGCAAAGTCACTTCACACGCCAGTTCCGGGGTGGTGCAAAGCTGCATGAAGCTGCCGGCCCGCTCCCTGACCGCACGGTATTCGGGCAGGTAGCGACCAGCCTGGCGCATCATCCAGATCGGGGTGCGCGGGGTGGGCTGACGCAACAGGGCTTTCAGGAAACAATCGTTATCCAGTGTTTTCATGATGTCGTGGGGAAAGTCAGGGCGAAAGGGCCGGGCCGATTTCACGCTGGAGGGTTTTGAATTGACGCAGCAAGGGAATGCTGCCGAGTTGCCGGGGAATTTGGCGCATGGCCTGACGGGCCGCTGCCACATCCCCGTAAATGCCGTAGAAAACCGGGTAAACCAGCCCCTGACTACGACGTACGGGATAAAAAGCCAGCAGGGCATCGGAGGGAAATTGCCGGGCCACCTGGTTTGTGGCTTCGACCGATGACACCGTAATGATTTGCAGGGTGTAGGACTCAGGGGGTTGGGCCTGGAGCCAGTCCGAACCCTTCAGGGTAGCTCCGGCGGGTTTTTCAGATGGCGTAGCGGGAACCGGTTCAACGGCTGGTGCCGACATCGGCGGTGTCGGTGTCGGTTGCGAGGGGGTGATGATCTCGACCTCGGGTGGCTGACCTTCGATCAGGCGGTAATAGATTTCCTTGTCCTGAGAGGCGGGTGCGGTTTCTTCACCTGCATCGTCCTCGATCGGTTCTACCCGAATTTCAGGTGATGCCTCGAGCGGCTGCACAGCAACCCCCGCTGGCGGCGTGTCCTGTGGATTGACCACCGGCAAGACACCGGACGGCTCACCCGGTGGCGAGGGCAAAACCGATTGCGGAGGCGGCACCTCGACAGGCTGCCGGGTCGTCGTTGCGGGTGTCGGAGCAGCGGGCCGCCGCAAGTCGGCAAACCGGCGGATGAAGGCTTTGCCGGCCCCCTTCTCCCACTGCCTCAAGGCTTGTTCAGCACGCGGCAGGTCGGGATAAACTCCCTGATAGAGCGGATAAAGCACACGACCTCCCTGGCGGATCGACAGGCTGAACCAGTTCTGGCCCTCCGGGTGTTCCCGCATGAATTTCCGGAGTTGTTCGTCGTTGCTGCCGGTTGCGACTTGCAAGGTGTAAGCCCCGACCGGTTGACTCATGACCCAGGCCATGCCGCCAGGACGCGCCGGTACGGAAGGCTCGACCGGCGGTCTGGTCGGCTGCGTGACGACAGCCGGGACAGCCGGTGCTGGTGCTGCTGGCGGAGGGGAACGCTGCGGCCCGGTGACAGTTGCCTCGACTTCAGATAGTGCCGGTTGCCCGGCAGGTTCGGGCGGCCCGGGCATCCGTGTCACGACCGGCACCTGCACAGGTGCAGGCTTTACGGCAGGAACAGCCTGGGGCTCGGGCGCAGGAAGGGGTACAGGGGCAGGTACGGGTTCCACCTGAGGCAGCGGGGGGGGTTCGGGTTCAGGCCGTGTTTGCGGTGCGACCATGACCGGAGCGGGTGATACCGCTTCTTCGGGGCGTACCGGTTCAACGACCGGGCGGGCGGGAACCTGGTTATCCCGCGTCGGGATGGGTGATGCCGACTCGGGTGGCGGCTGATCGATCACCGGTGCGAGGAGGGGAGCTGACACAGTCGGTAGCGGTTGAGGCGTTTCGAGCGGTTCGCGGCCCTGACCAAAGTAGAGAATCCCCCCGGCCACCCCGGTGATCAGCAAACCGGTACCGGCCAGCAGGCCGACGGGAATGGATCCCGTCCTGCGCCGGGCCGGTGTGCGAGGCTGCTCCAGAGCGGCTTCGATTTGACCGGGTGCCCCTCCACTGGCCTTGAACACTTCGGCATGAAAAGCCGGACCAAAACTCTCCCCTGGTAAAAAGGCAGGATTGGTGGCGACGATATGCCGGATGTAGGCGATCGTCTCCTGTTGGCCGAGGGCAGGCATTTCGATTTCGAACGCTTCATTCATGAACTCGGGATCCGACACCGTCTTGTCCCTGACCGCATCGTCATTCAGGGCAATGACCAGTTTCAGGGCCGGGTTCAACCCGGCAAACTGACTCAATCCGTCCAGCAGGCCGGGCAAGGCCGCCTGGGCATTGTCCAGCAGCAATAACAGGAATTGCTTGTTGCGGGCATGGGCCTCCAACAGCGAGTGAATGTCGTTTTGGCCGGTTCCGAACGGATGACCGGCACGCTGCAGTTCGATTTCGGCCTTGATCCTCGCGGTATCAAGCAGCCGTTCGAGACTCAATCCGGCAGAAGCCACCTGATAACAAACCGTGGCATGAGCGAAAGCCTGCCGCTCCAGGGCACGCAGGAAATGGGTTTTGCCAATCCCGGACGGCCCGATGACCCGTATTGGTTTTGGCAGGTTGAGCGAGAGGTGCAGGAGCAAATCGAAAGTTTGCCCCCGGATCACCGACAGAAAGGGATGTGGCGAAAGCGGGGACGCAGAAGATCCCCGGTTAACCGCCGGATTATCCGTGTCGTCCATAGTGCTCCAGAGTGGCCAGCACCTGTTCCCTTTCCACTGGCAGGGGCAAGGTGGCTTCGCCGATGGCCTTGAGCAGAATCAGGCGCAACTGGCCGTTTTCGTTTTTCTTGTCCACTGCCATTAGTTCCAGACAGGCTTCGGTCGTCAGACCTTCAGGGGGCCTGACCGGCAAACGGGCTCGCTGCAGCAAGGCGATGATGCGGTTCACTTCCGCATCACTCAGCCAGCCCAGTCGCCTGGAAAGATCCGCCGCCTGGCACATCCCGATGGAAACCGCTTCACCGTGCAGCAGGCTGCCGTAACCCAGACCGGTCTCCAGGGCGTGGCCGAAGGTATGCCCCAGGTTGAGGGTCGCCCGGAGGCCGGATTCCCGTTCATCCAGAGCGACCACTTCGGCCTTGTTGAGACAGGATCGCTCGATCGCATGGGTCAGGGCCTCATCGTCACGGTTCAGTAACGCCTCCAGGGAGGCTTCCAGCCAGGTGAAAAATTCAGGATCCCGGATCAAGCCGTATTTGATCACTTCGGCCAGTCCTGCACTCAGCTCCCGGTCGGGCAGGGTATCGAGGCTACAGGTGTCTGCAATCACACACCTGGGCTGATAAAAGGCTCCGATCATGTTTTTGCCCAGGGGGTGGTTAACGGCCGTTTTGCCACCTACGGAGGAATCGACCTGCGCCAGCAGGGTGGTGGGAATCTGGATGAAGGGCACCCCCCGTTGATAACAGGCAGCCACGAAACCCGTCAGATCACCGATGACACCACCACCCAGGGCCACCAGATGGGCATTGCGACTGAATTTGCGGCTCAACAAGGCATCGAATACCGTCATCGCCGAATCCAGCGACTTGAAGGACTCGCCATCGGGCAGAATGACCGTAGCCCATTGCTTGCCGGACAAGGCCTGGGTTACCCGCTCCAGATAAAGCGGGGCCACGGTTTCGTTGGTCACCACCATCACCTGGCTCGATTGCAGCCAGGGGAACCAGAGTTCGGAAAAGTTGAGGAGATTGGAACCTATGAAAATGGGGTAGCTGCGATCCCCCAGATCGACCGTCAGGGTTTTCATCGTTTTCTTGAATGGCCTTTGGCGCGTTGGTAAGCTCTGAGAATCAACCGGATGACCATGGGGTTGCCGTACTGGCCGGTATCCACCCTGTAATCCGCCAGGGCCCGGTAGTAGGGTTCGCGGGTCAGAAACAACGCCTGCAATGTTTCACGGGGATTGCCGGTTTGGAGCAGGGGGCGGCTGGTATCCCGGCAGGTTCGCTCCAGTTGTTTGTCAATCGAGCACTGAAGATATACGACATATCCCCGTTGATGCAGGAAAATCCGGTTTTGCTCGTGCATGATGGCTCCACCACCAGTAGCCAGTACCACCCCCTGGAGTTGCGTCAGATCAGCCAGTATGTCGCTCTCACGGCGACGAAACCCGGCTTCGCCTTCGTACTCGAAAATGGTGGGAATACTGACCCCGGCCCGTTGCTCGATCTCCCGGTCACTGTCGTAAAAATCGACATTCAGGGTTTTGGCCAGCAAACGGCCTATGGTGCTTTTTCCCACCCCCATGGGGCCTATCAGAAAAATGTTGCGGGTGTTTCTCATGCGGCGGACAGCGAAGGATTCGAGAAGCGGCATCATACCACGACGATTTCAAACGTGAATCCTGATTCGGATCACGCCGTTGTAAAGGTGGCAGCAGCCTGCCTGCCACCAGATCACATAAATTTAACATTTTTTCATAGCCATATCGGCTCATTCGGGGTAACATAGGTTCCGTTTGTCGTGGCGCATGGATAGATCCTCGCCCACAGAGGATATGGATTCCCCCCTGATTGCTGCGCCCGCGCCTATCAAGTTCCCTGCCTCAATACAAACCTTAAGAGCGGTACGACCTACACTGCCGCTATTCCAGAAATTTAATCGCTTTGAGGAAAAGCGAGGCACGGATATCTGACCTGATGACATTTGCTTCCCTGGGACTTTGCAGGACTCTCCTGAAAACCATAGCCGAAAAAGGCTATTCGACTCCCACCCCCATACAACGTAAGGCCATACCTGTCGTGCTGTCCGGACGTGACCTGATGGCATCCGCCCAGACAGGTACCGGCAAGACAGCAGCCTTCACCCTTCCCCTGCTGCAACACCTGATCGACCACCCCGTTGAACAGCCCCTGCGTAAACTGCCACGGGCACTGGTGCTCGTTCCTACCCGGGAACTGGCCGCCCAGGTCGCCGAAAACGTCAAGGTATACGGCAAGGAAACCGGGCTGCGCACCGTCATGATCTATGGCGGGGTAGGTCTTCAACCCCAGATCGAGGCCCTGCGCCGGGGCGTAGACCTACTGATTGCAACCCCGGGTCGTTTGCTCGACCTTATCGGGCAAGGTCATGCCAACCTGTCGAATATCCGCTTTCTGGTACTCGATGAGGCCGATCGCATGCTGGACATGGGTTTCATCCATGATCTCAAGCGCATTCTGGCACTGCTTCCCGGCCGTCGGCAAAACCTGCTGTTCTCGGCCACCTACACCCGTGAAGTACGGGACATGGCTGGCCTGTGGCTGAAAAATCCCGCCAGCATCGAAGTGGCACCCCATAACACGGCGGCCGAAAGTGTGCATCAATCGGCCTATCTCGTGGACAAATCCGATAAATCTTCCCTGTTGTGTCACCTGTTCCGTTCCGGAGAGTGGGGTCAGACCCTGGTATTCACCCGAACCAAACACGGTGCCAACCGGTTGGGTCTGCAACTCGACCAGGAAGGGTTTCAGGTTGCCGTCATTCACGGCAACAAGAGCCAGTCTGCACGCATTCGTGCCCTGAGTGATTTCAAGGCCAGCAAGGTACAGATACTGGTCGCTACCGATATTGCAGCCCGGGGTCTGGATATTCATCAACTGCCCCATGTCGTCAATTTCGAATTGCCCAATGTAGCTTCTGACTACGTACACCGTATCGGTCGCACCGGACGGGCGGGTGCCAGCGGTCAGGCCATTTCCCTGGTTTGCCCTGACGAAACGGTCTATTTGCGGGATATCGAAAAACTGCTGGGAAAACGGTTACCGGTCGAGGTCAATCCGCTGAACAGGAAAGCGGGCACCCAGGCTTCGCGAACCGTGCTGACACCGGACGAGACCCCGCGAAACCAGCCTCAGCGTACCCGTACCCATCACGCGGCCCGATTCGGCAAGCATTCCAATCCGCCCCGAAATCGAAGCCCTTCTTAAAACCACACACCGTCACAGGGGTGACGGTTTCTACAGGAGAGTAACCATGTTGAGAATCTACGCAGGAAATCTTCCAGCCGATACCACGGAGCAGGAATTCAATGCGTTGTTTGCAGAATACGGGCGAGTGCGCTCAATTGAACTGGCCCGCGACATCTTTACCGGCCGTTGCCGGGGATTCGGATTCGTGGAAATGGAAGGTCATGAGGCACGGGCGGCCATCGGCGGACTGAACGGTCGCAACCTGCGCGGCAACAGCCTGCGCGTCAATGAAGAACGCCCTCGCGGTCGGAGCGGCGGAGGCCGTAGACGATAGGCATTATTTCGTCAGAAGCAGGTAAGGCCATAATGGCTGGAACCGCTCCCTGACATTACCGGCTTCGGCACTCGAGTGCCGATGTTCAACACGACACCAGCGTTTGACTTTTTTCCTACAGAGGATTTTTTGATGAGTACGAAATTATATGTTGGCAACCTGAGCTACTCAGTGAGCAACAGTGAACTGGAGCAACTGTTTGCTCCCCACGGCGCAGTGACATCCGCCCATGTCATTACCGATCGCGAAAGCGGTCGCTCGAAGGGCTTCGGTTTTGTCGAGATGGGAAGCAACGAACAGGCACAGGCTGCAATTTCCGCCCTGCACGGCAAGGAAATCGGCGGCAGAAACCTGACCGTCAATGAAGCTCGCCCGCGTGAAGACAAGCCGGGTGGCGGCTTTGGTGGTGGCGGCAGACGCGGCGGTAATTTTGGCGGTGCCAGAAGATTTCAGTGAGTCGATGCCGAGGCATCGTGTGGACATACCACACGGGCCTTGACCGCCGTCCTGGTTGAAACCTGCATCCTCTCCTCCCTGGGGGGAGGGGATTCAGGTTCAACCGGTATTCAAGGTTACCCACCTCAAAACAGAAAGCTACGGGGCGATTCCCCCCGCACTGCACCGCTACCGCTTTCAAGCCCAGCCACGGGCTTGTCCCGCATAAACCAGGCCGCCCGGATTCACTTGCCCAGCAAACCATCGAGCCCTGCAAAAGGCCTGAAGGTTGCTGCCGGATCCGGTTTCGTTCGCCGGGTATCCAGCGATTTATCCGCATTGATGTAACGGGCATGCTCGTTGTCGTGACAGTAAAGACACAACAACTCCCAGTTACTGCCATCAGAGGGATTATTGTCGTGATTGTGATCCCGGTGATGCACAGTCAGCTCGGCAAGATTCTTCAGGGTAAATTCCCTGGCACACCGACCACAGATCCAGGGATATAACTTCAAGGCCTGTTCGCGGTATCCTTTTTCCCTTTCCTCCTGATAGCGTCGGGCATCAGCAACGACCTGATCAAGCCGACCACTGTTGATCGGGGTTTTTTTCATGTTTATCGACCCTTGGCAAAATCAGTGATGATGGCCACCGGCACCGTATACATGGCCGTGATCCAGTTCCTCATGGGTAGCCTCCCGCACTTCCGTCACCTCGACATCGAAATTCAGGTTCATACCTGCCATGGGGTGATTACCGTTCAGCAAAACCAGATCATCACGGATGTCGATGACTGTGACCAATACCGCACCTTCGTCGCTCTGGGCCTGAAACTGCATACCCGGCAGTAATTCGTCCACCCCCTCGAAAGCCGAGCGCGGCACGCTTTGAACCCGGTCTTCCTGAAAGGGACCATAACCTTCTTCCGGCGGAACGGACACAATGAACCGATCGCCAACCGAGCGACCCGCCATCGCATTTTCCAGACCCGGGATGATACTTCCCAGGCCTTGAATATAGGCCAAGGGGTCATGCCCTCTGGACGTATCGAGCACATCGCCATCATCGTTGGTCAGCGTGTAATGGAAATGTACGACTTTGTGGGTGGATATCTGCATGGGTTTTAATACCAGAGGGGTTGGGAAAAGCGGGAATCATACCCTCTTTTCCCAACCCGATAAAACCCGAAGAGGCCACTGGCCGGGCAGATCAGCGCGAACCGCCGAAATCGAGGTTGTTCTGATCGTCCAGACTACGGTGCTGGGGCGCGTCAGAGGGTGCCTTGGGTTTGAGCGTCATTTTGGCAATGCCGGTCCAGGCTCCCATGAACAACACCAGGGCTATCGTGGTGGCAGTCAAACGATCCGGTTGCTTCATCCAGAACAACACCCACTTGGGCTTGAAGAGCCCTATCAGGAAAATCAGGGCTGAAAGGCCTACCAGAACTTTCAAAAAGATGATCATTTTTTCTCCTCTAAGTTTTTTTTGGTGATGATGCTTCGTAACCGTCGAGTTCTCCTCCAGTATCGTCCACTGCAGGAGACAACGCTTACTGCTACCTGAACTTTCTCACAGGCTGCTTTATAATAACGGTTTTACATACTGAACATGGCATAACTCATGCGGAAACCCGACCAAATGACCCGGCAGAACCCCGACACCGGGGGATGGACCCACGCTGCCCTGTTTATCATTGCTGTCGCCACGGGATTGTTGATCTGGCTGACACCCCTCAGGCAATGGCTGAGTCAGGGAGAATTGCTCAGGGCGCAACTGTATCAGTTTGGCCCGGCGGCTCCCTGGCTGTTCGGCGGAGCCAGTATCCTGTTGACGGCCATCGGTGCGCCCAGGCTGCTGTTATGCTCGCTGGCCGGCCTGCTGTTCGGTGCGGTGGAGGGCGTACTCTGGAGTCAAACCACCACCCTCATCGGCTCTTACACCGTGTTCGTGTTTGCCCGCCGGTTTGGGCATCGCTACGAACTCAAAAAATTCGGGAAGTTCAGCCGTTTTTCCGGATTGATCGAAAGCAACGGCGTACTGTCCGTGCTGGTCATTCGCCAGTTGCCGATGAGCGGATTCTACAACAACCTGTTCCTGGGGCTTACCCGTATCCGGCACCGGGAGTTTCTGGTCGGCAGCTTTCTGGGTTTTCTGCCGCTGGGTGTCACGGCCAGTTGCATCGGTGCCGGACTGCTGCAAACCGATGGGTCAAAGAGTCTGGAATATGCCGTGGCGGGCCTCAGCATTGCCCTGATACTGGGTGTCACGTTGAAGTGGCTGCGCGGTATGGCCGCCATCAGTCAGCCGCCGACCTGATCCCCCCCTGAACGATGGCTATGGAAACACCGCAGGAATCCCTGATTCGAACCCTGAGCCTTTGGGCTTCGGGATTACTGGCCCTGACGGCCTGGCTCACCACCGCCGGCGGCACCTTCGCCACCCTGTTCCTGCTGGCTGCCCTGTTTTACCTGTTCAGCCGACCGTCATTCCGGCGTGACCCCATGGTCGTTGTGGCCGTGATCTGGGCGATTTACATCGTTGCCAGAACCCTGTATCCCGATTCCGGTGCGCAGGATACCCTGGCGGCCCGCTGGCACGATGCAGGCAGTTGGTTACAACTGACGGCCTTTCTGCCGGTGGCCTGGTTCGTGCGGGGGAATACCCGCTACATCACCGCCATCCTGCTGACGGCACTCACCGGCCTGATGTTGGGTTTATTGTTCAAATCGCACTGGTCCGAAATACTGAATGGCCCGCTACGCAACCGTACCGGTTTCCATCTCACAATAGCCTACAGTGGTTTTATTCACAGTGTTGCCATTCTGGGCCTGATCCTCTTCGCCCGGCGTATCTTCGCCAACCCCGGGCGACTGCTTCGCCTGGGCTGGGTATCATTGCTGGTCATATCGACCTGGGCCATCCTGGTCAGCCAATCCCGGCAGACCTGGCTGATGGACATCATCCTGATACCGGTTGCCGTCGGCTGCTGCCGCCTGCTGAAAATCCACGCCAGCCTGCCCTCCGTCCGTCAGGCTGTATGGCCCGGTGTCCTGGCCACCTCGTTGATTCTGGGTTTGATCAGCGTCGACCACAAGCTCATCCTCAAGCGGGTACACGAAGAAAAGACCGTGGTCGACTCGATCATCACCCACGAACGCGCCGGGGAAATTCCGAAAACCTCGTTTGGTTACCGCTACAACGTGCTGGTGTTCGGCTATCAGAAATGGCTGGAAAAACCGTGGATCGGTTGGGGTGCCGGGTCATCCAAGTACTTCATCGAACACAGCGGCAACCCGCTGCTGATCTACCAGGAACCCGGCAAACCCACCATCTGGCTGCGACACTTCCATAACCTGTACCTGGAAATCCTCATACGGTTTGGTCTGGTCGGCATGATTTGTTGTGCGACCATTGCCTTCATGATGGTTCAATCGCTGTTGCGGGCGTACCGGGCCGGACTCGTACCCACCGATTATCTGGTCTTTTTCCTCGGTGGTTTTGCCATGATGGGGCTGTACTCCCTGTTTGGTTTTCCGTTGCTGCACCCCGATGGGCGCAGTTTCGTGATCCTGTTTGCCGGATTAGCCTATTCGTTTCGCTATCACCCGGCTTTCCTCCCCCCCTCTGCGGTTGAATAACAGAACGTAAAAAGCTAAAATTCAATAACAATAGTTAGTAAATATTCAAAATCATGGTTCCGTTACGCAAAGCGATAGCAATGACGGGGCTGACTGGCAACACACTAAGAAAGTACGCCGATGACGGAACAATCCCCTCCATCCGAA
>Ga0172376_10004655_pt1 | contig 15588 bp, 15 predicted proteins | sample Lak35m_FD_121114 | JGI IMG/M metagenome (GOLD analysis project Ga0172376, IMG submission 121114) | Freshwater microbial communities from Kabuno Bay, South-Kivu, Congo - kab_092012_35m | ecosystem: Environmental > Aquatic > Freshwater > Lake | place: Democratic Republic of the Congo: South-Kivu...
GAATAGACGATCCACAGACGATCAATCGATTCGAGATCCACAGCGGCGATCGCCGCAACCTCGCTGTAGAACACATAGCCGCGCTTGACGGCATCGGCGCTGGCCAGCTGCCGCAGAATTTCGCTGGTGAGGCGATCGGCGGCCTCGAACTCCTGCCGGATCAGATGCCACTGCAGTGGGGCGTAGTCGATGCCGGAGGCGCTGTGCACCGCCAGCCAGCCCTCGGGATGACGGCGCTGGAAATCCTGCTGCAGAACCTCGTCATCGCCGCTGATCAGCCATTGCACCAGGGTGCCGGCGGCCCAGTCGTCGCCGGCGGCATCGAGCCGATCCAGACAGCCCGGCAGCAGCGGCAGCAGCTCACGGCAGCGCTCCTGCAGCTGGGGCAGCAGGCTGCGTCGCTGGCGGCCGGAACCGCTGAGGAAGCGATCGAGCACCTGCTCAGCAGGGGCGGTGCGGGTGACCGGAGGTCCGGAGAGCATGGAGGTCGGTCGGCCGAGGGCGTCCGCAGGGCAGACTGGCGCGCCCATTGTCAGGCATGGCCGCCTGGCCGCCTGGCCCGCTGGAGGCTGGCCGGCCGGCGTGTGGCGTGTGGCGCGTGGCCGGGGTGGTCGGGGTGGCCGCGGTGGCCGCGGTTCGGTCGCTGCCTAGGATCCACTTTTGCTGATCATCATGGGCGCCGCCATTCAGTTCTTCCGCGGGGTGGATGAACCCGTGGTGCCCGATATCCGCCTCACCCGCTCCCGCGATGGCCGCACCGGTCAGGCCCTGTTCGTGTTTGAGGAACCCGAGGCCCTGAGCCCCGAGACGATGGGGGACATCGCCGGCATGTTCCTGGTGGATGAGGAGGGAGAGCTGGTCTCCCGTGAGGTGAAGGCCCGCTTCGTGAATGGCAAGGCCAGCGCCCTTGAGGCCACCTACACCTGGAAGAGCGCCGCTGATTTCGAGCGCTTCATGCGCTTCGCCCAGCGCTACGCCGAAAGCCATGACCTCGGCTTCAGCGGGCCCGCCGGTCAGGCCGAGGCGACCGGCGAGGACGAGGCTTGAAATTCGGCGACTGGCTGGGACTGCTGGCGCTGGCCGCCGCGCTGGTGCTGCTCTGGAGCCTGCGCGAAGGGGTGATCCTGCTGTTCGCCGCCGTGGTGCTGGCAATGGCGCTGTGCACGCTGGTGGGCACCGTGCGCGAGCGGCTGGGCTGGGAGCGCCTGCCGGCCCTGCTGCTCAGCCTGGCCCTGCTGCTGCTGCTGACGCTGCTGGCGCTCACCCTGATCCTGCCGCCTTTCTTCAGCCAGTTCGGCCAGTTGATCCAGAAGCTGCCGGAAGCGGCCGATCGACTCGGGCAGTTGCTGCATCAGGGCTTTGACCGCGCTTCGCAGCTGCTCTACGGCAGCGATGCCGCCGGCCTCGACTGGTTGCGCCGCAGCCTGCAGGACGGACCGGGAGCCCAGAATGCCCTGGCCACAGGCCTGCAACGCCTGCTGGGCCTGGCCGGCAACCTCGGCGCCGGCCTGCTGCAGACCCTGTTCGTGCTGGCGGTGGCGCTGATGGTGGCGGCCCAGCCCCAGTCCTACCGGGAGGTGGCGGTGCGGCTGCTGCCCTCCTTCTACCGCCGCCGCTTCCGTCAGGTGCTGCTGCAGTGCGGCGATGCCCTCAGCGCCTGGATGGTGGGTGTGCTGATCAGTTCGCTCTGCGTCGGCAGTCTCGCCGCCATCGGCCTGTCGCTGCTGGGCGTGAAGCTGGTGGCCGCCAATGCCGTCCTGGCCGGGCTTCTCAATGTGATCCCCAACGTCGGGCCCACCCTCAGCACCCTGTTCCCGATGTCGGTGGCCCTGCTGGAGGATCCCTGGAAATCAGTGGCGGTGCTGCTGCTTTACATCGTGGTGCAGAACCTCGAGAGCTATCTGATCACGCCCTCGGTGATGCATCACCAGCTCAGGCTGCTGCCCGGACTGACGCTCACCGCCCAGCTGCTGTTCACCCTGGTGTTCGGTCCGCTGGGGCTGCTGCTGGCCCTGCCCCTGGCCGTCTGTCTGCAGGTGTTGCTGCGGGAGCTGCTGATCCACGATCTGCTCGATGGCTGGAAACAGCGTCCGTCCTTGCTGCGTAGCGGCCCATGAATGCCCGTTTCCTGCTCGGGGCTCTGGCCCTCACCATCCTGGTGCTGCTGGTCTGGGAACTGCGCTGGGTGTTGCTGGTGCTGTTCGGGGCGGTGGTGCTGGCCGTGGCCCTGGATGTGCCGATCATGCGGCTGCGTTCCCTGCTGCGGATCAACCGCCCCGCGGCCCTGGCGGTGGTGCTGGTGGTGCTGCTGCTGGGTATCTGGGGGCTGATCACCCTGTTGCTGCCGGAGCTGATCGAGCAGGTGCAGCAGCTGCTGGCGCTGATGCCCGCCCTGGCGCGCCGCCTGGCCACCTTCGCCGCCCGGATTCCCTGGTTGCCGAATCTGGAGCAGCAGCTGATCCAGAGCAATTACTGGGAACGGCTGCAGCCCCTGGGCGGCCAGTTGCTGGGGGTGGCCGGCGGTGCTGCCAGCAGCACGATCCAGCTGCTGCTGATGGCCCTGCTGGCGGTGTTGATGGTCCTTGATCCCCGCAGCCACACCCGCCTGCTGGTGGCGATGACCCCCGCCTTCTACCGGCCGCGCATGAGGGTGATGCTGGAGAACTGCCGCGAAGCCCTGGGGGGCTGGCTGGCGGGCATGACCCTCTCGGCGCTGGTGGTGTTTCTGAGCACCTGGGCCGGCCTGGCCCTGCTGGGGCTGCCGCTGGCGTTGCTCAGCGGCCTGATCTGCGGGCTGCTCACCTTCGTGCCCACCGTCGGTCCCACAGCCGCCAGCCTGGTGCCGCTGGCGGTGGCCTTGCTGGTGTCACCTGCCAAGATGCTGCAGGTGCTGCTGCTGCGGCTGTTTGTGCAGAACGCCGAGGCGTTTCTGCTCACCCCGCTGCTGCTCAACCGTGCCGTGAATCTGCTGCCGACCGTGGCGTTGATGTCGCAGTTGTGCCTGGGGGCGCTGCTGGGGCTGCCGGGGGTGCTGCTGGCCCTGCCGCTGGTGGTGGTGCTGCAGGTGATCTGTGAACAGCTGCTGGTGCAGGACATCATGGATCGCTGGCACGGCGATGCCGCCTCCTGAGCGGAGCGCCGGCTCGCTGCAGCGGCGGGATCGGCGCCGCAATGCCGCAATGCCTGCGGCGGAACCGCCGCCGAACCGGTGGGGTGGAGAGCCGAGCCGGTGCCCGGAAGCGTCCGGGCGGGCTGCTTAGTGTGCCGTGCTGCAACTACGCAGTGGAACGGAGGGACAATGCCGGCCCCTGGGCATCCAGCAGGGCAAGGCTTCTCATCCCCTCATCCCCTCATCCCCATCAGCAGGTCCTGGATTGGGACTAAACATGCAGGACAGCACATTAGTGTGCCGTGCTGCAACTACGCAGTGGAACGGAGAGACGATGCGCCGGCCCCTGGGTATCCAGTAGGGCAAGGCTTCCAAGCCCCATCAGCAGGTCCTGAATTGGGCCTAAACATGCGGGACAGCACACTTGGGAGTTCGCTGAAGAACTCGGACAACGCCTGATCCCAGGCATCCACCAAGGCACTGGAACCAGGCTGTGCCTGGGTTCTCGACGCTTGCCCAGAGGCTGGATCGGGCCGCGAGCCGTTTTTTCAGCAGGCTCCTGACGCAGCTCAGCTGCGGCGGCGGCCGTACTGCCGCCAGAGCGAGGGCTGGGCCAGCAGCACCACCACCGCCAGCGGATGGCTGAGGATCGCCTGCAGCAGGCTGGTCACGGTGAAATGATCGAACAGCAGCAGCAGTTCGGTGCGCAGATCAGCCAGGGCCAGCAGCAGCAGCAACAGTGGCAGCAGCGGCAGCGAAGCGCTGCGGGCACGGCCGGCGGCGGCGGTTGCAGGCAGCGGCGATCCACTGCTGGGGTGATCGCTGGCGCTGGGTTGGTTCATCGCGGCGACAGCACCGGCAGCAGGGTGGGGGCCAGGCCGATGCTCGACCAGCTGCCCACACCGATGCCGATGATCAGGGCGATGGCGAACCAGTAGAGGCTGCTGCCTCCGAACAGAGCCAGACCAAACAACGGCAGCAGGGTGGTGAGTGAGGTGTAGAGCGAACGGGTGAGGGTGGCATCGACGGCTACATCAACCTGATCGACCATCGGCAGCTGGGCCAGTGCCTTGCGCTGCTCGCGAATGCGGTCGTACACCACCACCGTATCGGTGACGGAATAGCCCGCCACCGTGATCAGGGAGACGGCGAACAGTGAATCCACCTCCACCCCATGCAACAGCCCCAGCCAGGCGAACACGCCGCAGGTGATCAGCACATCGTGGGCCAGACAGAGCAGGGCCAGGAAGGCGAATACCCCGTTGTACATGAAGGTGATGTAGACGGCGATGGCGGCGAAACTGACCAGCAGCGACACGATGCTGGCCTGCAGCAGCTGTGATCCGAGGCTGGGGCCGATCGTGTTGATCGCCGTGCCCTTTGCCTCCAGCGCTCCGGTGCTGGGGGCGAGCAGCGTCACCAGGGAGGCGCTCTGCTGGGCGCTCAGGGCCGGCAGCCGCAGCAGCAACGAACGACCGCCATCGAGGATCTGCACCGATGCGGTGCTCAGATTGGGGGCCTGCTGGCCCGGCTCGGCGCTGAGGCTGAGCCGGGCCAGGGTCTGCTGCACCTCCACCACGCGCAGGCCGGCGCAGCTGGGTTCACAGGCGCGCTCCAGCTGGATCTGGGTGCCGCCGGTGAAGTCGAGACCGGGCTTGAGCGGCGAGTGAATCGCCGGGTTGAGCCAGCAGAGCGCCAGGCCCACCAGGCTGAACAGACAGGCGATGGCGGAGCCGAGCCAGGCGATCCGGCGGTGGCGGCTGATCCGCAGGAAGCGGATCGGCGGTATCACGGCGGCGGCGGATGGGGCGGGGGAGGCGGTCACAGGGGAGAGGGGGAGTTCAGGCCGGGGCGGTGGGCAGCTGGGAGGCGGGCAGGAAGTAGGTGGGGCGGCGCAGGCCGGGATAACTCATCAGCAACCGCAGCAGGGTACGGGTGCAGGTGAGGGCGGTGAACAGGCTCAGCAGCAGACCGATCGCCAGCGTCACCGCAAAGCCCTTGACCAGACCGGTGCCGAGGAAGAACAGGGCCGCGCAGCTGATCAGACCCGTTACATGTCCGTCGAAGATCGAGGAAAAGGCGCGCGAGAAGCCCGTATCGATCGATCGGATCAGCGTGGTGCCCGCCCGCAGCTCCTCCTTCACCCGCTCGAAGATCAGCACATTGGCATCCACCGCCATGCCGACCGACAGGATGAAGCCAGCGATTCCCGCCAGGCTGAGGGTGACCGGGATCAGGGCATAAACGGCCAGGTTGTAGAGGGAATAGAGGCTCAAGGCCAGCACGGAAACCAAGCCGGGCAGGCGATAGACGAACACCATGAACACCCCCACCAAGGCCAGGCCCGACAGGGCTGCCGTCAGGCTGGTGCGGATGTTTTCGGCACCGAGCGAGGGGCCGATCGTGCGCACCTCAATGATCTTCACCGGCAGGGGCAAAGAGCCGCCGCGCAGCTGCACCTCCAGCTCCCGGGCCGCATCGGCGCTGAAGTTGCCGGTGATCGTGGCGCCGCCGCCGCTGATGCCCGCCGCCTTGAACTCCGGCCCGACGCTGGCCTCACTGATCGAGCGGCCATCGAGCACGATGCCGAGCAGGCGGCCGCTGCCGGCGATCGACTGGGTCAGCTGGGCGAACTTCTCACCGCCTTCGCGGTTGAAGTTGAGCGTGACATCCCAGCTGCTGCCGCTGGGGTGCTGTTGGCGGCCGGCGCTGACCAGATCCTTGCCGGTGAGCTGGCTGGGCCCATACAGGGCGACGACGCGGCGGTTCACCTCCTGCAACAGCGCCTCCAGCTGCTCCGCTTCCGAGCTGCCCTGCTGCACCGCCACCCCCAGCTTCTGCAGGGAACGGCTGAGTTCCTCCGGGGCCAGCGGTGCCGGCGCCGCCGCCGGAGCGCGCTCGGGACTGCGGTTGGGCTTGCGGGCGGCGAGCACCGCCTCCGCCTGCCGCTTCAGCCGCAGCAGGCCTTCCATCTCCTTCTCGCTGCCGGGTTGCTGGGCGCGGAACTCCAGCAGAGCGGTGGTGCCCAGCACCCGGGCCGCCCGGGTGGGATCCTGCTCGCCGGGCAGCTGCAGCACCAGCTGATCGCCGCCCACCGTCTGCAGGGTGGATTCCGCCACCCCGAGGCCGTTGATGCGGCGCTCCAGCACATCCTTCACCGCCTCCAGCTTCTCCGGATCGACGCTGCGGATCTCGCCGGCCGGCAGCACCTGCAGCGTCAGCTGGCTACCGCCGCGCAGATCCAGCCCCAGTTGCAATCCGAAGCTCTGCAGCAGGGCGCCGGAGGCGATCGCCAGTGCCAGGATGAGGGCCACCCAGCCCTGTTGCCGTGCCATGAAAGAGGGGGAAAGTAGGGGATGGAAAGAACCAGAAAAGCTGAGCCGTGGAATCGCGAGCGGCGGCGGCGGCGATGCTGCCGCTCCCGGAGGCTTTAGTTCCCCGGGGCCGGCGCCAGCGGCTCCGGGGCCGCCTCTGATCTTCAGACGGATCCGGCCTTGAGGGCCCGGGCGGCCTCGACGATCTGCAGCGGCTGGATGATGGTCAGGTTCTCCAGCGAGCCGTTGTAGGGGGTAGGGATATCCTGCGAAGACAGCCTGAGCGGCCGGGCATCGAGATCATCGAAGCAGTGTTCGGTGATCAGGGCCAGCAACTCCGCACCGATGCCGCCGGTCTTCATGCATTCCTCCACCACCAGCACCTTGTGGGTCTTGCGGATCGAGCGGGTGATCGTGGCGAGATCGAAGGGCTTGAGGCTGATCAGATCGATCAGCTCCACATCCACACCCTCCGCCTCCAGCTGCTGCACAGCCTTGAGGCAGTGATGGCGCATGCGGGAGTAGGTGAGAATGGTGAGGTCGGATCCCTCACGCACCACCTCCGCCTGATCCAGGGCGCAGATGTAATCACCCTGGGGAATCTCTTCCGACAGGTTGTAAAGCAGCACGTGCTCGAAGAACAGCACCGGGTTGTTGTCGCGGATCGCGGCCTTCATCAGGCCCTTGGCATTGGTGGGGGTGCTCACGGCCACGATCTTGATGCCGGGCACGGCGTGGAAATAGGCCTCGAGGCGCTGGCTGTGCTCAGCCCCCAGCTGGCGGCCGACACCACCGGGACCTCGCACCACCGCCGGGATCGTGTAATTGCCGCCGCTGGTATAGCGCAGCATCCCCATGTTGTTGGAGATCTGGTTGAAGGCCAGCAGCAGGAAGCCCATGTTCATCCCCTCCACGATCGGCCGCAGGCCGGTCATCGCCGCACCGACCGCCATGCCGGTGAAGCTGTTTTCGGCGATCGGCGTGTCGAGCACCCGCAACTCGCCGTACTTCTCGTACAGATCCTTGGTGACCTTGTAGGAGCCGCCGTAGTGGCCCACGTCCTCTCCCATCACGCAGACGTGCGGGTCACGGGCCATCTCCTCGTCGATGGCCTCGCGCAGGGCATTGAACAGCAGGGTTTCAGCCACGGCAGAAGGGCTCGGGGGCGTGACCTCACCCAAGGGTGAAGCCGTGTCAACCTATCTCAGCCGGCGCCCCCGGCCGCTGTGGCTTCAGCCACCCGCGGCGAAGGTGCTGAGCAGCAGGATCGAGAGCAGCATCCCAGGCAGCAGCAGCACCACCAGCAGGCCGAGGTCGTGGGGGGTCATCGCGGAAAGGGAACGAAGGAGGGGTGGATCCGGACCAGCACCGACGGTCGAGCCAGGTCGACCGCTGCCGGGCAGCCCATCGGGATGATCGGGGCGGCAGCGTTGGGCTGCACAGCTGGCCCCGGCAACTGTGTGCGATCACAAGCGAGGCCCTGGGGCCTGCGGCCCGGCAACCGCCTCAGGGCGTACGGGCCGCCGCCAGCTGCAGCCAGAGGCTGCGCAGGAAGGTGAGCAGCAGTCCGAGGCCGACAAAGGCGAAGCTGAAGGTAGCCAGAAACGTCATCCCCACGATCATGGTCTTCAGGGCCACGGCGATGCTCTGGGCGATCCGGGCGTCGTAGTGGGGGGGATGCTCGCTGTAGTAGAGCACCACACGCTGGCTGAGTCCCAGGCACAGCCAGGCGAGCAGGCCGCTGGTGAGGGCCCCGGACAGGAAGCTGAGCGGACCCTTGCGCGGAGCATCTGCAGGCTCGGAAGCGGCGGGCTCGGGGATCATGGCGATCAGCGGAGGAACGGTGGGCGGAGGAACAGTGGACCGAAGGGCCGAAGCACAGTGGACCAAATCACAGTGGGCCGCAGAACAGTGGACCGCGGAACAGTGGACCGAAGATCGGCGGACGGAAGATTGCTGGGCGTAACAGAACAACAGTGGGCGGAGTGGGGGCGACAGCGGGGCTCGGGCCGGCAGCGCCACCGCGCCCCGGCCAACGGCCGGCGCTGCAGCCACCAGTCTGGCCGCCGAGCGGACCGGCGCTGCGGCAGCCGCATGCGGCCAGCCGCCAGCCCCACTCCAGGAATCGCCCGCTCAGCTCGCGCTGACGCCTGAATGACACCTCGGCGCCGGCTGGCGCTGAACGACCTCCTGGCGCCGGCTGCCGCACCGCCGCCGCCGGAATCGGCGAGGCACAGACGCCTTGGCGTAGGACCATCCGGCAGCCCCGGCTGAGCAGCCCCAGCCATCAAGGCGAACATGCCGCTCCGCTCACGGCAGTCGCAGTCGGTCCGGTGCCCCCCTGCACGCTGAGGCTGCAGATCTGGCTCCTTACCCCCCGTTCTGAACCGCTCGCCCCTGAAGCGCCCTACACACTGGCGGCGGTCGCTCATGCCGACAGCGGCTCCAGGCTGACGCCACCGGCCCGGAAGCCGCAGCACCAGGCCTCGAAGCCGGCGGTTGCCAGTTCCGGCGCCATCGCCTCCCGTGCCCGTTCGGCGGCGCTGAGATCGGGATAGACGGCGAACAGGCTCGGGCCCGAACCGCTCATCGCCACCGCCTGCGGTTCACCGGCCCGCCGCAGCAACTCCAGGCCGCGACCCACACAGGCCACCTGGGGCTCCACCACCTGCTGCAGGTCATTGCGCAGCTCGGGCAAGGGCTCACCCCGCTCCAGGGCCAGCCGCAGCGGGCTGCTGCGCAGGGCCTGACGACGCTGCGCAAAGCCGGCCTCCCCCTGCAGATAGGTGGCACCGCGCTGCTCCCGGCAGAGCCGATAGGCCCAGGGGGTGGAGACGCTCACGCCGGGATCCTTGAGCAACAGCACCCCGCGCGGCTGTGGCTGCAGCGGTGAGAGTGGCTCCAGGAGCTCGCCGCGCCCGAAGCACAGCTGGCTGCCTCCCGCCAGGCAGAAGGGCACATCCGAGCCCAGCTCGGCCGCGAAGCCCTGCAGGCTGGCAGCGTCAAATCCCAGACCCCACAGCGCATTGAGCCCCAGCAGAGCGGCGGCGGCATCGCTGGAGCCACCGGCCAGGCCGGCGCCGATGGGAATCCGTTTCGTCAACCGGATCCGGGCTCCCAGTTCCGGCAGGCCGACGCGGCGGCGCAGCAGTTCCGCCGCCCGCACGATCAGATTGCTGCCATCGCTGGGCAGATCATCGCGATCGCAGTCGAGTGCGATGCCGCCATCGGCGGCGGGGCTGATCAGCAGCTGATCGCAGAGGTCGAGGCTCTGCATCAGCATCGCCAGCTCGTGGAAGCCATCGGGCCGCAGACCGAGCACCTCCAGGTGCAGATTGATCTTGGCGGGAGCCAGGACGCACAGGGTCGCCATTCGGATCAGCCGGCCATCGCCGCGCAGCTGAGGCGATTCAAGCCGGTGGCCAGCGCCACCCACTGGGCCGGCGTCAGCTCCTGGGGGCGCTGGCTGAGGGCCACACCCGCCTGGCCGCAGAGATCCTCCAGCTGCGCGGTGGGCAGCACAGCGGCCAGGGTGTTGCGCAGCATCTTGCGGCGTGAGCCATAACAGCGTCGCAGCAGACCCTCCAGCCGCCGGGCTGTGGCCGGCGCCAGCAGCTGTTCCGGTGGCAGCGGCTCCAGCAGGATCACCTCCGATTGCACCCGCGGCGGGGGCTGGAAGCAGCGGGGTGGCACCGGGCAGACCCGGCGGCAGCGCGCCAGCAGCTGCAGACGCACGCTGAGCGCCGAACAGGCGCTGCTGCCGGCCGGGGCACGGATGCGCTCCGCCACCTCCTGCTGCACCAGCAGCACCAGCCGGGCGTAGGGCGGCAGCACCGGCCGATCGAGCCGCCCCACCAGCCGCTCCAGCAGCGGGCCGGTGATGTTGTAAGGAATGTTGGCCACCACCTTGGTGGGAGCATCCACGCCGGGGGCATGCAGGGGCACCTCCAGCGCATCCCCCTCGATCAGATGGAAGCGGGGATCAGCGGCGAAGCGACGGCGCAGATCGGCCAGCAGATCGCGATCGAGCTCGATCGCCACCAGGGCCTGCAACGGGGAGGCCAGCAATCGCTCGCTCAGGGCACCGCGACCCGGCCCCACCTCCAGCACGCGATCCCCGGGCTGCAGATCCGCCGCCGCCACGATCTGATCGAGCACGGCGTCATCGACCAGCCAGTGCTGACCGAAGCGCTTGCGGGCGCGAGGGCCGGCGGTGGACATGGGGCTGGCGCAGATCCCGGACCAGTCTGCCCCCCGGCCCCGACACACCGAGGCCCCAGCGCACCGCTGCCCCAGCGCACGGAATGCCCCAGCGCACCGAGGTCCCGGCTCCAGCGAGTGGTCGCTGGCGCCACCGGCAGGGCGGATGGCCGCGACAGGGGGCAGCGCGGCTTGCTGGAGCCTCAGGGGCTGACTTCCAGGCGGATCCAGCGCACCGGCTGCTCGGCCGGTGGCAGGGTCACCAGGGCTGCCACCATCTCCACCGGGCAGTGCCGCCAGCGCTCGTGGGCGGCCAGCCAGCAGCTCCAGCTGCGCGCCAGCCGCAGCCCCTTGGCGCTCCCCAGGGCGCTGATACCGCCGCCATCGCGGGCAGCGGCCCGCCGGGCCTTCACCTCCACCAGCAACAGGCGCTCCCCCTTGCAGAGCACCAGGTCCAGCTCCCCCCAGCGGCAGCGCCACTGGCGATCGAGCAGCCGCCAGCCGTGGCGCTGCAGCAGCTCGAGGGCGTGTTGCTCAGCCCAGTCCCCCTGGCGCTGTTGTGCCGATCGCATCCCCGCCTTCGCCTCGCGGTGATCAGGTTTCCCAGCCGCTGACGGGATCGCAGTGACCCGCGGCCGCCGCAGCCGTCCGGCCCGGGGCGGGGCGCGCAGCCGCAGGAATCGCCATGGCAGGAACCGGGGTCCTGGTTCACCTCCCACCCCCGCGGGCGGCGGGCCACGGGGGGCGAGGCTCGCGGCCTTGATTCCTAGGCTGCCGGGCAGCTGCAGTGCCGCGATGGCCTCGCTTCCGCTCCGGTCGCTCCCCCCGTCCATCCCGCTGCAGGCCGATCGCCCGCAGGGCGGCCATCCCGGCTGCCGCCGTCATCCCGGCAGCAGCCATCCCGGCAGCAGTCATCCCGGCAGCCGCCCCAGCCGGCGCTGGCCGCGGCTCTGGCCGGCTCGGGTCGCCCTGGCCCTGCTGCTGAGCCTGCTGCTGGCGCCGGCCGCCGAGGCAGCGATGGACTACGCCAAGCAGGTGCTGATCGGCGCCGATTTTCATGGCGCCGATCTGCGCGGGGTGACCTTCAATCTCACCAATCTGCGCGAGGCGGATTTCCAGGGGGCAGATCTGCGCGGCGCCAGCCTGTTCGGCGCCAAGCTGCAGGATGCCGATCTGCGGGGCGCCGATCTGCGCGAGGCCACCCTGGATGCCGCAGTTCTGGATGGCACCGATCTGCGCAATGCGCGCCTTGAAGATGCCTTTGCGTTCAACACCAAGTTCCGCGATGTGCAGATCGAGGGCGCAGACTTCACCCATGTGCCCCTGCGACCTGATGTGCAGCGCAGCCTCTGCGCCGCGGCCAGCGGCACCAACCCCGCCAGTGGACGCGCCACCCGCGACACACTGGAATGCGGATGACCCTCACCGTCGATTGCGATGAGCCTCGATCCCCGCAGCCGTGAGCGCCTCGAGGCCCTGGGCCGCAGCCTGCCCCAACCCCTGCCCAGCCCGGAACCACGCCGCCCCAAACCGGCCCAGAAGCCACGCCATGCGTTGGAGCGCGAGCAGAACCCCGAGCAGCTGTTCCGGGAGCTGATGACGGCCAGCCGCGATGGCAGCGTGCCCCCCCATCTGCTCGAGCGCCTGCGGCAGCTGGAACAGGCGCCTGCTGCGCGGCCGGCAGCACCGGCTGGCCCCCCGTCCGGTGCAGCGACGCCGCGCAGGACGCCGCGCAGGACAACAGCGCCCGCCGATCGGGATCTGTATGAGGCCTTCGAGGATCTGCTGGGCCTCGCGGCTGAGGCAGAGGACGCAGAACAGGCACCAGGATCACAACGCCGCGACGGGGATCCGCCGCGACCTCGCTCCGCTTCGCCCCAGCCACCCCGGCGGCCGTCGCGGCGCTGAACGGCACCGGCCGGGGGCGGCTGGCGAGAGGGGTGGGGCCCGGGGCCGCGGCTGGCGTCCCCCGGTGAGGGCTGAAGCACACTCCGAGCCAGGGCTGATTCAAAGTGCCGGTTCGCCAATCGTGCGCGACACAGGCACCATGCGTGGGCTTCAGCATCCCAGGCGCTGCACGCAGCGGGTTGATGTCTGTGCTTCGGGCGCAGCCCTCGCGCCGAGTTTGAATCGGCTCTGGGTGTGCCCTGGTGCCCTCCGCCGGCGCTCGCCCCCCCGGCAACACGGCGGCGCTGCGCTGGGGATGTCCGGAGCGTCCCTGGGCCCTTGCCGCATCTCACGCCCCCAGGCCTGATCGCTGCCGGCGGGCCAGGCAACAACCTGGCTGGCTGGGCTGAAAAGTTCGCTGAAAAACTCGGACAACGCCTGATCCCGGGCACCCGCCATGGCACTGGAATCAGGCTGTGCCTGGGTTCTCGCCGCCTGCCCAGAGGCTGGATCGGGCCCGCGCGGTCGGGCCGTGGGCTCGGGCGGTTCAGGTCCTGACCCGGCAGCCGTGCTGCCCTCATCCCTGCCGCCATGCCCGCCCCAGCGTGATCGGATGGATCCGTACCGCCACGGCACGCAACAATCGCTGGGGATCACTGCTGGCGATCACAGGCCAGCGCCAGGAGACCAGCTCGGCGTTCTGCAGGCGCTGCAGGGCGACGGCCATGGCCTCTTCGGCACGATTGGCGCACAGCAGCTCCCGCCAGCGATCGCGGTCGCCCTTGATCGGAACGTGTGCCTCGAAGCGCCACTGGTTCAGCAGCAGTCCCACGAGGTAATCGGGCGGCAGCCAGGGGATGGAGTCTTCTGGCTCGGGTAGTTGTGGCAGCCCAGTGCGATCGATCCAGCCGACGCCGGCCTCCAGATCGCTCAGCAGCGCGGTGTCGATGCGGTCATCGAGCATCAGGCGGATGTCGTGCAGCGAGGCATAGGGATTGCCCGTGGCGAGGGTGAGTGCCAGGCGCCATTCCGGGCCATCGATCTCGCGGCGCAGCAGCTCGAACCAGGCGACCGGAAGCTCGCGCCTCCCGAAGCTGTAGCGCTGCAGCTGATCGTCCTTCGGTTTGAGCTGCTCCTGCCGCCGCCAGGCCACCAGATCGCGCAGCAGGCTGGTGAAGGAGCCGCCACCGCCGGAAAGCGCTTCCAGTTCGGCGATCACATGTTCGGCGCTGTTGCGATAGCTGGTGGGGATGGATCGATCCGCAGCCCGTCTGCGCAAGCTGATCGAGAAGCCGGCAACACCGGCCAGGGCATCGCTGCGATCTTCCTGCTCCTCGCCGAGGGTAAATACCTCGATCAGCGAAGGGATCTTGGTGCCCTTCCCCACACGCGGCGGGAAGCTGTAGCGGGCAAAACCCGAGAGGCCATGGCGGCGGCCGAGCTGGGAGGCGAACAAGGCGAAGTCGGTGCCGCTGCCAAGCTGTCGCGGCAGCGGCAGCATGGCGACACGACCCAGTGCTGCCCGCAGATCCTGGAAGCTGACGGGTTCATCCCAGAGCGGGCACCACAATTCCTCGCAGGTCTGGCCTTTGTTTTCCAGCCAGCTGGAGGAGGCGTGACCCGAGGAGTTGTGGACCACCGCCAGCGTGAAACTCGCCAGCCGCCTGCCGTCTTTGTGCTGCGCTCCTGGCTGATCGGTGATGGCATAGCCCTGGAAGAAGCTCATGCCCTCAGCCAGCAGAATCAGTTCGGCCGGATTGGCAGTGGTGGTATGGACATCACTGACGGCGACCCGATAGCCCTGCTGGCCATCGCCGCGGCCGGCAGGGTCGTAGATGAGGCTGTTGCCAACCCTGAGCAACAGATCAGGGGCACTGGAACCAAACAGTGCCGCTTCGAAGTGCTCGGCCCTGGCTGCAGCCAATGAGGCCACGAACTGGGTGCCGAAGTCGGCCGCGATGAAACCTGCTGAGCCACCCAGCAGGGCCGGATAGCGAACAGCGGGTTTGCCCTTGGCATCAACACCAGTCACGGCGCAGACCTCCAACCAGGCAGTGAAGGCATCGCTCTGGCCCTCGCGGCTGAGCGCCTCGAACGCCAGGCGCTTGCTGTCGCCCTCCACCCTGCCGCCATCGACGAATTCGGGCATGATGCGCGCCGCGACAGCAGCCAGCCGCTGCAGCTCCTCAAAACGTGGCTGGCTGAGCGCCTGGATGGCGGCTGGCACCTGCCCCTGCAGGAAGCCGGGGCCGCCACCCTTGGGCTTGTTCCATGGGGTGAGGCATGGCGATGGCCGGTACTCGGTGGCCAGAAACTCACTCAGCTCAGCAGCACTGAGGGGCAGATCAAGGTGAAAACGCCCCTGGTGCCAGAACCCCGTTGCCCTTGTGCGGCCAGCGAGCTGGGTGGAAGCAATCCGCAGCAGGCCAAGGGCGGAAAGGTAGCTGGAGAGTGGGCTGATTCGCAGGTTGGTTTCCATGGCCAGATTCTGATGGACCGGCGGCGGCCCTGAAGCTAGTACGGCTGTTGAACTTCCCCGGATAGCCAAGCCATCCGGAACGGCCAGCCTCACGGGCGCGCCGGCGCCAGTCCGCAACGTTTCAACTTCCCCGGATAGCCAAGCCATCCGGAACCCAGGTTGCTTTAAAACTCTACCTGCCATCGTGGATACGTTTCAACTTCCCCGGATAGCCAAGCCATCCGGAACCCTTCAGCCTTTGCAGCGGCGGCAGCGACCAGCGCCGCGAGTTTCAACTTCCCCGGATAGCCAAGCCATCCGGAACTCTGATCGGCCTGGACTATGGCGTGGTGCTGGCCCTGTTTCAACTTCCCCGGATAGCCAAGCCATCCGGAACGCTGCGCTCCCAGCTGCCCCCAGGCCTCCAGGTATGCGCCGTGTTTCAACTTCCCCGGATAGCCAAGCCATCCGGAACGCATCGAGACCCAGGCGGCCGAGGCTCGGTTCCGGGAGTTTCAACTTCCCCGGATAGCCAAGCCATCCGGAACTGTGGCCGCAGCCATCGCCTACGAGCACCGCGAGCAGTTTCAACTTCCCCGGATAGCCAAGCCATCCGGAAC
>Ga0172376_10004657_pt1 | contig 15582 bp, 14 predicted proteins | sample Lak35m_FD_121114 | JGI IMG/M metagenome (GOLD analysis project Ga0172376, IMG submission 121114) | Freshwater microbial communities from Kabuno Bay, South-Kivu, Congo - kab_092012_35m | ecosystem: Environmental > Aquatic > Freshwater > Lake | place: Democratic Republic of the Congo: South-Kivu...
CACATCATGCTGCCAGGCGCGGCGGGTGAGCTCACCGAGGGTCTTGAGTTCGGCCAGCTGCGCTGCATCGGAGGCGTCGTGCAGGCAACCTGGACGCAGTGAATCCCGAGCGAAAAGCTGCAGTCGTAGCGCTTGAAGATCTCGCAGATATCCTCGAAGCGGGTGTACAGCGGATTCTGCTTGTGGTGGTACAGCATCCACTGGGCCAGGATGCCGCCGCCGCGGCTGACGATGCCGGTGAGCCTGCCCTTCACCTTGGGCAGATGCTCGATCAGCAATCCGGCGTGGATCGTCTGGTAATCAACCCCCTGCTGGCAGTGCTTCTCGATGATGTGCAGGAAATCATCCTCCGAGAGCTTCTCGATCGATCCATGCACACTTTCGAGCGCCTGATAAACCGGCACCGTACCGATCGGCACCGGTGACGCATCGATGATGGCGGTGCGCACCTCATCGAGATTGACGCCGCCGGTGGACAGATCCATCACCGTGTCAGCGCCGTACTTCACCGCCAGCTCGAGCTTCTTGAGCTCCTCCTGGACATCGCTGGCATTGGGCGAGGCGCCGATATTGGCATTCACCTTGCACTTGCTGGCGATGCCGATCGCCATCGGCTCCAGATTGGAATGATTGATGTTGGCCGGGATGATCATGCGGCCGCGGGCCACCTCCTCCATCACCAGCGACTCCGGCAGATTCTCCCGCCTCGCCACATGGGCCATCTCCTCGGTCACCACCCCCTGCCGGGCGTAGTGGAGCTGGGTCACATTCGCCTGGCCCAGGCGCTTCTCAATCCAGGCGCTGCGCATGAGAGGAAAGGGGGAAGGAACAAAATGCCGCAGCCTCCCGGCAAATACGGGTGGCGATGGGGCCGGGCCTGATCTCTTCCGCACTTCCCTGCGCCGGCATGACCCGGATCAGGTTCGGAGGGTGTGATCTCAGCCCGCTGGCGCTCGCGACAGGCGCGAGGCCGGGCACCCCTAGTGGCCTGCGAAACCTAGCAAGGCCGTAACGCACCGTCCGCAGCCGGCACTCAGCCTCAGCCCTGCTGCAGCCCATTGAGGACCGCCGCCACCACCCGATGGTCGGCATCCGCCTGCAACGGCGCCAGCAGCCCCCGGGCCTGATCGGCCAGGGCCTGCGGTGCCTCACGCACCAGCCGGCCCAGGATCTCGGCGCCGCCCACCCGCACCGTGCCATCGTCGGCGCTGATCGCCAGCTCGGCCAGATCCCGCAGCCACTCCAGGGGGATCGCCGGCTGTTCGGCCAGGGCCGAAAGGATGCTGCAGCGCACCAGCCACTGGCCATCGACCGCAAAGGCATGGTGCAACAGCGGCCAGGCCCGCTCCAGCCCGTAGCTGGCCAGGGAATTGGCCGCCTCGGCGCGCACATTCGCATCGCCATCGCCCTGCAGGGCCGCCACCAGCGCCCTCCAGCCCGCCTCGCTGCGCTTGATCCCCAGCCCGGCGCAGGCCAGGGAACGGATCAGGAACGGTTCCTGCTCCAGGCCCAGCAGCAGCAGCGGTGTGGCCTGACCCTCCTCCAGATCGCGCAGGTTCGCCAGGGCCGGCATCGCCCGCGCCGGATCCCCCGACACGATCGCCTGGCGCAGCAGCTCCGGATCACGGGGCGAAGCGGCAGAGGGATCCGAAGCGCTGGGGGGCATCGTCGTGGGGCAGGTGGACAGAGACCGGCACGACAGCCGCCCCTCGGCCGCTGCCGTAACGCCGCCGCAACGGTATCCCCCCAGCTTGGGCCATGCCTGCCCCCTGCCTCGGGCTGCCATTCAGCGCTCCTCGCGCAACGCCCGCAGCAGCTCCCGGCGGCGGCGGCGGCGCAGCAGCCAGCTGGTGCTGAGCAGACCGACGCCGATCGCCAGGGCCGGCAGCGCCTGCAGCCGCTCGCCGGACGGACGGCGCAGCAGCGCCAGCAGCGCCAGCAGGATCAGCAGCGGCGAGGACAGGGCCAGCAACGCCCGCCGCCGCGAGGCCGGTCCCATCGCCGGTGCCGCTGCCGCCTCGGGGAGGCTCATCGCTGCGGGGGGCGCCAGCGCAGCAGGCTGAGGGTGAGCACCCGGATCCCCACCGCCAGGCAGCCCTCATCCGGCCGGAAGCTGTTGCTGTGCAGCGGCGCACAGCCCTCCGCCCCCGCAACCCCCAGCCGGAACATCGTGCCGGGCGTATCGGTGAGCAGCTCAGCGAAATCCTCCGCCCCCAGCGAGGGCTGCTCCAGCCAGAGCACCCGCTCGCTGCCCAGCAGCTCCCGCCCCGCCTCCGCCACCAGGGCCGTCAGGGCCGGATCGTTGTACACCGGTGGCGAGATGCTGCGGTAATGCACCCGTGCCTCGCCGCCGTGGCCGCGGCAGAGGGCCTGCACCGTCTCCTCGATCCAGGCGGGCAGCTGTGCATGCAGCGCCGGATCCAGGCAACGCACCGTGCCCAGCAGGCGCACATGGTCGGCGATCACATTGAACGCCTTGCCCCCCTCGATCCGCCCGAAGCTCACCACCACCGGATGCAGGGCATCGAGGCGCCGGCTGATCGCCTCCTGCAGGCCGCTCACCACCCGGGCCGCGATCCAGATCGCATCGGTGCTCTGGTGGGGGCGGGCACCGTGGCCGCCCTCACCGAGCACCTCCACCTCCAGCTCACCGGCGGCGGCCGTGAAGCTGCCGCTGCGCACGCCGATGCTGCCCACCGGCAGGCTGGGGAACACATGCACCCCGAACAGGGCCTGCACGCCATCCATGGCGCCATCGGCCTTCATCCAGGCGGCCCCCTGGGCCGTCTCCTCCGCCGGCTGGAACAGCAGCCGCACCCGCGCCGTCAGCCGATCGGCCAGGGGGGCCAGCAGCCGCGCCACCCCCAGCCCGACGCTGGTGTGCAGGTCATGGCCGCAGGCATGCATCAATCCCTGGCGGCAGGAGGCGTAATCGAGGCCGCTGCGCTCCTCGATCGGCAGGGCATCCATATCCACCCGCAGGCCCACCAGCGGCCCCTGCGCAGGCCCCAGTTCGGCCACAACGCCGGTGCGGCCCACCGCCTCGCGCACCTGCCAGCCGGCACTGCGCAGTTCCCCGGCCACCAGGGCAGCGGTCTGCTGCTCGTGGCCGCTGAGTTCCGGATGGCGATGCAGGTGGCGGCGCAGCAGCAGCAGCGGCGGCAGTATTTCGGCCAGCCGTTGCTCCAGCCCGTGGTCCTGCCATGACAGGGCTGGCTGCGGACGGATCTGGGCCTGAACGGGAGGGGAAGACACGGCGGGCGTCAGGAGGCCAGATGGAGGAACTGCTGCAGAGCCTGCACGGGACCGGGGGGCCAGCGCCGAATCCGAAGCAACCATTCTTCCTGTCGATAGCGGGAATCCAGGCCCGAGGCCGCGGCCCAGTTGCTCTCCGCCTCGCCGGCAGCCCGCCGTTGCCACAGCAGGGCCGTGAGGCCGGCGCGGGCATCGGCGAACAACGGATAGCGGCGGATCAGGGCACGCAGCTCCCGTTCGGCCGGCTCCAGCTCACCGAGCTGAAACGCGGCCAGGGCGGCGCTGGAACGGGCCATGGCAAATCCGGGCCGCGCCTCGGCGGCAGCCCGGAAACAGCGACGCGCCCGCTGCCAGTCGCCGCCCGAACCGGCGACGTTACCGAGGTTGTAGAGGGCGGCGGCATCGCCGCCGTCGCGCTCCAGGATCCAGCCGTAGTCGGCGGCGGCGGCCTCCCAGCGACCCAGCGCCTCTTCGGCGGTGCCGCGGTTGAGGTGCGGATCGGGATTGGCGGGATCCAGCTGCATCGCCCGCTCCTGATCGGCGATCGCCCCCTCGGCATCACCCAGGGCCAATCGCACATTGCCGCGGTTGCTCCAGGCGGCGGCATCCCGGGGCGCCAGCTCCAGCACCCGCTCCCACAGCGGCAGCGCCTCAGCGAAGTGGCCATCACGGCTGGCGGCCAGCGCCTGCTCGAACAGCCGGGGCAGATCGCTGCTGGAGCCGCTGCCGCGGCCGTGCTGCGGCGAGGCCGCCGCCGCGGCCGGCCCGGTCCCGGAGCGGGCGGCGCGGCGACCAGGGCCGAGCGCGGCCGCCGCCGCTTCAAGGCAGCCGGAGCGATCGGCGCCGAAGCCGTCGTCTGCAGGGCGCGCCGCCGGCACCGGTAGTGGCGCGGCCGGCTCGGGCGATGGCGCAGCGGCGACGGCGGAGGCAGCGAAGGTGGCGAAGGTGGCGACGGCGGTGGAGGCGGAGGCGGCGGCGGGGAGGGTGGCGATCCGCAGCCCACCCGGGGCGATCACAGGCCGGTGCAGGCCGGCCGCGGCGGGCATCTGGGCCCGGGCCACGCCCGGCCAGCTGGCGCCCGCCAGCGCACAGACCAGCCCCAGGCCGAGCACGAGGCGGGCCAGCCTGCGCCCCAGGGTGATCGACGCCGCCAGCAGCCCTGGAGCGGCGGCAGCCCGATGCCGATGGGACGGGCTCACGGCCGCAGAACCGCCGCGCGCTGCGGGCGGAACTGGCCGGCCGCGAACGGCGGAAGCGAGGACATGCCGATCGATCGCACGGCCTCGCACCCTACGGAGTGCGCAGCGGCAGCGGCAGTGCTCAGGCCCGGCCCGGCTCGTCGCCGGCCTCCTGCAGGTGGGCGCGGCCGGCCGCGGTGAGCACCCGGCCGCGGGGCGTCCGCTGCAGAAAGCCCAGCTGCAGCAGAAACGGCTCGACCACCGTTTCCAGGGTGGCGGGATCCTCCCCCAGGCCGGCGGCCAGGGTCTCCAGGCCCACCGGTCCGCCGCCATGGCCCTGGAGCAGCAGGCGCAGCAGGCGGCGATCGCAGGCATCGAGGCCGCGGCCATCGACCCGGTGCAGGCGCAGCGCCTCCTCCACCAACGCCGCCTGGATGCGGCCCTGACCGCGCACGGTGGCCACATCGCGCACGCGTCGCAGCAACCGGTTGGCGATCCGGGGGGTGCCGCGGCAGCGGCGGGCCACCTCCTGGGCCGCAGCGGCGTCGAGGTCGAGCTGCAGCAGGCTGGCGGCCCGCTCCACGATCGCCTGCAGATCCTCCAGTTCGTAGTACTCGAGCCGCTGGATCAACCCGAAGCGATCCCGCAGCGGCGCACTCAGCGCTCCGGCGCGGGTGGTGGCACCCACCAGGGTGAACGGAGGCAGGGGCAGGCTGCGGGTGCGGGCTGTACTGCCCTGGCCCACGGTCAGATCGAGGCGGCCGTCCTCCATCGCCGGATAGAGCAGCTCCTCGGCCACCCGGTTGAGGCGGTGGATCTCATCGATGAACAGCACCTCGCGCGGCTGCAGGTTCACCAGCAGGCCGACGATGTCGCGCGGGCGCTCCAGTGCCGGAGCGCTGGTGATACGGCAGCGCACCCCCAGTTCCTCGGCCAGCACCAGGGCCATGGTGGTCTTGCCCAGACCCGGTGGGCCGTGCAGCAGCACATGATCGAGCGCCTCCTGGCGACCGCGGGCGGCCTGGACGGCAATCGCCAGCACCTGCTTGAGCTCCCGCTGGCCGATGTAATCGCCGAGACGCCGGGGGCGCAGGCCGTCGTCGCGGCCAGGGGCCTCCAGCGGCGCCTGGCCGGCCGCGCCGCCGATCCCCCCACCCCCGGGTTGCTCAGCCGATGCCTGGGGGTCGAGCAGGCCGCTGCGCCGCCCGGGCCGCTGCGGCGGCGGGGCGCCATCACCGCGCCGCGGTTGCGGCGCCGAGCCCGGCAGGGAGGGGACAATGGCCATGGGCGGCAGGGTAACCGGCCCGAACCGTCCCGGGCCGCCCCGAGCCAGCGGCCGGACAGCGGCCGGACAGCGGCGATGCCCGGGGAGCCGGCCGCAGGCGGGCCGTTCAGCCAGCTCTTAGGGTCGGGGAAACGGCGCGGTGGGCGGCGGCGATGGCGAAGGGTCCCGGCAGGAAGGGTGGCGGCAAGGGGCAGGCCCCCGCCCATCGCCTGCTGGCGGACAACCGCTTCGCCCGTCATCAATACGAAATTCTGGAAACGCTCGAATGCGGCATCGAGCTGCTGGGCACGGAAGTGAAATCGATCCGGGCGGGGCAGTGCAATCTGCGCGATGGCTTCTGCCTGATCCGCGGCGGCGAGATCCAGCTGCACAACGTGCATATCTCCCCCCACAGCCATGCCGGCCGCTTCTTCAACCACGAGCCCCTGCGCGTGCGCAAGCTGCTGGCGCACCGCAACGAAATCGACAGGCTGCGGGTGGCGCTGGAGCAGAAGGGCCTCACCCTGATCCCGCTGAATCTGCACCTCAAGGGCTCCTGGATCAAGGTGACCCTGGGCCTGGGCCGCGGCCGCAAGCTGCACGACAAGCGCGAGGAGGAAAAGCGCCGCACCGAGGCGAAGGAGGCCCGGGCCGCGATCGCCCGCTACTGACCTCTCGGCAACGTCAATCGCTGGCAATGCCGATCGCTGGCAACAATGCCGATCGCTGGCAATGCCGATCGCCGGTGGCGCCAGCATCCGCCGCCCCGGGGCGCCAGCCATGGCACCCAGCCCGGGCCGGGACTCGGCTGGCCGCCCTCGCTCAGACTGTGAATCCGGCCGGCCGCAGGTTGTTCAGCGAGACCCCCCCTGCAACGTCCCGCAAATACACCCTCACTGCCCTGAGCGCTTGCCGACCTGCACGCTGAGACCACCAGAGAGCGCGCGGCAAACTGCTCAGCCGGCTCAGGCGACCCTTGCTCCAGCGCAAACCCGCACGACGGGACGCTAAGGGCGCTGCGGCGCTGCGGCTGGCACTGGGGCCGGGGCCGCCGCGGGTGCCTCGCCGGCTGGGGGCAGGGCCGGATCGGGTTGCGCCGGGGCGGAATCGGTGGTGGTCGGGGCGGGCAGGCCCGGGGCCGGCGGCGCCGATGGCAGCCCCGGGTTGGGGCCGGGGCTGGCCGGCAGGGCGGGATCGGCACGCAGCGACAGACGGATCGGGGCCGGCGCCACACCCCCATTGAGGACCAGCAGCTGCAGCGGCGAGGTCTTCTGCAGCGGCAGGCTCACCACCCGCAGCGGCCCGCGGGCCTCCAGCAGGGAACCATCGGCGCCGTAGACGCTCATCTGCAGCAACGGCGAACCGTTCACCCCCAGGGCCAGGCCATGCCCGGGCGGCAGGCGAATCGCAAACAGGCGGGCGCCGGCGGCGGGCACATCGGCTGACTGGATCAGCACCTCGGAGCTGCGGGCCTGGATCGGCTCGATGCGCAGGTTCGCCAGCACCTGATCGGCGGCGGCATACCAGAGCTGCCGGAATGGCTCGGCCGGGATGTCCCCATCCGCCCGGCCGGGCAGCAGATGCTGGGCGTTGGCCGACACCAGCTGGCGCAGCACCGCGGCACTGATCCCCTGGCGCAACAGATTTTGCTGTCGCCGTTGCCAATCGAGCGGCTGGAAACCGCCGAGGCGCTGGCGCAGATCGAGCGGCAGCTGCTGCACCCGCGCCAGCCACTCCTCGGCCAGGCTGTTCCAGACCCGCCGCAGCGGGGCATCCTCGAGGCCATCGCCCGGCAAGCGGCCGCGACGCTCGGGGTACTGGGCCAGCAGGTTGGCATCCACCAGGCTGAAGAACCAGCCGCGGTTGAGCTGCAACGCCCGCAACCGATCGAGCAACTGCTGGCGTTGATCCACCTCTCCCGCTGGCAGCGTGCCCGGAACTCCAGCGCCGCCGCCGGCGGGCGGTGCGCTGCTCTGGTCCTGCCCCAGCCACCACCAGCCCAGGGCCGTACCGGCCACAGCCGAGAGCACCAGCGCGAACAGCACCGGCCAGAGGCGCCCCTCACGGGCCTCCTCCCGCTCCAGATCGCGGCTGCCGGGTTCCAGCACGGGGTCGGGGGCCGGCAACGAAGGCCTGGCGGCGGCGACCTGCTGAACGGCGGCCGCCGCCGGCACCGCGACCAGCTCCTGCACAGCCATCGCCGCCGGCACAGCCATCGCCGCTGGCACAGCAGCGCCGGCCGCGGCGGTGGGGGAGGGATCGGGAACCGACGCCGCGGCCGCGATCAGCCGGCCGGACTCGGGGGGCACGGGCGCGGCCGGGGGCACCAGCATCACGGTGCGATCGGAGCGCGCCACCGGTCCGGTGCTGTCGGGCATCGGCAACGCCTGGAATGCCGCCAGGGCCTGGCCGGCGCTGGCGAACCGGCGGCCCGGATCCCGCTCCAGCAGCCGCAGCAGCTGCTCGCGCAACGCCGGTTCGGGATCGAGCGCCACCGGCCAGCGCCAGGCCAGGCTCACCGGATCGAGCAGCGCCGCGGGGGGATCGCCGCTGAGCAGCACCAGCGCCACCACCCCCAGGGCATGCAGATCCATCCAGGCCTCGGCCGGCTCGCCTCGCAGCAGCTCCGGCGGGGCATAGCCGGGGGTGGCCCCAGACGCCGACGCCGCCAGCGGGGTGCAGGTCGTGCCGCGCACCAGGCCGAAATCGAGCAGCACCGGCAGGCCGTCGCTGTCGCGGCGCAGCAGGTTGTGAGGGCTGAGATCGCCATGCAGCACCTCCTGGCTGTGCAGCGCCGCCAGCACCGGCAGCAACTGGCGCAACAGCAGCAGCACCTCACCGGCGCCGAACACCAGCTGGCGTTCGGCCCGGGCGGCCAGCATCTGGCCATAGGTGCGGCCCAGCTGCCAGTCGCGCACCAGCCAGAGATCGCTGCCGTCCTCCAGGGCCGCACCAAAGCGGGGCACCTGGGGATGCAGGACCGCCTGCAGCTGGGCCCAGAGCGCCCGGGCCCGGGCCTGATCGCTGTCGGGGCCCAGCTGTCGCAGGGCGCAGGGAGCCGCCCCAGCCAGCTGATCCCGGGCCAGCCACAGGCGCCCCTGGGCCCGGCCGGCAGCCGGTTCGTCGCCGGGGGCAGCAGCGGCCGAGAGCAACCGCTCCAGCTGGTAGCGCGCAGCGATCAGCTGGCCGGGCGCAGTCATGGCAGGCGTGCAGGGGTCTGGTGCTCGCGGGGCCGCTGCGGCTGCCGCAGCCCGCGACCCGCCAGCCAGCTGCCGTCGTAGAGGCGGGAGCGGTAGCGATCGCCGCCGTCGCAGAGCACCGTGACGATGCGGTGGCCCGGCCCGAGACGGCGCGCCGTTGCCACGGCCGCGGCCACATTGATGCCCACCGAGCCGCCCAGGAACAGACCCTCCTGCCACAACAGGTGGTAGATGGTGTCGAGGGCCTGCTGATCGTCAATGCGCACGGCATCATCGACCGGCGCATCGGCGAGGTTGGCGGTGATGCGGCTGTTGCCGATGCCCTCGGTGATCGAACTGCCCTGGGAGCACAGGCCGCCGCCGGTGGCCCAGCTGTAGAGCGCGCTGCCATCGGGATCGGCCAGCACGCAGCGCAGGCTGTCGCGGCGTTCCTTGAGGAACAGGGCCACGCCGGCGTAGGTGCCGCCGGTGCCGGTGGCCGCCACCCAGGCATCCAGCCGCCCCTCACACTGCTCCCAGATCTCCGGACCGGTGCTGCGGTAGTGAGCGCGGCGATTGGCGAGGTTGTCGAACTGGTTGGCCCACACCGCGCCGGGGATCTCGGCCGCAATGCGACCGGAGAGCTTCACATAGTTGCCCGGATCGGCATAGGGCACCGCCGGCACGGTGCGCACCTCAGCGCCCAGGCTGCGCAGCAGGCCGATCTTTTCGGCCGACTGGGTTTCCGGGATCACGATCAGGCAGCGGTAACCGCGGGCATTGCAGAGGTGGGCCAGGCCGATGCCGGTGTTGCCGGCCGTGCCCTCCACCACGGTGCCGCCCGGCTGCAGCAGACCGGCCGCCTCCGCCTCCTGCAGGATGCCGAGGGCGGCCCGATCCTTGACCGAACCACCCGGATTCATGAACTCCGCCTTGCCGAGGATGTCGCAGCCGGTGAGTTCGCTGAGCGCCCGCAGCCGGATCAGGGGCGTGTGCCCCACAGCAGCGCTGAAGCCTTCGCAGATGCCGCCCGGGGCGCTGACCATGGCCTGGAGTCTCAATGGCCGGATCGTAGGGAATAATTCTTAGGGAGCCGCCGCAAAAACGGGCAAGCGACGACCTGGGCGTGCCCATGACCACAGGCGGGCCGCCGGCCAGGCGAGAACGCCCAGCGGCGCCCGGGCGTTCTCGCCTGGCTCCGAGCCCTGGGTAGCGCCGCCGGACCGCTCGCAGCCACGGCCTGGCGGCGCTGGCGGCGCTGGCGGCGCTGGCGGCCTGGCGGCAAGGGGCCCGATCCCGATCGCTTCACCCGGCCCCGACCCCAGCCCCGACCCCGGGACCGGCCCGGCCCAGCCTGAAAGCAGCCTGCTTCAGCAGACTCTTAGTGTGCCGTCCTGCAACTACGCAGGGGAACGGAGGGATCATGCCGGCCCTTGGGCATCCAGCAGGGCAAGGCTTCTCATTCCCTCATCCCCATCGGCAGGTCCTGAATCAGGCCTAAACATGCGGGACAGCGCATCAGGAGCCTGCTGAAAAACCCGCTCGCGGCCCGATCCAGCCTCTGGGCAGGCGTCGAGAACCCAGGCACAACCTGGTTCCAGTGCCATGGTGGGTGCCCGGGATCAGGCGTTGTCCGAGTTTTTCAGCGAACTCTTAGGGTCAGATCCAGTCGGCCTGGGTCGATGCGCTCCCCGCACCCTGTGATCGCCACAGCCGACCGCGACCGGCTGGAGGACTTCCAGCCACGGGCTGAGGCCCTGCTGCTGCGCCTCGAGGCGGTGTGGCGCCGCAGCGAGGCCCTGATCGCACCGCTGGAGCCGGAGGATCTCTGCCTGCAGGGCATGGCCGATGCCAGCCCTCCCAAATGGCACCTCGGTCATACCGCCTGGTTCTTCAACACCTTTCTGTTGCAGCCGGATCTGGCCGGCTGGCAGGGCAGCGCTGACGATCGACCCTGGAGCTATCTGTTCAACTCCTATTACGACGCCGTCGGCTGTCGCCATCCACGCCCCGAGCGCGGCCTGCTCACCCGTCCACCGATCGCTGAGCTGCTGAGCTGGCGTCAGCGGATCCAGGCGGGGGTGCGGCTGCTGCTGGCGGATCTCGCCACCGCCCCCGCCCCCCGGGCGCTCGCAGGGCTTGAACTGCTGGAGCTGGGGCTGCAGCACGAACAGCAGCACCAGGAGCTGCTGCTGATCGATCTGCTCGATGGCTTCTCCCGTCAGCCGCTGCTGCCTGCCTACAGCCAGGCCGCCAGCGGCCCCGAGGGGCTGTGGAGGGAGCGCTGCGCCGCTGCGGCCACAGCCCTGGATCCCGCCTGGCTGTCCTTTGCCGGAGGTCTGGTGGAGATCGGCCATGGCGACGGAGCCGGCCGCGTTACCCCGGATCAGGCGGCTGCAACACCGCAGGCGGCGTTCTGCTTCGACAACGAAACACCGCGCCATCGCCAGTGGCTGGAGCCGTTTGAACTCGCCAGCCGCCTGGTGCGCAATGCCGAGATGGAGGCATTCATCGCCGCCGATGGCTACCGGCGGCCGGAGCTGTGGATGAGCGAGGGCTGGGCGGAGCTGCAGCGCCACGGCTGGCAGGCCCCTCGCTACTGGCACGCCGAGGCGGAGTTCAGCCTGGCCGGCCTGCAACCCAGGGATCCGCAGGCGCCGGTGCGTCATCTCAGCTGGTTCGAGGCCGATGCCTATGCCCGCTGGGCCGGCGCCCGGCTGCCGAGCGAGGCGGAATGGGAGCATGCGGTCGCCGTCGGCTCCCTGCCGGAGGCATTCGGGCTGCTGTGGCAATGGACCGCCAGCCCCTATCGGCCCTATCCCGGCTTCCGGCCGGCCGCTGGAGCCGTGGGGGAGTACAACGGCAAATTCATGACCTCCCAGTTCGTGCTGCGCGGCAGTTGCTTCCTGACGCCGCCGGGGCATGCACGCTCCACCTACCGCAACTTCTTTCCACCCTCGAGTCGCTGGATGGCGGCCGGTGTGCGCCTGGCCCGCTGATGATCCCGCCCCCGCCCCCGGTCCGGCCCCGCTGCCTCGATCTCCATCCCGCCGCCGCCGACATGGCGCAGCTGGTGTGTGCAGGCATGGCGCGTCGGCCGCGGCAGCTGCCCGCCTGGTTGCTGTACGACGAGGAGGGATCGCGGCTGTTCGATGCGATCTGTGAGCAGCCCGAATACGGCCTGACGCGCACCGAAACGGCGCTGCTGCAGCGGGTCGCCCCCGCGCTGGCCACCGCCATGGGGGCGGGGGTGCTGGTCGAGTTCGGTGCCGGCAGCGCCCGCAAGGTGGCGCCGTTGCTGCAGGCCTGCCGGCCGGCCGCCTACGTGCCGCTCGACATCAGTGCCAGCCACCTGCAGGCGGCCTGCGAGGCGTTGCAGGCGCGCCATCCGACCACCCCGATGCTGGCGATCTGCTGTGATTACAGCGTGCTCGAGGCCTTGCCCCCCCATCCCTGGCTGGCGGACCAACGGCGGCTGGGCTTCTATCCCGGCAGCTCCCTGGGCAACTTCGATCCCGCGGCGGCGGAAGCGCTGCTGCGCCGTTTCCGCCGGCTGCTCGGGGCCGACAGCCGGCTGCTGATCGGCATCGACCAGCCCAAGGCCCCGGAGCGGCTGGAGGCGGCCTACAACGATCGGGCCGGCGTGTCGGCGGCCTTTGCCTTCAACCTGCTGACGCGCCTCAACCGCGATCTGGCCGGTACCTTCCAGCCGCAGGCCTTCCGCTACGAGGCCCGCTGGCAGCCGCAACACAGCCGCATCGCCATGGCGCTGGTGAGCCGCTGCGAACAAGTGGTGGAGCTGGCGGGCCAGCGCTGGTGCTTCGCCGCCCAGGAACCGCTGATCACCGAATACAGCGTCAAATACAGCCCCGCCAGCTTCCTGGCGCTGGCGGGCCGGGCGGGCTGGCAGGGCGTCGGGCGCTGGAGCGATCCCGACGAGGACTGCTCTCTGCACCTGTTGCAGCCGCTGCTGTCGTGGTGACACCCGACCCGCCGGCGCCGGTCGCCCGCAACACCGGGCGGCAGCGGCTGTCGCGGCCCGGGCCGGCGTTGCCGCGGGCGACAATGGGCCCGCGGAGCATCAAGAATCAGCGGGGGTGTACCGCATCGAGCGGCTGGAGTCACGATGAGCAGAGAGGAACAGCGGCAGGCCGTGCGCGCCCTGCGCGAGGCACTGATCAGCGAGCTGGAGGATCTGTACCGCCGCGCCTTTGATCGCATCGGCGAACAGGCGTTGGGGGAAGGGGCGATCGCCCGCCTCACCCAGTTGTTGCTGCGTTCGCGCGAAGCGGCGATCACACCGCTGCAGCAGGAGATCGAGGCACCGCTGATCACCCGGGCGCCGGGCGAGAGCGGTGAGCTGCCATGAGCTGGCTGGAGGATCTCGAGGCGCGCCTCAGCGGCGAGCTGGAGGGGTTTCTGGGCGCCAATCCCGCCCAGCGGGCCCTGCTGGAGCAGCAGGAGCGTCTTGATCGCCTGCAGCGGCTGGAGCAGCAGCGCCGCCAGTTGCAGCAGGAGGCGGAGCAGGGCCGCCAGGGCCTGCTGCAACTGGCAGTGGAGATCCGCCGCTGGCAGGAGCGGGTGCAGCGGGCCCGCGCCGCCGCGGCCGAGGATCTGGCGGCCCGGGCCGATGCCCATGTGGCCAGCCTGCTCGATCAGGGCCGCCGCCGCTGGCAGCAGCTGGGCGAGCTGGGGCAGCGGTTCAGCGCCGTGGAATGGGAGATCAGCCAGCTGGCACAGGAACGGACCGGCGCTGCCGGTACGGCCGGCCCGGCTGAACCCGGATCGGGCCGGGCCGGCGCTGATGCCGGCCTGCGCGATGCCTGGGCTGCTTTCGAGGCTGAGCAGGAACTGGAAGCCCTGCGCCAGCGGCTGGGCCGTTGAAGGCGGCGGCGGCCGGCCATACGGCACCGGGATGCCGCACGCCCAGGCCGCCCACAGATGCGGGTCGGGTCCGCTGAGCGCCGTTGGCTCAAGGTCGCGATCTCAGCGATCTCAGCCCGCCGGGGCGGCGGAATGCCAGCGAGGCGCTGCCGCAGGAGCAGAGGCTGGCGACGGCGACGGCGAGGCTTCGCCAGGCTGGGGATCCAGAGGCGTGGGTTTGCAGCGATGGCCTTTCTGCTCTCCAAGCTGCTGCCGCTCGGTCTTTATCCGCTCGGCCTGGCCCTGGTGCTGCTGAGCGCCGGGCTGCTGGGGCGCCGCCGCCGCTGGGGCGTCTGGCTGGGTGGCAGTGGTCTGTTGCTGCTCTGGCTGGCTTCGCTGCCGCTGATCAGTCGTGAGCTGATCTGGAGCCTGGAAGAGCGGGCCAGCCGCCTGGTCCCGGCGGCGCTGCCGCGGGCCGATGCGGTGCTGGTGCTCGGCGGTGGCGTGCGACCGGCCCTGGCGCCTCGCCGCCAGGTGGAGCTGGGGGAGGCGGGCGATCGACTGCTCACCGGCATCGACCTGCTGCGTCAGGGCAAGGCAGCGCTGCTGGTGGTCTCCGGTGGCAGGGTTGGCTTCACGGCAGCCGATCCCTCACCGCCGGAGGCGGAATCGGCCGCCAGGCTGGCCCTGGCCCTGGGGGTGCCGCCGCAACGCCTGCTCCGCAACCTCGGCCCCGGCCCGCAGGGCCCCCGCAACACCGGCGAGGAAGCGGAGGCCCTCGCTGTGCTGGCGCGACGCCGGGGCTGGCGCTCGCTGCTGCTGGTCACCAGCGCCAGCCATCTGCCCAGGGCTGTGGCCACCTTCCAGCGGCGGCTGCCCGCCGACCTGCGCCTGCGCCTGATCCCCGTGGCCTGCGACTACCTGCTGCCCGCACGGCAGCAGATCGGGCAGCTCACCCCCGCCAGCCTGCTGCTGGACCTGCTGCCCTCGGCTGAGGCGCTGGCGAGCACCACCCTGGCGCTGCGCGAGTATTCCGGCCTGCTGGTGTACCGCCTGCGGGGCTGGGCAGATTGAAAATCATGTCCATCCGTGCCATGCTCCCCCGACCGCTGCTCCCCCGACCGCTGCGGCTCCGGGCGGCTGCCGCGGCGCCAGGCGCAGGCAGGGCTGAACGGCTGCGGTTCAGCCTTTCGGTGCCGGTGGCACCAGGCTGACGCCATCCGGTGGGGGGGTGGGATCAGGATCGGCGATCAGCATGTGCTGCAACACGATCTCCGGCCGCTCACTGTCGCGCCAACGGATGCGGTAGGCCGGCATCTTGGTGCCGCGGCTGGTGGTCTGCTCCACCGGCTCCATGACCCAGCCCCGACGGGAACGCCCCTGAGGGTTGCGTTTCACCACAGCATCGGCATGTTTGAAACGAAAACCGACGCGCTCGCCGCTCATGATTGGTGAGCCCCCGCTGGGGGAGATTGCCTGCTACGGGCCATTATCTCACTGCGTCGGGACCCATCCGGCCGTCCGGCCGTGCGGCGGCCCCCCTCTGCCGGCTGCTCCTGCGCACGGCAACGGCAACTGCCCGCCGCGGACTGCCCGCCGCGGACGGCTGCTCGGCACTGCTGCTCGGCACTGCTGGTGGCCGATGCTGCATGCCGCTGGCTCTGGCGCTGGCTCTGCTCGCTGCTCGCTGCTCGGTGGTCGCTGCTCGGTGGTCGGTGGTTGGTGGTCGGTGGTTGGTGGTTCGTGGCCGCAATCGACTGCGGCTGCTGGGCACTGCTGGGCTGATTCAAACTCGGTGCGTGGGCTGCGGCCTGAGCCGCAGGGGGTCAACCCGCGCCTTGCA
>Ga0172376_10004659_pt1 | contig 15581 bp, 15 predicted proteins | sample Lak35m_FD_121114 | JGI IMG/M metagenome (GOLD analysis project Ga0172376, IMG submission 121114) | Freshwater microbial communities from Kabuno Bay, South-Kivu, Congo - kab_092012_35m | ecosystem: Environmental > Aquatic > Freshwater > Lake | place: Democratic Republic of the Congo: South-Kivu...
GGCCGATCCATTCGGCGACCGGTTCCGGCAGGCTGTTCTGTCGCGCAAGCCCCAGCACGGCGTTCAACTCATCGACTCCGCCGTAAGCCACGATGCGCGGATGCGTCTTGGGAACTCGACGTCCGGTGCCGAGCGATGTTTCTCCGTCGTCGCCGCCGCGTGTGTAGATCCGGTTCAGGAAAACCATCCGTGTCACTTTCTTGAAATGGGCAGCTCGTACGGATCGCAGAAAATATTCGCGATCAGAAGATGGGGATGGCTCGGCTCCTGCCGAGTCGGGGCGCGGCTCGGCAGGAGCCTCGCCCTCCCGGACACTCCCGGGATCTGGTTCAGGTCACGGGATTACTGAGGATCACACCCATGTCGCGGCGGAAGAACTTCATGTCCTCCCAGACATCCTTCTTCGCCGCCGGAGCGCGCAGCAGATACGACGGGTGATAAGTGCAGAGCACCTTGATGCCGTTGTGATCGAAGAACTTTCCGCGAAGTTTGCCGATGGCCAGCGTCGTACCCAGCAGATTCTGCGCGGCACAGGAACCCCAGCAGACGATGTACTGCGGGTTGACGATGCGGATCTGCGCGTCGAGGAACTCGCGGCAGTTGGCGGCTTCATCGGGTTTCGGCAACCGGTTACCCGGTGGCCGGCAGCGCAGGATGTTGCAGATGTAGATCTCCTGCCGGGTGAGCTGGCAGGCTTCGATGATGCGGTTCAGAAGCTGACCGGCGCGACCGACAAACGGCTCGCCCTGAGCATCTTCATCCGCGCCCGGCGCTTCCCCGACGAACATGATCTGAGCGGCGGGATTGCCCACACCGAACACGGTCTGAGTGCGCGTGGTACACAGCTCGGAGCAGCGCTGGCAGGCCGCGACCTGCTTTGCCACCTCGCGAAGCTGAGCGGCTCGTTCTTCTGACGACGGTCCGGCAACGGATCGGGATGACGACGGCATTGTGGAGAGGAACTCCCTGGGAGAGGCAGCAGCTGCTGCTGGAGCTGGAGGCCGGACAGACGGAGGAGACTCCGGCAGAGCGGCCTTGTGGACGGAGGGCCTTTCAGATCGTGTCGCGTCAGGGCGTGCGGCGGCGGGAGGCCGGGGAGTATTCGTTGTGGCGGGCTGGGGCCGCGATGCCGACGTGGTCGCTGGCTGGACGGGACGGGGTGGAGCGGCTGCGGGGGCGAGCTGTTCGATCAACAGGCCCATCGCGCGCGGAACATCCGTGACACCGGCGCGGCGCAGGTCTTCGAGATGTTGCCGGAGTGCTCGCTGCAGGGACATGGTGCGGTTCGTTCCACGCGGTCTGAAGTGAAGCGTGCTCGACGGAAGGTGCGGTGGCACCGTTGTGCCGGAAATTGAGCTGCGAGTTGTAGAGGAGGACTGGTCCGCGCTGAACCGAGCCTCCCGCGCGAATTTCTCGAATCCCGGTGGCATCGTGGATGAACCGAGTCCGTTGCCTGGACGCCGCCAGCCAATTGCAGGAAGCTCCCGGACAGACCGCCGGGTGTTTTCGGATGGTCATCGTTCGGCTGGTGGAACCGGTCGGCCGCGCACGGCGACGTGCGCGGTCCGCGTCTGAGGAGGTCGGCAGTGAGCAATGTGCGGCTCTGCGGAAAAGACGATTCCTATGTCATCGCCATTGATTTTTTTTTTTAGATTGTTACGTCGACCACCGAGAATGGATGGCGCCCGGAACATGAACCGCTCTGCTATCGCGGCGAGATGCCTCTGGAAGTCGGCCCGGACGATGCGTCGGCTCTGGCGGACACTCTGGAATTCATCGCCGGCGATGTGGTTCTGCACGAGTACAAGGTGCCCGATGAATTTCTGCGGCATCTGCTCGACAGCCTGTTGAAGCTGACTCTGTTCTTTCAGGGCGGCAGCTTCCGGATCGTGCCCTTGAAGGAACCGTCGTTCTGATCCCTGATCACTCCCGTTTCAGGAATGCATCCATGCAGCGTCGTCAGTTTCTGGAAGTGGCCGGCGCGTCCCTCGCCGCCAGTGCCTTGTCCGTCTCTCCGTTGTCTGCCAGGGAAAAAAACGTGACCGCTTCGATTCCCGTCTGTGATACCCATCTGCATCTGTGGGATCTGTCGAAGTTCAAACTGCCGTGGCTGACCGGCGAGGCCGTTCAGAAGATCAACCGCAGCTTCGTCATGAAGGACTATCTGGAGACGACGTCCGGCTTGAACGTGACGCGCGCGGTTTACATGGAGGTCAATGTCGATGCCGCGCAGCAGGCGGCCGAAGCGGAGTATGTGATCGACCTCTGCCAGCGGGACGACAACCCCATGCAGGGCGCGGTCATCGGTGGCTCTCCGCAGTCGAAAGAGTTCCGCGCCTATGCGGAGCGCTTCGCGAAGAGTCCCTTCGTCAAGGGCGTGCGGACGGTGCTGCACGATGCGGACCGGCCGCAGGGGATGTGTCTGGAGAAGACCTTCGTCGAGAACATCCGGCTGCTGGGACAACTCGGCCTGCGCTACGACCTCTGCATGCGTCCCGGCGAACTGCTCGATGCGGTGAAGCTGGCCGATCTGTGCCCGCAGACGAAATTCGTGCTGGATCACTGCGGCAACCTCAGCGTTCGCAATACCGACGCGGCACTGCGCGGACAGTGGGAGCAGGGGATCAGAGAACTCGCCGCGCGGCCGAATGTGATCTGCAAGATCTCCGGCATCATCGTGACGGCTGACCCGGAAAACTGGTCGGCGGATGTGCTCGCGCCGAACATCAACTTCTGTCTGACCACCTTCGGCGAAGACCGCGTCATGTTCGCGGGTGACTGGCCGATCTGCACGTTGACGGCTCCGTTCCCCGGCTGGCTCAAGGCGCTCCAGACGATTGTGAAGGACCGGTCTGCGGAGTTTCAGCGGAAGCTGTTCCACGACAATGCCGTGCGGTTTTACGGCTTGAGTTGAAGTCGTCCTGTCGATGCGGCGGCCGGGGGCGTATTCGACGGATCCGGTTTCCGGTCTGCGCGGAAGCCCGCTCCGGCCCGATACGAAGTGCTGTGAAGCGGCAGTGACCGTGACCGGTTGAAGTGAGTTTCCTTCTCATCCCGCCGCATCTCAGAACCATGTCCTGGAAACGCCATTCCCTGCGAGCCTTTGAATCCGCCCGAAAGACCGTCTGGCACGTGGTCGTTCTGGTTGTCGGTTCCGGACTGCTGCTGGCCGGCATCGCCATGATCGTTCTGCCGGGGCCGGCGTTCGTTTTCATCCCGGCCGGACTGGCGGTTCTGGCAACTCAGTACGCCTGGGCCAGGCGACTGTTGAATTACCTGCGTGACCGACTGCCCTTAAAGGCGGATTCCGGAGCGGCGGGAACATCTTCAGAGCCATCCGCGGAACCACCAGGCGAAGCGGTCCAGCCAGCGCTGCCAGAAGGACAGGCGCCGCCAGACCCGGCTGTCGATCCGGTCGCTGTGAGCGATCTCGCGGTCGATGATCGCGCGAAGCAGCGCGGCCAGCCTTCGTGAGCGGACCAGGACGAGGAATTCGTCGTTGATCCACAGGCTGCGAACGTCGAAGTTCGACGATCCCAGCACGATGTACTCGTCGTCCACGATCAGCACTTTGCTGTGCAGCATGCGGCGGCGGCGCTCATACACCCGGCAGCGATGCTTCAGCAGTCGCCGGTAGAAGTAGCGGGTGGCATGGCGGACCAGCGGCATGTCGCTGAAGGAAGGCAGGACGATGCGGATGTGGACGCGGCGTTTCGCACAGTGAAACAGCATCCGGCGAACACCGCCTGTCGGCAGAAAGAAGCACATCGAGAAATCGAGTCTCACTTGCGCGTGCCTCATCAGTCGAGTGAAGACACGTGCCGCGCGGTGACTGCGCGGACCCGAACCGCTGTTGAAGCACCGGATCCACTCATGATCGAGCGGAGTATCCGTCGTCGTCAGCAGTCGATCGCGCGTCAGCTGGACACCCAGCGGCATTTCTGTTTCCGGTGGTCGGGGAATGCGGTTGACCGCGCGTTCCCACGACAGGCGGAAGCTGTCCGCGATGGTGCTCTGCAGCGAACCTTCGAGCCGGACATGCACGTCGCGCCAGCCGGTGCCTGGTCCGGTTCGACGCGGGTCTTCGAGCGATTCTTCACTGGAATGATCGACGATGTTCATCCCGCCGAAGAACGCCACGCGATCGTCAATGATCAGAAGCTTGCGGTGATTGCGGCGGTTGTAGGTTCGGAAAAAGGACCAGCCGCGCAGGCTTTCCCAGGCGGAATGGAATTCATGCACCTGCACTCCCGCTGCGCGCAGGCTGTCGAAGAACCGGCTGGAGGTGGCGAAGCTTCCCGCAGCGTCGGAATGCACCCGCACGTCGAGGCCCGCTCGCGCTTTTTCCTGCAGGATCGCGGCGACGGCCTGACCGAACCGGTCATCCTGAAAGATGTAAGTCTCCAGCCAGATCCGCTGCGTGGCCGTCCGCAGATCGTTCAGCATCAGTGCGCACTGCGCTTCGGTGTTGAAGAACAGCACCAGTCGCTGCCCCGCGACCTCGATGTGGACGGGCGGTTCAAAGTCGTCGTCGTGTGCCGGAAGTTCCGGATGTGGCGGAATCGTGGAGGACACCGGAGAACCTGCGGGAGGAGCGCTGGCGGGTGAAACCGGCCAGAGCCGGGGGTGGACGAGATCTTCAGAGGCGGCAGGTTATCCCGTCATCACGTGGGAAGTCACGGAGGCGGCGATCATCTGCGGAGGGTTCTATCTGCCGGCTGCCTCCGGCGATTCCCTCCCTGACTGCGGTCTTTCACGAGTTCTGTCGGTGGTTTCCAGGAACACGGGCTGTCCATGCTCACTGTCGCGAAACGTAGTTCAAACTTGGGACCGCGGGTCAGGCTCAGGAGCCAACATGGCTACCGGACTGGAACAAGAGATGTCAGCGTCCAGCGTTGTCCCCTGGTCGCTGGGCAGTCGTTACTACTACCGATCACGAGACCGTGAACCGGCCGTGCAGCAGATGCTGCTGCTGGCCGAGCGGACGGGGTTGTCGTTTTTCTGCGTCGATGCCCATGCGGGCACCGTCCTGGCAAAAACGCGCGAAGACCTCGTCGAGCTGCTGCCGTGGTCGGTGCTCTCGCAACTGGGTGGAATCACTTCGGTCCGGGTGATCGAACTGCGCTCCGGGCTGGTGTTCTACGCCGTGCCGCTGCCCAGTATCGACGATCTCCCCGTGATCGCGGTGGGGTACGTCGTCAATTCTCCCGCCGAATGTCCGGTGGAAATGCGGATGCTCGGCCGCGAACTGAACTGGTCTGACGCCGACATCACGGACTGGTGGCGCGATCAGCCCTCGGCGAATCCGCAGCTTCTGGAGCGTCTGCTGGTGGCGGTGGTCGATGGTGAAACCCGGCAGAGCGCGTATCGCTCCGAGATTGCGGCGCTCATCAAGGAAGTGGAACGGTCCTGCGAAGAGCTGAATATCCTGCACGATCTGACGGCAAGTTTGACCGTCTCGCGCAGCCCGGTGGATCTGGCGCAGCTCTGTCTGTCCGGCATGAGCGGTCTGATTCAGGCCGGTGGCAGTCTCGTCATCCTGGAGGACATGCAGGGCGAACAGCACGTGCTCCGCAAAGGCGATGTGCCGCTGGACGATGACGGCCTGCAGCGTCTGGTCTCGCGATTTTCCTCGAATGCCTGGAACCGCCCGTTGATTCGCAACGATCTGACGGGAACTTTGATGGGAGCGGACTTCCCGGGTCTGGAAAGCCTGATGCTGACCCGGATCACGGATGGCATTCACGCATCGGGCTGGATCCTGCTGGTGAATCATCGCGCCGGTCACGAGTTCGGCTGTATTGAAGCCGGACTGTTGCGGACGATGGCCACGATTCTGGCGACTCATCTGCGGAATCAGCAGTTGTACGAAGAACGTTCCGAGCTGCTGATGCAGTTTGTCGGTTCGCTGGTCTCGACGCTGGATGCCCGCGATCCATACACCTGCGGTCACAGCGAACGGGTTGCCCGTATCGCGCGGCGCATCGGCAGGGAGATGGGCCTGCCGGATGAGGATCTCGATGATCTCTATCGTTCGGGACTGCTGCACGACATCGGCAAGATCGGCATCAACGATGCGGTCCTCAGGAAGCCGGATGCGCTGACGCGCGAAGAGTTCGAACACGTCAAGCAGCATCCGATGATCGGTTACCGCATCCTGTCGAAACTGACCGGGCTCCAGAGACTGCTGCCGGGAGTGCGGCACCATCACGAAGACTACAACGGCAACGGCTATCCCGACCGGCTGGCCGGCGAGAAGATCCCGCTGATGGCCCGCATCATGGCTGTGGCCGATGCCTGCGACGCCATGCGGAGCGACAGGCCGTATCGAGCCGGCATGCCGCTGGAGAAAGTCGAAAATATCTTCAAGGCCGGTTCCGGTCAGCAGTGGGATCCCGAAGTGATCGAGGCTTACTTCCGCTGCCGGGATGACGTGCAGTCGATCGTGAAGAGCCAGGCCAGGCCGCAGGTGCCGACTCTGCAATTGAATTCTTCTGGCGAGAACTGATGGAGTCGTCCGGGACTCATCTGCGGAACGGCTTCCGTTCCCGTCGCGGATGATCAGAATGCATCCGGACTTCGGATCGGGAACTTCTGCAGATGACCGTTCAGGCACTCATTCAGTGGCATGTTGAAACCGCGCCTCACAGCGGCGTCTGGAACATGGCGCTGGATGAGGCGCTGCTCGAAGCTGTGGCGGACAGCTCGGCGTCACACGCCGGCTTCGTGCGGATGTACGAGTGGGAAACGGCGACGGTTTCGCTGGGATACTTCCAGGGAATGGATGACTTCCGACGGAGCGAACGGCTGGCGCATCTGCCGGTCGTGCGGCGCCTTTCCGGAGGCGGCGCGATTCTGCATCACCACGAACTGACGTATTCGGTCGCTCTGCCCGCGACACATCCCGTTGCCCGCGATCCTGTGCGGCTTTACCGCTTGATGCACGATGTCATCATCCAGCGGCTGGTCGAATGTGGATTCGAGACGGCTCTGCGCGGTGAGGATCTTAAGTCGCCGACCGAAGCGTTTCTTTGTTTCATTCGCGGCGACCGGCACGACATTCTGTGTCGCGGATGCAAGGTTGTCGGCAGCGCGCAACGTCGGCGTCGCGGAGCCGTTCTGCAACACGGCAGTCTGATTCTCAGAGCGTCACCATTCGCGCCGGACATTCCCGGTCTGCTGGACCTGATGCCGGGGGCATTGCCAGCCGGCTTTGCCGAACTCCTGGGACAGTCGCTGGCTGCCGCCTGTGGTCCGGCCGAGTCCATTCCACAATGGCCGGACGACATTCTCGCCGCCTGTCGACTGGAAGAACAGCCGCAGGCGCGCTCCGCGGTTTCGTAACGTGTAACCGAGAGCATCCCGCTTGATCCGGACTGCTTCTCACTGTCCCATCAGCGCGTTGAAGCGCCGCTGCATTTCTTCCGGGGACACGTCTTCGATGTGCTGCCCCAGATACCATTCGTGCCCTAAGGGATCGAGCACTTTCGCGGAGCGTTCACCATAAAATTGATCCTGCGGCTTCATGAGCAGAGTGGCTCCCGCCGCTACGGCTCGTTCGGTCAGCGCGTCCACGTTCTCCACATGCAGGTGCAGCGAGAACCCGGTCCCTCCGAATGCCAGCGGACTTTGAATGCCCATCTCCGGATATTCATCCGACAGCATGATGACCGCCGGCCCGATGCGCAGTTCCGCATGTCCGATGCGACCTCCCGGTTCCGTCAGCCGGAAGATTTCCCGCGCATCGAAGGCCCGCTGATAGAAATTGATGGCCGAGGCGGCTCCGCGCACCCGGAGGTAAGGCACGATCTGTTGAATCGCCACGGGTCCGGTGGATTGAGACATCGCGGTGTGCTCCGGATTGAGCCTGGGTGAAGTGAGACGGTCGCGATGTTACTCACGACCGGCGGCGACAGACGAGTGAGTCACTGGTTACCGATCATCCGGATTCAATGCGCGTTCACCGGGCGGCCGTCGAGGGCGATGATTTCCGGAGAGATACTCGCGCGGATGTCTCCGGTCGTCGAACTGTAAGCCCAGCCGTGAGATCCCCGGCCATCGCAGTGCTCATCGCGGAGCGGTCCGGTCACAACCAGAACCCGGCTGGAGAAAGTCCATGGGTTTTCGGGAAGCGGGCCGAACAGATACGGGCCGTAGCGGCCATCGTCAGTGACCGTTCCCGTATGCGTCGTGCGGCCGCAGAGCTGTGCGGCGAACAGGTCTCCGGATTCCGTTCCCTGAGCCGGCCAGCGACCGTCGTGATGTTCGCGGTACAGCGCGATCTGTTTTCGGAACGAAGCGAGATCCCGCTCAACCGCCTGGCAGCGCGCCTGCTGTCCTGCCGCGCGGAGTTCCGGCAGCACGATGCCGGCGAGCAGCGCCAGCAGAGCTGTCACAATCAATACTTCGATCACCGTGAAGCCCGTGCTGGACGACAGCCAGCGTCTCCACTCTGATCGGCGGTCCATCTCGTCACATGCCCTTCAGTACTGCGGAATGTTTCCGGCTCATCAACGCTGGACCGGACCAACCTGCAGACAGCGCGTCGCTTGAGGTTCGCCCGTTGCGTATAGCCCAGCCTGTCCCTGATACGGGTTTCCGTCAACCGGCGCGAGGCGGTGTCTGAGCGGTCGCTGAAAGATGCTGTCCGGAGTAGCTGTTGCATTGATAATGCGGAGAACTCCGGGGCGGAGCGCTCGGTTGATGCGCTCCTTGCGTTGATCACAGGACGCCACGATAGTTCGCCCCGTCGCGGTGGCGGGTTTGAGGTGGTTGCCGCCTCCCGGAGACGCGCGGTGATTTCCGGTGTCCCGTCTCAGAGGCAGGCCGGTTCATCGGTCCGGCGCGGAGGCGTCCTTCGAGTGTCCGGCTGATCGTCCTCATGCGGCTCCGAACGCGGGAACGTGCCGGCGGGTCTGGTACGGATCTCCGCGCAGTGACGGGCTGCGGATCGGTCTCGGTCATAGACCAGTGGAATGGAAATGATTCACATTGTCGATTACGGCATGGGCAACCTGCGCAGCGTTCAGAAGGCGTTTGAGAGCCTGGGAGTGGAAGCCTGCGTCTGCACCTCGGCGCAGGAACTGAGGAACGCGGAAAGAATGGTGCTGCCCGGAGTGGGAGCCTTCCGCGATGCGATTCACGAACTGCAGCGACAGGACATGACCGGTCCCGTGAATGATCATATTGCCGCCAGCCGGCCGTTCCTGGGGATCTGCCTGGGGATGCAGCTTCTGTTCGATGTCAGTTACGAAGACGGCGAATGGCCGGGACTGGGAATCGTTCCTGGAGAGGTCGTTCGCTTTGAGGATCGGCCGGATCTGAAGATTCCTCACATGGGCTGGAACACTCTGCAGTTTCGACAGCCCTCGCCGCTCTTCGACGGGATCGCGGACGGCTCGCACGTTTACTTCGTTCACAGCTATCACGTCGTGCCGCGGGATGAATCCGTGGTGGCGGCGCGGACCGAACACGGACAGTCGTTTGTCTCGGTGATTCAACGCGGGAACCTGTTCGCCACGCAGTTTCATCCAGAGAAGAGCCAGTCGGTGGGTCTGCGACTGCTGAAGAATTTCGCCAGCCTGAAGTTGGAATCATGAGGATCATTCGCGGGCGCTTCGCCCGGCGCAAGCTGCTGACGAACCCCGGACTGACGACGCGTCCCATTACAGATCGCGTCAAGGAAACTCTGTTCGAGTACCTGCACGATCAGCTTCCGGGGCAGAAAGTCGCGGACATCTGCGCGGGAACCGGGACGCTGGGGCTGGAGGCGGTCAGTCGCGGCGCGGTGTCGTCGGTGTTCATCGAAAAGGATCCGACAGCCTTTGATCTGCTGAGGAAGAACATCGCCTCTTTGAAGCTGCAGGATGCCACGCTCTGCTGGAGCGTCGATATCTTCCGCACGTCCTTTCATCCGAAGAACTGCGAACATCTGCTGCCGTTCGATCTGGTCTTTTTTGATCCGCCGTACCGCATGGTGCAGAGCATCGCGCCGGGCAGCCCGCTCTATAAATCGCTGCAGCGACTGGCTCGCGACGGAATCACGCATCCGGGGACGCTGATGCTCTTCCGCACTCCGGAAGGAGCGCAGTTCACGCTGCCGGATGTCTGGCAGCCGGAGTGGAAGCTGGAGTTTTCGACCATGGACATCCACTGGTTCCGCCGCACGGCGCTCGACGAATCGAACGATCCGTCCGACAACGACGAAGAGGCCGTTGAACAATCATCCGCGGTGTCCCCGGAATCATGAATCAGCCCGCAGGTTTTCCATTGGGCGACATTCCCGGCGGGTGGTCGCACGACGAACTGAGTGTCGGCGCGCGGTCCTTTCTGATCTCACGACCATCGGTCCCGGATGCCTTTCTGGATGATCCCGATGTGCTGCGGGCCAGCGCCGAGCGGGACTACATGCCGTACTGGGCGTATCTCTGGCCGGCGGCGTTCACAATGGCCCGGCTCGTTCTGGATGAACCCTGGCGGCCGGGAACTCGCGCGCTGGAGATCGGCTGCGGAGTGGGTCTGATCGGCGTCGCCGGACTGGCCGCCGGCCTGCAGGTCACGTTCAGTGATTACGACCAGCAGGCGGTGGGCATCGCGCTGTGGAACGCGAAGCAGAACGGGCTGCCGGCCGAAGCGTCTGTCTTTCTCGACTGGGGGCATCTCGATCAGGCCGGTCTGACCCCGTTTCCTGTGATCCTCGGCTGTGAAGTCATTTATGAAACCGGAAATCATCCACTCGTGCTGGATGTTCTCGACCGGCTGATGACGGACGATGGCGTCTGCTGGATCGCCGATCCCGGTCGGCAGTGGGCGCCGGGCTTTATCCGGCTCGCCGGACAGCGCGGCTATCAGGTCGAACTGCGGGACGAACACGGCGCTGTCTGTCCGCCCGTCAACAACCAGCCCGACCTTCCGTCGCTTGCGTTCCGACTGCTGGTGATTCGCCGAAGCCTGCGGGAAACCGAGTCACCCGGCCGTTGCTGACCAGACATCTGCGAGACACATCAGACAAGCACGCAGCGCCAGCAAGTGAGTGAGTTCAGGGCAGTGGTTCCACCTGCCGGCGTATGGGGCTTGTCAATGACTCAAGCATTCCGCTTGAGGTCTGCTGGTCAGGCCGAGGCGCGATGCGGGCGGGGCACGGAACCGGCCGCCGGCATGGCCGCCTCCAGTTCCGCGCTGATCAGCAGGCCGCGCAGGATGCTGTGCGATGCCTGTCCCGTCAGACGCGGCAGGTGACAGCGCACCGGCCAGGGGTGACTGAGCAGCGCGTCGTTGAGCATGGCGAGGAAGCCGGGACTGCGCGTGAGTCCGCCGGCGCAGATGATCGACAGAGGCTGCGGCAGATCGACCGCGCGCGGCTGACGGACGAGTTCTTCCGCGAATTGTTCCACCAGGCGATCGACCACATGCGACAGCAGCATGGATGCCGCCTGAGTGAATTCGCGCGGCGCGGCGTCAATGGCTTCTCTCAACCGCGTGGCTTGAGCCACATCCATACCACTGGCTGACGGCGTCGCCGCTGGAGATTCGCCATGCTGAGTGGCCAGCGCGCGGTCGATCCAGTGTCCGCCCTCATCAATCCGCGCGTGACACAGCGGCTGACCGCGGTGGGCCAGCAGAGCCTCACAGCCGCTGGCACCGCAGACCAGTCCAATGCCCGTGAAAGAACTCCGCGCCAGTTCGCCGAGGACCAGCGCCTGGCTGGCAGGAATGATTCTCGGTTCGCAGCCGCGCAGCCGAACGATCCGGGCGAAGAACTCGGTGTCCGCGCGATGCGGTCCACTCTGCAGATCCGTCCCGCCCGGCACGGTCAGACAGCAGATGCTTCCCGTTCCCGCCGGTGGCAGAACGGACTCGATCAGCGTTCCGGTCAACTGCCGTGTCAGCGGATCGTTCTGTGGCAGGTGGCCGTCGATCAGCAGCGGTCGGCAGGGCGTGTTGAACAGATCGCTGCTGTCCCAGGCGGCGTCGCCGAGCAGCACGATGCTGTCCTCGCTGAGCGTGAAAGGCAGACCGGCCTGTTCCAGCAGTCGCCGGTGCGATGCCGAATCCTTCAGAGCCGCGCAGTACATCCGGCTGTTGCGATGACGCAGCGCATCGCCTTCGCGCCGCAGAGAACGGACTCCATACGAACCGATATCCAGCCCGACATTCATGATCGGTCCTTCTCCACGCGGGACAGAATGCGATCCAGCAGGTCCGTTCCGTCCGTCACCGAGCGGGCCGGTTGAATGACGACATCGGACTTCGGTGCTTCGGGCTGTCCGGAATGGCGCGCGTCAATCCGTCGCAGCGAAGCCGCTCGAAGTGGAGAGCCGGTGCCGACGATAGATTGTGTGTGATGAGAAGGTTGTTGCGTGTGATCCGCGAAAGCCGCCGCGACTCTCGCGGATGGACGCGCTGGCGTGGCGGGAGTCGGAGTGGATTCTGTCGGGGAGTTCGCCGGTGCGGGTTGCGACTCTGCATCGGTCATGGGGCGCGAATTTTCTGGAGCGCGGCCGGATGCGGCTGCGGCGTTCATCGGAAAATGCGGACGCGCATGCTGCGGCGCGGCGGCATCGACTCGATGAACCGGACGGGCAGCTGGAGTCGCGCGGCCGAAGAACTGTTCGGCCTGCGGAAGCTGGACCGGTTCTTCGATGACGGGCAGATCATTCTCAATGATGCGGTCCAGCCAGTAGCGGTCACCCGTCGCCGGATGTCTTTCGGTGGAGGCGGCGGCTGCCGCCGGAGTTTGTCCGGTGGTCAGCAGCATGGCGATCGCCGCAAGGACTCCCAGCCCGCCAATGATACTCACCGCGACCGTGGATAAGTCCCACGGTGTTTTCTCCTGCGGCACGATCTCTGCCCGGCCTGCCATGAGCTGCGAGGCGTCGGTCGGAGAATCCTCATGCGGTTGCTGAACGGACAGGGGTGACTTCTCAGGAAGTGGCGACGTTTCCGGAACCGGAGCCAGACGCGGCTGCGAGGCGGCTCCCTGTTCCGCCAGCGAGGGCGCCGAGCGGTCCGGCCTGGCGATGGCTGACGGCGCGGATGGATCTGCGCCGGGATGAGCGGATTCAGTGGAAGGGGCCGGCAGCTCCTCCACCAGAGCGTTCGCGTCGTCCGGTGGAGCCACTCGCGCCGATGGTTGCGGCATCGATGGAACAGCGTCCGGATTGTTGTCCAGAGATTGAGCTGCCAGCGGAGCTGACGCCGTCGATTCGGCTGGCTTCAACGGTTGAGCGGCGGAATCCAGAGCTGCCAGGCGACCTGGCTCGGCCGTCCTTCGCGCGGCTTCGGCGGGAGTCTCTCCTGAAGTGATCGGGCCAGGAGTCAGCGGCGGTCTGGTATATCCGGGAGCGATGCCGTAAGGCAGTTGTCTGGTGTAAGCCGGCCCGGGAGTGATCGGACGGGATGTAACTGGAGTTTGATCCGGCGAATTGTCCGTCACCGGTGGCTGCGGGGCTGATGTTGCGGCGGGGGGAGGAGCGGTCTGCACCAGAGCTTTCGGATCGGCTCCGAGCCGGACTGGATCAGGCAGAACCGGCAGCAGGCCGGGCACGATCGAGGCCGGGTCGAACAGAACGACAGAGCAGTCGGTCAGCAGCGTGTCTGGAGAGACCGGTTCCGTGAAACGCGGAATCAGTGCGCGAGCCTTCTGCGCGGTGTTTTCATTCTGTCCAAGCTGCTGGCTGAGCCATCGCAGAGTAGCTCGCTCGCCTGGTACTTCCGTGATGATCGGCCACGGCCGGATTCCGGTCAGAGCCAGTCGGACAATGCCGCCAGAGGCTTCGGTGCTTCGACCCCGGAAGATACGTCCCTGGGCCGGCTTACCATCGACGATGACAATGTCTCCCGGCTGCAGCACCGTTCGGGATGTTTGCGAGAGGAATTCCTGAAGCATCCGGCCGCTGCGAACGATCCGCACCTGGCCGGACGCGGTGCTCGCCGGGCCTTTTCCGGCCAGCCAGACAACATCCACCAGAGACGGCGTCGCCGTGGGCAGCTCAAATGTCCGCAGCTCCTGGACGTGCCCCAGCAGAGCGAACCAGTGCGGCTGCCCGGCGGGAGCAGCTCCACCCCGCTGCTGCGAACCGGCGAAAATCTGTGCATAAGCCGGCTCAACTGTGCCGCCGACAATTGTCAGCAGCAGCAGACTCAGCCAGAGAATGACCCGGGAAGACGACATCACCATGACCTCAGAACGAGGGCATTCGGAGGGGATCAGCGGTCTGGAAGCGAACCTCCAGCCGTCGCGCCGGCAGGAAACCCTCCGGCACAGTCCCCTCAATCGGCCTTGTCCGTGCGTCCGGTTGAGTCAAACCGGGCAAGCGGCGCTATCTTTTCCGGAAATTCCGGTTCTGAGGCGCTGGATCTGTGAGGCCGGTTCCACCAGCCGGATGCCACTGGGCCGCCAATTCCTGACAGACGGTCCGGATCCACCTTCAGCGCATGACTTCGGATCAAAAGGCAACCGGGCGGACCTGCAGACTCAACAGCGCTGGTTCTTCCCCCACCAGGCCGGGCTGTCCGCGCCTCGGAAGCCGTTCCACAACCTGCGCAGCTCCTGCGTCACGGACTGGTCTGAGACTTTGCCGAGTCATGCGGTCTGCGACTTCGCGGGACACACGGAAGCGGTGTCGATGCTGCACTACCGGCAGACGCACGAAGAGTACTTCCAGCGGCTGTCGAAACCGACAAACAGCGCGGCACAGAATCCGGCACAGTACACGTCGGAACCGGGCGGAATGGCCGGGAAACGAAACAGCGGAACCCCCGGTTTTCCTGAGGATTCCGCTGTGTTCCGCTCTATTACTGGCAAAAGTCACACCCCGCTGGACTCGAACGCATCGACGCAACAGACTGACCCATCAACAGGTTACGACTCAGGGTCTGGTGCATCTGGTGCAGAATCCGGTGCAGTTGCTGCACGGGACGCGGCTTTGCGGCTGCTGGTCGATGTGTGGCATGAACTGCCGGATGAGACCGTCAACGCGGTCCTGCGGCTGGTTCAGGCGGCGGCAGCGAACGGGAGGGCTGCGCGATGACGCCCTCTCGAAGCAACGATCTTCTGTCGCGACGATGGCAGCAGCAGAAGTGGGAACAGCGACCGTTCACGGCTGGGACTGTCGGACGGATGTACGCCGCGGCAAACCGGCTGACGTGGCCGGCGAAGCGGTCAGCCGGGGTCACCAAAGCCACGATGTGGCGGGCCTTTTTTGTTGCTCTGCACTTCTTGCCTGTCACCGTCGGCGCACTGCTGGCGCTGAAGTGGTCGGACATCGGCAACGGGAAGGTGAAGCTGGGTGGAAAGGCTCATCCGCTGCATCCGGCCCTCGCACGGCATCTGCATCTGATCCGCGATGCGAGCGGAAGCGAAACGGTCTTCGGACTCGAAGCGAAGCAAAAGCATGGCATCTGGAAAGGCATCCGGCTGCTGGGACGGCTCGCCGGAGTCGATCCGGCGAAGACGCTGGACCTGATGCAGACGCTGGCAGCGACGGAATGGCGCGGCGCAACGAAACAGGCCAGGGAACGACTGAAGCGTGTTGGCGGCGAGGCGAAAGGGAAGCAGTACCGCGAACGACGTGATGAAC
>Ga0172376_10004660_pt1 | contig 15577 bp, 13 predicted proteins | sample Lak35m_FD_121114 | JGI IMG/M metagenome (GOLD analysis project Ga0172376, IMG submission 121114) | Freshwater microbial communities from Kabuno Bay, South-Kivu, Congo - kab_092012_35m | ecosystem: Environmental > Aquatic > Freshwater > Lake | place: Democratic Republic of the Congo: South-Kivu...
GACACTTGGAGTGTGTCGCACGCCCGTTCGCCGCGTCGTTGTCGGGAGACCGCTCCCGTGCAGGCGGCATGACCCGCCCGTCGGCCTGGTGGCTCGGCGCCCGCCCCCGCACCCTGCCGGCGGCGTTCGTGCCCGTGGCTGTCGGTGCGGCATGCGCGTCGAACGCCGATGGTGCGGTGTGGTGGAGGCTGGCTCTCGCGGCCACGGTGAGCCTCGCGCTCCAGGTCGGGGTGAACTATGCGAACGACTACTCCGATGGTGTGCGCGGTACCGATGACGCTCGTGTCGGGCCGGTGCGGCTGGTGGCATCGGGGCTCGCATCACCGGGTGCGGTCAAGTGGGCAGCGATCGGGTCGCTCGCGGTCGCTGCTGTCGCGGGTCTCGTGCTGGCAGTCGTCACCTCGTGGTGGTTGCTGGCGGTCGGGGCCGCGGCTCTCGTGGCCGCGTGGACCTACACCGGCGGGCCCCGACCCTATGGATACGCCGGTCTCGGCGAGGTGTTCGTGTTCGTGTTCTTTGGCGTCGTCGCAACCACAGGAACCGAGTTCGCCATCGCCGAGAGGATCACAGGTGACTCACTGGTGGCGAGTGTCGCTGTCGGGTGCTTCGCGTGTGCGTTGCTGGTGGTGAACAACCTGCGCGACATCCCCGGTGACACCGACGCCGGCAAGCGCACCCTCGCGGTGCGCATGGGGGACGCGGCGACGCGGAGGTTCTTCGCTCTTCTCATCGCGGCCGCAGGGGTGGCGGTGATCGTGACGGCCTTCACCGCCGATGTCTGGGCGCTCACCGGGTTGATCGGCGTGTTCGCCGCCCGTCCCGCACTCGATGCGGTGGGCAGGGGGACCCGGGGACGCGACCTGATCGCAGTGCTCGGGGCGGTGGGTCGTGCCCAGATCGTGTTCGGCGTCACCTATTCAGTGGGGCTCGCACTCGCGCTCGCGGGCTGAGATGCGCGCTTCGCGCGCACCACGCATGCACCTGAGTCGCTGGTTCACCCGATCCAGTCGCAGACTGCGTCGACGAATGCGGGTGTGTCCTCGAGGTGCACGGTGTGGCCGGCACCGGAGATCCCCACGCGTCGTGCATCGGGGATGCCGGCGGCGAGTCGGTCGCCGAGAACGGTGAACTTGATGTCGAGATCGCCGGTCACCACGAGCACGGGGATCCCGATCTCGCCGAGTCGTCCCCACAGGGGCTGCTGGGTGCCGGTGCCCGCACGGCGCAGCGATTCGGCGAGCCCGCTCGCGGTGTTCGTGAGCCGTTCACCGACGCGGGCGGCCCCGCGCGGGAGCGATGCGAACATCGGTTGGGCGAGCCATTCATCGACGAAAGCAGCCGTCCCGATCGTCTCGATGCGGTCGGCGAGTTCGGCATCGGAGCGGAGTCGCGCGTGCCGCTCATCGGGGTCGTCGATGCCGGCTGTGCCGCTCACGAGCACGAGGGCCGAGATGGTCCCGGGGTGGTCGAGCGCGACGTGCAGGGCGACGCGCGCACCCATCGAGTAGCCGATGAGGATCGTGGGGCGATCAGTGGTGGTGGACGCCAGCGCCGTCAGCGACTCGACGACGTCGTCGGCGCAGTCGGCGAGAGATCGCGCACCATCGGGTGATCCGCCATGGCCGGGGAGGTCGAACGCCACGGCATCGTGCCGGGGGAGTCGCCCGGAGAGCATCTCTGCCACGGGAGTCCACGAGTGCCCGGTCTGAGTGAAGCCGTGGAGAAAAACGATGCGCGCCGTGTTGCTCCGGTCATCGACCGTGTTGCTCCGGTCATCGACCGTGTTGCTGCGGTCATCGACCGTGAGACGATGCGCCGCGAGATGCATCAGTCGGTTGCGTCTGCGCGACGCGCGAGGATCCGCTCGATCACGGTCACGAAGGTGTCGGTGTCCTGGGCCCCCGGCACCAGGAAGGCATCGTCAATCACGAACGCGGGAACGCCGGTGATCTCACGGTCCATTGCGCCGCGCAGGTCGGCCACCACCTCGAGAGTGCCACCGTCGCCGTCGAGCCAGCCGCGCAGAGCCGATCCATCGAGACCCACTCGGTCGGCGCACTCAGCGATCGTGTCGGGATCCCCGACATCGCGCCCCTCGGTGAAGTACGCCGAGAGCAACGACTCCTTGAGGCGGGCCTGGGCATCGGGTCCCGATCCCTGTGCGACCGCGAGCGCCCAATGGAGAGCCCGATGGGCAAGGGTCGTGTTGGCACGGAGAGCATCGTGCATGCGGAACTCGATCCCCTCGGAGGCGGCAATTCCGGTGACATGGGCGAGGATCTGTTCGGCCCGCTCCCGGCCCCCGAACTTCTTGGCATAGGCGTCGGGCACCGGGGTGGGGTTGCCGACCGGGGCGGTGGGGTCGAGCTGATAGGCGCGATACACGACCTCGATCGGCTCGGTGACCCCTTTCTCCCTCAAGATCTCCACGGCCCGGTCGAAACGGCGCTTGCCTATGAAGCACCACGGACAGACCACGTCGGACCACACATCCACTCGCACAGGTGACACGATAGGCACGATGCCCCCCATGAACGACACAGCAGGCGCCGCGGCCACGTTCTGTGCCACCCTCGTCGACGAATGGGCGCGCTGTGGTGTGGCCCATGCCGTGGTTGCTCCGGGGAGCCGGTCGACGCCGCTCGCGCTCGCCCTCGCGGCGCGCGACGATCTCGCTCTGCACGTGTTCCATGACGAACGCAGCGCCTCGTTCGCCGCACTCGGGATCGCCATGGCCACCGGCGTTCCCGCGGTGCTCCTGTGCACCTCGGGCACCGCCGCCACGCACTTCCACGCAGCCATCGCCGAGGCCCACTTGTCGGGGGTGCCGATGATCGTGTGCACCGCGGACCGTCCACCGGAGTTGCGCGACGTCGCTGCACCCCAGACGATCGACCAGACCAAGCTCTACGGCGATGCCGTGAGGTGGTTCCACGATCCCGGCGTCGCGTCGATCGATGCTGCCCACACATGGCGTGCTCTCGCGGCTCGCTGCGTCGCAGAATCGACCGGGCGTCGCCCCGGTCCGGTGCACCTGAATCTGCCGTTCCGTGAACCACTCGTGGGGGCCGCGGCACCATTGCCGCCCGCCCGCGCGGGTGCCTGGATGACACAGCATCTCGCCGTGCGTCCCGACGACGGATCGATCAGCGAGGTGGCGGGTCGTCTCGCGGGTCGTCCCGTGGGTCGCCGCGGTGTCGTCGTGGCCGGTCGAGGGGCCGATCGTGCGGTGATTGATCTGGCACGTGCACTCGGATGGCCGGTGCTCGCAGATCCGTTGAGTGGCGCTCGTGACTGTGACCGGAACGTTGTGGTGGGGTTCGACCCGATCCTTCGCTCGCAGACCGCCGCCGCGCAGTTGTCGCCCGAGGTCGTGGTGAGAGTCGGTCAACCGCCGGCCTCGAAGGTGCTCTCGCAGTGGCTCGCCGCTTCCGGTGCCGAGATGATCCAGATCACCGGTGTCGATACGGTCATCGATCCGGATCACCGGGTCTCGTTGCGCATCACCGGCGATGTGGCCGACATCTGCGGTCGGCTCGCCGCGTCGGTCTCGGGTGCGACGGCGCCCCCGGCGTGGCTCGAGCGGTGGGGAGCCGCCGAGACCGCGGCGCAGACGGCGCTCTCCAGATGGTGCGGGGCCACGTGGTCCGAGCCGACAGTTGCTCGCACCGTCACCGATGCGCTCGGTTCATCGCAGATGGTCGTCAGCTCCTCGATGCCGATCCGTGACGTCGAGTGGTTCGGCACGGTCACGCCGGACGCGACCGTGCATGCCAATCGCGGAGCGAACGGGATCGACGGAGTCGTCTCGACAGCGGTCGGCGTCGCGCTCGCGACGGGCCGGCACACCGTGCTGTTGATCGGGGATGTGGCGCTCCTCCACGACGCGAACGGATTGATCGGGCTCGCGCGCCGCGACGTGTCGCTCACGGTGGTGGTGACGAACAACGACGGCGGGTCGATCTTCAGTTTCCTGCCGCAGGCCGCAGTGGTGGAGGAATCTGTGTTCGAGTCGCTGTACGGCACTCCCCACGGGGTGTCGTTTGCATCGCTGGCCGCAGCGCACGGGCTCGAGCACGTCGAGGTTGGCGACGCAGCCGCGCTCACTGCCGCGGTCGGGTCACCGGGGGTGTGCATCGTCGAGGCACGGTTCGCGCGCGGTGCCAATGTCGCCGCACACGAGTCGGCGAACGCTGCCATCATCGCCGCGGTTGACGTGGCGTTGTCGGTCTAGTCGCCGCAGACATCCCGCTGCCCGGCAGAGACGTCGGCGCTCAGGCGCGAACGATCGCCGACAACATGGCCTGGAACTTGGCCTGGGTCTCGGCCAGCTCGGCGAGTGGGTCGCTCTCGGCCACGATGCCACCGCCGGCGAAGAGACGCGCTCTGCGACGATCCCTCGACATCTGGGCGCACCGGATCGTCACGGCGAACTGGCCGTTGCCGTGCGCATCGAACCAACCGACGGCGCCGCCGTACCACCCTCGCTCCATCGGCTCGTGCGAGACGATGAAATCGATCGCCTCGCGCGAGGGGTGACCACCGAGTGCCGGAGTCGGGCTCAACATGCGCACCAGATCCATGACCGACGGTGAGGGTTCGGACAGTGCACCCTCGATCTCTGTCCCGAGGTGCTGGACGTTGGCGACCGCGACAATGGAAGGTTCGGCCTCCCAGTCGAGGTACGAACAGTGGGGCAGGAGCGTGTCGCGCACCATGTCGATGACGACGCGGTGCTCGACCTGGTTCTTGGTGCTCGCGATCAACTCGGCCGCCAGCCGCGCGTCGGTGTCGTGGTCCCCCGTGCGCGGTGCCGTGCCCGCCAGCGGGTGACTGCGCACACTGCGGCCGTCGACAGCCACCAGGAGCTCGGGTGACGCACCGATCATGTCGCCCACGCAATACCGGTAACTGGAGCCGAACGAGGCCCGCAGGCGCAGGAGCACCGCATGGAGGTTGATCGGATCCTCCGCGAGGACCTCGATGTCGCGGGCAACGACGACCTTGTCGAGCGACCCCGACCGGACGGCATCGCGCGCTCCGGTGACGGCGTCGAGGTATTTCTCGACCGGTGTCGCGGGCGCGACCTTGAAGCCGTTCACAGCCGGGCGCGGCGGCCGTGTGGCACGCGCATCGGCCAGTGCGGCTGCGAATGCCGTGTCGCTGAGGCCGGCCTCGTCGAGGGAGACGAGAGTGGCGGCGGCGGTGCCATCGGGATGCTTCGAGACGATGAACTCGGGGATGACGAAGCGGGTGTCGGCGCCGGGGAGGAACGGCACCAGACCGACGGCCACTGCGCCGGCGTCGCGTTCTGAAGGCCCAGCGCCAGAGGAACCGGCGTGAGAGAAATCATGGCCGCACGACAGTGCGGCGAGAACGGTGGCCATCTCGTCTGCGGTGCCCGTCGCCGCGACACCGCGGCCCGCCACTCCGACTCCGTCGCGCACGAACAGCACGCCGTCCCCGCGGCACACATGATTGAGGTCGGGCGCGGCCTCGAGTTGGATCGTGCGCTGTCTCACCGCGAGACCTTCCCGCCGGAGTCCGTGCCGGTGCGGGTGCCGGTCATCAGTTGGGTGAGACCCCCGGAGAGTTGGTGGTGCACCGCATCGGGGAACCCGGCTGCGCCGAGCATGGCGACGAGATCCTCGCGTGCGGGAAGGTAGGCCACGCTGCGGGGCAGGTACCGGTATGCGGCGCCGTCACTGAGCAGCGCACCGATTCTCGGCACGATGCGGCCGAAGTAGACCGAGTTGCCCCACCGGATGATCCGATTGTGGGGCACACCCACGTCGAGGAGCGCGACGCGCCCCCCGGGACGCAGGACACGCGCGCATTCGGCGAAGAACACGGGCAGGTCGACGAGGTTCCTGAGTGCGAAGCCGCACACGATGCCGTCGACGGCGCCATCGGGAACCGGGAGACGCAGGATGTCGGCCTGGGCGCGCGGGGCACCGCTGCGGTCGTTGGCGAGCATGCCGTGCGAGAGATCCATCGAGATCGGCTCCAGCCCGGCGCGCGCGAGGTCGATGCAGAGATCGCCGGTCCCCGCGGCCAAGTCCAACACCACCGAACCGCGCGGGAGGGCCAGGTCGCGCACCGCACGGCGTCGCCAGCGCACATCGAGGCGGAACGTCATGATGCGGTTGACGAGGTCGTAGCGCGGGGCGATCGCATCGAACATCGACCGCACCATCGCCGACTTCTCGCGACCCTCGGGGAGGGCGTCGGAATCCCACGAACGCTGCTGACCGGTGTTGCGGGGGCTCACCGGGTGAAGGCTAGGGCGGGGACCAACGGCGCAAGATCGGGCGTTCGTCACGCTTCGCCGCAGGTCCGGCGCGGCGGGCAGAATGGGGGCGCCACTCCGTCGTTCCGATTCGTGGGCGATGCGGCCAAGCAAGGGAGACCCAATGATCGATTTCACTCTCGCACCCGAACACCAGGAGATCCGCGACCGTGTCCGGGCGTTCGTGGACGGTTCAATCAAGCCCGCGATGGAGCCCTACGGCCACCGCGAGGAGATGAGCGAAGCCGAGCGCGGCGACTACGTGCGCGAGTTGATCCGCCTGCGCAAGGAGGCCGTCACGCAGGGTCTGTGGCTGCCGCACATGCCGAAGGAGTGGGGTGGCATGGGTCTCGGACACGTCGCGCTCGCGATGGTCCAGGCAGAGGCCGCAAAGACGCGCGTCGGTCCGTGGGTGTTCAACTGCCAGGCCCCCGACGAGGGCAACATGCACACGCTCGTGCACTGGGGCACCGACGAGCAGAAGCAGAAGTACCTGAAGCCGCTCTGTGACGGAGTGTCGTCGTCGTGTTTCGCGATGACCGAGCCCGAGGTGGCGGGTTCGGACCCCACGCTGATCCGCACGCACGCGATCAAGGACGGCGACGAGTGGATCATCAACGGCCACAAGTGGTTCATCTCCGGGGCCCGGCGCGCCAAGTTCGCGATCCTCATCGCGCGCACCGAGATGGATGTGCCGGAGGGTTCCCGCGGTGCCAACACCGCGTTCCTGATCGACCTGCCGGCCGAGGGCTGGAACGATGTGCGCGAGGTGGAGACGATGCACGGCGCCACCGGGCACTCCGAGATCGTGATCGAGGACCTGCGTGTCCACGACTCCCAGATCCTCGGTGGCCGCGGCAACGGACACCGGCTCGGCCAGTACCGGCTCGGTCCGGCGCGACTGGCCCACTGCATGCGCTGGATCGCCCAGGCCGAGACGGCCCTCGACATGATGGTCGACCGCTCCCTCACGCGGTACTCGCACGGGTCGCACCTCGCCGAGAAGCAGGGCGTGCAGTGGATGATCGCCGACTCGGCGATGGAGCTCTACCAGTGCAAGCTGATGGTCCTGCACGCGGCCTATCGCATCGACCGCGGTGACGACTTCCGTCAGGAGGTCTCGATGGCCAAGCACTTCGTGGCGAACAGCCTGAACCGGATCATCGACCGCGCGATTCAGGTGCACGGCGCGCTCGGGTACTCGACCGACACCCCGCTCGCCAGCATGCTCCAGCACGCCCGCTGGGCCCGGTTCGCCGACGGCGCCGACGAGATCCACCAGATGCGGATCGCCGAGAACACGATCAAGGCATTCACCGACACCGGCACCACCAGGAAGGCAACCGGCGACTTGCCGGTGTGATCGAGCACGGCTCGCCGACGCGGCGACGTGTCACCACGGCCTCGGCTGGTGGGTGCCTCAGGAACCGACGGCGATCTCCTTGGCCCACCTGTAGTCGGCCTTGCCCGAGGGTGACCGGAGGATCTCGGGAACACGGATGATCTGCTTGGGGAGCTTGTAGCGCGCGATGTGCTTGGCGGCTTCCGCCAGGAGCGACTCGTCGTCGGGCGCGCAGCCCACCTTCAGGCGAACGATCGCGACGACCTCGTTGCCCCACCGCTCGCTCGGTCTGCCGGCCACGACGCAGTCATAGACATCGCCGTGCGCCTTCACTGCGGCCTCGACCTCCTCGGCGAAGATCTTCTCGCCGCCGGAGGTGATCGTCACCGAGTCGCGTCCGTGCACCTCGATCACGTTGTCGGCCCGCAGACGCGCGCGATCTCCCGGCACGACGTAGCGCACGCCCCCGACGACGGGGTACGTGCGGGCCGTCTTGGCCTCGTCGCCGAGATACCCGAGTGCGAGGCGGCCACTCTTTGCGAGCCAACCGAGACCCTCGTGGCCGGGCTCGAGTTCCCTGTCGAGTTCCTCGGAGAGAACGTGGTTCTGCGGCGACCAGGGGAACGTGCCGGTCGAGGCTGCTCCGCTCGTGGCCACTTGCGAGAGCTGACCGCCGGCCTCGGACGACCCGAGTCCGTCGACGAGCATGACCCACGGGAGGTGGCCGAGGAACTCCTCCTTGAGGTTGGCCGACAACGGCGCACCTCCCGACAGGATCGACAGCAGCGATGACAGATCGCGCGTGGTGCCGACGAGTCCGTCGAGGAGCGGTCGGGCGAACGCGTCGCCCACGATCAACAGGAAGTTCGCCTTCTCGCGTTCGACGACTCCCCAGATGTCGTCGGCCTCGAGGCGCTCGGGAGTGGACTGCACCACGATCGTGCCGCCCGACAGCCACGTGCGCATCGCGATCCAGTGACCGGCTCCGTGCATGAACGGGGGACTGGGGAGTGCGCGCAGGCCCCCGACCGCCTCGGCCACGAACTCATCGAGCGTCACGGCGGTCTTGGATCCCCCGAAGCACTCGACGACCGCGTCGGCATTGCGCCAGAGCACGCCCTTGGGCATGCCGGTGGTGCCCCCGGTGTAGAGGATGTAGAGGTCGTCTCCCGAGTACCCCGCCGGCGGCTTGTCGGGGCTGGCAGCAGCGAGTGCGTCCTCGTACCACACCGCCCCCGGCAGGAGGTCGTTGCCCGAGGAGTCGGGCACCTGGATCACCGTGCGCAGATCCGGCAGGCGGTCGCGCACCTCGGCCAGTGTCGGGGCGAACCGCGAGTGCACCACCACGGCGGTGGCGCGCGAGTCGGTGAGCAGGTATTCGAGCTCGCTCGCCACGTAGCGGTAGTTCACGTTGAACGGCGCGACGCGCGCCTTCCACGCACCGAGCATCGCCTCGAGGTACTCGTTGCCGTTGTGGAGATAGATCGCCAGGTGATCCTGTCCCGACTCCCAGTTGGCGAGCTGGTCGCGCTCGGTGGTGCAGCCATGCCCCCGGGACACGAGATGGTTGGCGAGCCTGCGGGTCCTGTCGGTGACGTCGCCCCAGGTGAGGCGCTTGTCGCGGAAGATCAGGCACTCCTGGTCCGGTCTCGTGGCTGCGATCGCCTCGTGGATCTCGGCCATGCCGAGTGTCGCCGGTGGGAACTGCGTCATGTCGCAACGGTAATCTCGCCCGACGAGGAGGGACCATGTCGAACAACCCCCACCAGCCGATCTTCGGAATGTTCATTCCCCAGGGCTGGAAGATGGAACTGTCCTCGATCGAGGGCGCCGCAGAGAAGTGGAACCGCGCGGTCGAGATCGCGGTGCGCGCCGAGGAGCTCGGGTTCGACTCGATCTGGGTCTACGACCACTTCCACAACGTGCCGCGGCCGGCCCAAGAGGCCGTCTTCGAGTGCTGGACGACGATGGCCGCGATCAGCCAACGCACCTCGCGCATCCGACTCGGCCAGATGGTGGGGTGCAACAGCTATCGGAACCCGGGCCTCCTCGCCAAGATCACCTCGACGGTGGACGTGATCTCGGGCGGTCGTCTCGACTGGGGGATCGGTGCGGGCTGGTACGAGAACGAGTACCGCGGATACGGCTACGAGTTCGCCAAGCCCTCCGACCGCATCGGGATGCTGCGCGAGACCGTCGAGATCGTCAAGTCGATGTGGACCAAGCCCGAGACGACCTACGAGGGCAAGCACTACAGGTTGAGTCGTGCGAACTGTGATCCCAAACCCCTGCAGGCGCCGCATCCGCCGGTGTGGATCGGCGGCGGCGGGGAGCAGTTGACCCTGCGCGTCGTCGCCCAACACGCCGATGTGTCGAACTTCGGGTCGTCACTCGAGGAGTTCACTCGCAAGCGCGAGATCCTGAAGGGTCATTGCGCGACCGTGGGGCGCGACGAGGACGAGATCCGCAAGACCATCTCGAGTGAGGTCTTCATCCGCGAGACCGAGGCCGAGGTCGTCGCGGCGGGCTCGCTGAACATCTACGGCGAGCCGGCCGAGTCGTGGCGCGCCAAGGCACTGGTGGGCACCCCCGAGCAGGTCAGCGAGAAGATCCAGGCCTACCTTGATGCCGGATGCACCGGGTTCATCCCGTGGTGCCCCGACTATCCCTCGACCGAGACGATGGAGTTGTTCGCGACCAAGGTCATCCCGAACTTCCGCTGAGGCACGGGACAACGCTCCCCGGTGACCCGCGCGGCCGCGCCGTGGGGGTGCGACCGGCCGGGCAGTGCGGCGTCAGCCGTTGAAGTACTGGAAGATGACTTCTGCGACGCACGAGGGTTTGGATGCACCCTCGCACTCGAAGGTGACCTCGATCGTGACCCTCGCACCGCCGGCGGCATCGTCGACGGCGAGGAGCTTGACTCCGGCGCGCAGACGCGAGCCGACCGCGACCGGGGAGATGAACCGCACCTTGTTCGCGCCGTAGTTCACGCCCATCGCGATCCCGCCCACGCTGAAGACCTGGGGCAGCAGGACCGGCCCGAGCGACAAGGTGAGGTATCCGTGGGCGATCGGCCCGCCGAAGGGGCCGGCCTTGGCGCGCTCGACGTCGACGTGGATCCACTGGTGGTCACCGGTGGCCTCGGCGAAGAGGTTCACCCTCTCCTGGTCGATGGTCAACCAGTCGGAATACCCGAGGTGTTCCCCGATGAGAGTGCGGAGTGCGTCGATCGATTCGATGTGTCGTGCCATGTGGCGAGTGTGCCACAGCACCGGGTCCGGGCCCGAAGCGGTGCGACAGGTGTGTCCCGGGTCAGCGGAACCAGGTGCGTGCGTGGTTCTGCGACATGGGGTGGACGAGAAGTGCCACGAGCGCGGCCTCGAACATGAGGTTCACGTACGAGCCGCCGACGATCACCCACTCGAGGCTGACCTCGGGCCACACCCCGACCTTCCACCAGATCCGCAGGATCCACGGCGCCACGGCGGCGCCGAGCGCGACCCACCAGCCGAGCAACTTTCCGTTGGCCATGAGAAAGCCGCCAGCCGGATACGCCAGCAGAGCGACGAACGCGACCAGTGCCCCCGGGCCGCCCTCGACGCGCCACATCCCCCAGATGTCGCGCCGGTCGAGGATCGCGAGCAGGTTGAACACGCCGTCGATGTAGAGCAGCCACACCGCGATCGCCAGTGTCTGGGGCCACATGCGGTCGAACCAGCGCCGCGTGTCGAGACCATCGAGGGCGCGCCGGAACATCGTCCCAGTGTGTCACGCCGCCACGGTCACCGTCGGTGATTCCCGCCGGTCGCGCATCCGCGGATACGCGCCCGTGCCGGTTCGCGCACCGACTGGTTACTCTGAACGAGTGCGCAGCGGTTTCGTCACCTTCGTCGGGCGACCGAACGTGGGCAAGTCGACACTGGTCAACTCGATCTGCGGTGCGAAGGTCAGCATCGTGTCGAACAAGCCACAGACCACCCGCACGCGCGTGCGTGGTGTGTGGCACGGACCCGACTCCCAGATCGTGTTCGTCGACACGCCCGGGCTGCACAAGCCCGTCACGATGCTCGGCGAGCGTGTGAACGCGACCGCCCTCGACAGCGTGAACGAAGTCGATGCCGTCTGCATGTTGATCGACGCGACGAAGCCCTTCGGCAAGGGCGACCAGTGGGTGGCCTCGCGCATCGACGTGGCGAATGCCTTCGTGGTGGTCAACAAGGTCGACAAGGCACCGCGAGAGATGGTTCTGGCCCAGTTGGTGGCGGTCTCGGAGCTCGGCGCGGCCGAGTACTTCCCGGTCTCGGCCACGACGGGCGAGGGGGTGCCCGCACTTCTCGCCGCACTCGAGGCCCGGATGCCCGAGGGTCCCGCGTACTTCCCCGAGGGAATGGTCTCAGACACCGACGAGACCCAGTGGGTGGCCGAGCTCGTGCGCGAGCAGTTGCTGGCGGTGTTGCGCGATGAGTTGCCGTACTCGGTCGCGACGCGCATCACCGAGTGGGAGTGGCCGCGGATCAGGTGCGAGATCCTCGTCGAGCGCGAGAGCCAGAAGGGCATGGTCATCGGGCGCGGCGGCGAGCAGTTGAAGCGCGTCGGACAAGCCGTGCGGGAGCAACTCGCACCGGGTGCCTACATCGAGTTGCACGTGACGGTCGACAAGGACTGGCAGCAACGCGCCGACAGACTCGAGCGACTCGGCTACTGAGGGCGGGCGCTCTCGCCGGCGACCCGGATGTCTACCGGGTGATCCGGGTGAGGAACTCGACGATCTCGTCGCGATTCCGTGTGCGCGGCATCGGGGGCATCGCTGCGATCAGAGTGCGCCAGTACCCCATGGTCGCGAGTCGGCGGTCGAGCACCGCGACGACTCCGCGGTCCTGGGCGGTGCGCACGAGACGACCCGCGGCCTGTGCGAGCGCGGTGGCAGCGATCGGCAGATCGATCCGCTGGAACGCCTGGTCGCGTCCGACATCGTCGCGACGGGCCTCGAGGAGCGGATCGTCGGGGCGGGGGAACGGCAGTTTGTCGAGGACCACGAGCGACAGCGTGCGCCCGGGGAGATCGATCCCCTGGAAGAACCCCTGCGAGGCGAAGATGCACGAGCTCTCGTCCTCGATGAACATCTCGATGAGCCGTTGTCGCGGATGATCATCGGGAGTGAGGATGGCGAAGGGGAGTCTCTGGCGCATCGCCTCGGCTGCCTCGCGCATGGCCTTGGTGCTCGTGAAGAGCGCGAGGGTGCGGCCACCCGCTGCCCCGATCAGCATCTCGAGTTCGTCGTGGACGAACGGTGTGAATGCCGGCGAGTTGCGGTCGGGGAACTCGGGCGAGCAGTACAGGCGCGTGTTGCGCTCGTAGTCGAAGGGGCTCGGCACATCGAGCACCTCGGTGCCGTCGGTGGGCAGGCCGACCCTCTCGGGCAGGGTGACCGGCACGGTCGCGCTGGTGAGAACGGCTGGCCGGTTCACCCACACCCCCGAGGAGAGGACGCCACCCACGTGCAGGGGACTGATCCGCAACACCGGCCGTTCGTCGGAGCCGACCACGTAGGCGACCTGGCCACGCACCTCTCCGAGTGCGATGTCGATCCCCTCGGCGAGGCGCGTCGCCTGCGTGACCGCGCGCAGGCGACGCTGGTCGGTGGCCTCGTTGTCGGTCTCGATCTCGCGCAACACCTGGATGATCGCGGCGGTCTCGATGCGCAGGACCGAGAGCGCATCGGCGACCGGAGTGGGCAGGGGAATCGGGACGCGGTCCCCGTGGAGCGGTGAGATCGTCTCGGAGAAGCGCAACCCGGCGTTCTCCAGCGAGTCGGTGGCACCGCGGTCGGCGACGACGCGGCGCACGGCGCCCGCCAGGGAACCGACACGACCATTCGACAGGTCCACGCCGACGGTGTCGCTCATCACCGCTTCGAGTTGGTGCACCTCGTCGAAGACCACGAGGTCGTGGGCCGGCAGGATCGCACCCTGGGAGGCGATGTCGAAGCCGTAGAGGTGGAGATTGACCACGATCACATCGGCGGCATCGGCCGCGGCGCGCGCCTTCTCGGCGAAGCAGCGATCGCCGGCTGGGCACTTGGTGCGTCCCGGGCACTCGTCCGACGAGACCGTCACCGCGGTGCGGGCCCTCTGGCTGAGGTTGCGGGGGAACTCCTCCAGATCGCCGGTGGTCGACTCCGAGGCCCACGCCGCGATGGCATCGAGTTCGGTCTTGAGTTGGGCACGGGCGCGACCGGCCACCTCGTCGAACTCGGGTTGTGCCGAACCCTTCGCCAGTTCGGCGATGCGCTGCAGGCAGGCATAGTTGCTGCGGCCCTTGACCACGGCCCAGGTGAAATCTGTGCCGAGATTGTCGCGCAGCAGTGGCAGGTCGTTGCGGCTGAGCTGGTCCTGGAGTGACTTGGTCGCCGTCGCCACGACGGTGCGCCGTCCGCTCAGGATCGCGGGAACGAGATAGCCGAGGGATTTGCCGGTGCCCGTGCCGGCCTGGACGATGATCGAGCGTTCCGCCGCGACCGCCTCTGCGACCGCGTGCACCATGTCGATCTGGCCCTGGCGTTCCTCGGCGCCGGGCATCGCCGACACCACGCGCCGGAGCGCCTCGATCGCCTCGCGACCCGCGACCGAGCCGGTCACGCGGTCGGGTCGGGCGCCAGGAGTGCGAGTGCCCTGTCGAGTTCGGCGGCGTCGAAGTCGGGCCAGGTGCGCTCGGTGAAGTGCACCTTGGCCCCGTTGATCTGCCAGAGGAGGAAGTTGGAGATGCGCGTCTCTCCCGAGGTGCGCACGAGCAGGTCGACCGGGGGCAGGTCGGGGTCGTACAGATTGTCTCCGATCGAGGAAGGCCCGATCGAGGCGCAATCCCCGCGCGAGGCGCCGATCGCGCGCGTGGCGGCGCGGACGAGTTCGGCGCGGCTGCCGTAGTCGAAGGCCACCGTCACGACGAGACCGTCGTTGCCGGAGGTGTCGGCCATCGCCTTGGCGATCGCGCGCTGCACCTGGACCGGTGTGCGTGCTCCCGGCTCGTCGAAGGGCCGCCCGATCCAACTCGAGCGGGCGTTGTTCGCGTTCATCTCGGCGGTGCGCGCGAAGAGCTTGCGGTGCAGCGAGAGGATGTGGCGCACCTCGGTGCGCGGGCGCACCCAGTTCTCCGTCGAGAACCCGAACACCGTCAGCCAGCCGACATTGCGGGCGGCCGCCGCACGCACCACGGCGGCCAATGCCTCCTCGCCGGCGGTGTGGCCGTCGGTGCGGGGAAGTCCCCGGCGGCGGGCCCAACGGCCGTTGCCGTCCATGATGCACGCCACATGGATCTTCCGGTTCTCGGGGGCTCCTGCCATGAGGACTTCACCCTAGTGAGGGGGAGGTGCGTACCCGTGTCGGCACAACCGGGCACGGGTCGTGGGAGACTCACGAGCGTGGTGTCAGTCTCCGATCGCACGGGCCGGGAGTCCGATCAGGACCCCGGTGGCCTCCTCAGTCATGTGGTCGTGGCCGGTGGGACCCCGTGGGAGTGGGCGCAGATGACGACACAGCAGTGGCGCACCCGGCTCGAGGTCCTCGCCGCCGGCGGTGCCGCCGGGGGCGCGCACTGGGTCACGTTGCTGCCGCACGGGGGAGACGCTCTCGAGGACAGCGTCTCCGCTGCGATGTTCGAGGCGCTCGATGCGACCGGCAAGGTCGAGTCGAGCGAGCGGTGGAGACCCAGTCGCAGAGCGAGTCGGCGTGACGACGGGCTGACAGTGATCGTGGATCCATCCCCCGATGGCCATGCCCGCTTCGCCGATGCGGTCGCGGCCCTCTGTACATCGGGTGCCGTCGAGGTCGACGAGGCGATGATCTCGCGAACGATCCTCGAGCCCGCGGGCGACGAGCCCGACTTGGTCGTGGTGCTCGGTCGCCCCGATGCGCTGCCGACGTCGCTCGTGTGGGAGCTGGCCTACA
>Ga0172376_10004661_pt1 | contig 15573 bp, 29 predicted proteins | sample Lak35m_FD_121114 | JGI IMG/M metagenome (GOLD analysis project Ga0172376, IMG submission 121114) | Freshwater microbial communities from Kabuno Bay, South-Kivu, Congo - kab_092012_35m | ecosystem: Environmental > Aquatic > Freshwater > Lake | place: Democratic Republic of the Congo: South-Kivu...
AGTAGAAACAACTCTACCCCCAGTTGAAGAAGAGACCACAGAACCCGAAGAGGAAGAAGAAGTAAGTCCACCAACCACACTCCCTCAGCCTACCGAGGTTGCTGACGTTTTTGACGAGTTGCCAGAGAACGCATCAGCGGAAGAATTCGCCGAAATCATTGAGGAAATTGACTTCACCGAAGTCACCGATGAGGACTTGACCGAGGTGCTTGATTCCGTCTTCGACGAATTGACCGAGGCATCCGAGGTGACCGAGGTGCTGGGGACCTTCATTGACGCCGACCTGACCGACGAGCAACTTGAGACGGTGCTTGATAAGGCGTTCGAGGATATTTCCGACACCGAACAAGTCACGGAAGTTTTGGTCTCGCTTCTGTCAAAGGAACTTGACGGCGAAAAACTCGAGGCAGTAATGGAAGCCGTGTTCAACGAAAACGCATCCGTGGACGAAATGGGAGCCGTGGTGACGGAATTGCTTGACGCCGAACTTTCTAGCGAAGAACTTGCAGCCGTTTTTGATGCGGTATTTGACGACGACCTTTCTGATTCAGAGACCATCGCATTGGCCGAGGAAATCCTCAAGGGTGAACTTGATGCAGAGGAATTTGGAACGGTTATTGATGCCATCTTTGACGAGGTGGTGACCGACGAGGTCTTGATTGAAACATTCACTGCCGTTTTGGAGACGGAACTTGACGCGGAGAAATTCGAGGCGGTGGTAAACGTCCTTGAATCGGAGGTCATATCAAACGAACAGGTTTCCGAAGTCGTCACATTGGTTATTGAACAGGAGGGTGGAATTGATTCAGGACAAGCAACAGAACTCGCCACAAGCGAGAAGGTGTTGGAGAGCATTGACGGCGAACAGGCAACGCAAGTGTTTGATGCCGTGGTTGCGTCTGAGGTGTCGTCAGAGGGTGGGCTAGAGATAGTCAACGCCGTCCAAGACGCGCCTTCAGAGGTAAAGGAAGCATTTGAAGAAGAGATAAATGTATTTGCTGGCGTGTTTGATACTTATGTTGCTATCGGTTCCGAAATTGATACAGGAAGCCGTAGAACGCTTATAGCGTCTACCACAGCGGTTGCTACGGTAGCAGTAGCGGCGGTGGCTTCTGGAGGCTCTGGAGGGGCTTCTGGAGGCTCTGGAGGGGCTTCTGGAGGCTCTGGAGGGGGCAATGCAGAAGGCCGCAGTAGAAGAGAAGAAGAAAGTGATGAACCAGCAGGAGAAATAGCAGGTCCAGAAGAAGATGATGATTCAATTTTTACAAAAAACAGCATTTACAAGTACTACATACAAGGAGGTTTGGAAATGAAAAAATTTAACTTATTGGGTTTTGTTAAAAAATTATGGGATATAACTGCTGGCATTATTTTCACAATTGCAGGCAGTGTTGTTGTATACTATACACTTTCTGGCACCACTCAGACAATTGCTTTAGCATCAACCCTAACTGCTTGCGCTGTGCACTACGTGCATCAAATACTTAAAAATGACGAAGATTAAATTTTAATAAATGAGTAAAATATTGTTTCGCAGTAAAAATGATGATAAAATTAATGAAATTAAATTATCTTTAGAAAATTTTTTAAGTGAAATATCTAAGGCTGAAAGGCAACTGTTTTCTTATGAAGAAGTCGAAAATATTTTACTGGATATATATAGTTTAACTACAAAGGATTAATTTATGGAACCAAATGTATATGATCCAGAAAATCCACAAGAATATATTTACGATCCAGAGCTCAATAATAAATGGTATTGGGAGGAAAAATATGTTTAAAAAATGCTGTAAACATAAAAAAGAAGTTAAATGTGAATGTAATTGTCACGAAAAGTTAACTCACAACTGTGGGCAAAAGAAAAAAAGTTTTTGGAATAGGGGAAAAAGTCTAAAATAGAAAACCCCCCTTAAAATTTTTTTCCATTTTTTACCTATATAAGAATTTTAAAATAAAATAATTATATGGGTTGATTATTCTTGTGAGTCTTTTTGACTTTCTTCTTTATTGCGGCCAGTTGAAATCATAATTCCTGCCAGGGTTCCCGTTATGAATGTTGCCACACTTGATAAAACCCCAAAAAACATCTTGTCGTTCTCTGCTTGAACGCCAATTGGTTGAGTAACAAACACGAGCGCCCAAAGGACGCCAACCGTAGTAATCAGAAGGACAAAGCCAAGAACGCACCCGACCACAAACTTCAGTCGTGCGTCAAGTTCGTCAGCCGTGAGACGCGGGCGATTGCTCAATTTACCCATCATCTTTTTTTATCCTTCATGGTGTTGTTGTCTCCGTCGGGTCAAAACCCAGTAGTGTTTTTGTGCAGTTGCCGTCTACTTCACAGATTGGTGGCTCGCATTCCTTAGATCCCCAGTTTGCTGGATCTTGGCAAGCATAGCGATAATGACCGTCATAACCGCACCCAACAAGCAAGAAAGCAATACCCAACCCAAGACTAATTCGTTTCATTCGCCTTAGCCTTCGCTGGCGATTTTTTGTCGACTTTATTAAATACTTCATTTATTTCTGCATGAGACAACTTGCCATCTTCAAGGAATGCGCGAGACAAACCTTCTACGACTACTGCAACTCCTGCAATTCCAGCCATGAAGACGGCCTTGAGTATTGGAACACCAGCAATCGTTCCTGCGCCGATAACGCCAAGACCAGATGCTGCAAAAGTAGCAAGAATTCTAAGAAGTACATTTATAAACAGGTCTTTATTTTTCATGTTGCCACCAATATTTTAAATTGATGTAAATATAGTAAGACAAAAAGAGTGTTTTGTTATTTTTAAATATAACTCTCTTTTTTTCTCATTAATCCACTTCTATAAATATACACTCGCCCGGGCATTCCTCGGCGGCTTCTACTACGTCATTAAGACGGTCTTCTGTAAAAGAGGCTAAACCTGCGGCGCCTTCCGGATTGCCTCGCGCTTTCGAAAATACTTTCCCATTCTCCTGGACGTACGCCAATCCATCCTCCAGCATGATGAATACATCGGGGGCTATTTCTGCGCATAGTCCATCTCCAGTACATAAGTCTTGGTCAATCCATACTTTCACTATTTAACAATTCCTGTAATTTCACAAGATCTATTTGCTATTCTACCATCTTCGCTTTCTGGATCTATGCCGGGATACGGGGAGGTGTCTCCAAGTGATTTAGCTTTAATATTTTGGTAAGGAATTCCACGATCTAAAAGTTCAAATTGAAGAGATTTCATTCTTCGTTCTGATAAATTGTTTCTATTTGCATTTTGTCCGTCGCTAGACGCTCTGCAAACCACATTTAGACCAATATAGTAACCAGCTGCATATTTTTGAACATACGTAGAAATACATGGCGTTTCTTCGAACGCTGTAACGTCTTTATCTTTTTGATAAAGCACTAAACACGGAGGATCAGCCACAATTACTAGGGTAGTCACTGTTGTTGTGGTCTGTTCAATTGTTACCACAACTTCTGGTTGGGGCCAGAAAATATACGCCAATATGGCCGAAGCGACCACGGCGACTGAAAATCTGACGATAATTTTTCTGATATCAATCTGCATTGTTTTTTCCTTTGGCTTTTTTTTGCAGCCTGTAAAAATTTTTTTTAGCTTTATTCTCTTTGTTTTTTGCCGCTTTTATGTAATGTTCGTACACATCAGTATACCAGTAACCGATGGCAGAAATAACAAGACCAATGCTTACAGCCGCTAAGGAAAGGATGAATTTATTTGCAACATCTAAAGAATCTTGGGTAAATCTGGCGGAGGTTGAAAGAAGGGTAAGCATAAGAAATAAAAATACATTGATTCCAAAAGTATTTTTGGAGGTTGATTTATTATAAATTTCAATTTCTTTTTGATTTGTAGACTCAATTTTTTTTCTAGCAAAAACCTTGATCGCATAAGACGCCCCCAATTGTGCGCAAATAAAAGCGTAGGAAAAAGACATGATAACTGCAGAAGCTCTTTCGGCCCTCTCCGCCCAGATATCTTGCCCAAATTTACCAGAAAAAATATCTTTCCACAAAAGGAAATCAAAAACCAAACCAATCACTACGGAAAACCATATTATTTCAGAACCATAATTCGACGTGCTGGACGAATGCACGGAAAGTTGTTTTTCTGTTTCTTCACTGTTAATTTGAGCGTTTAGATATTCCCTATAGGCCTTGTCATATTCGGATACAAGAACTTTAGTCTCAACAATTTCTGGAGTCTTAGACGCAGATATTTCTTGTGTCAATAATTGATTTTCGCTTTTAAGATCGGCAATCCTTTGTTCTATCTGGGGCATTAACTTTTTGAATCTTTTTTGATTACGTCTTGACAAAAGTTTTACATCGTCTTCGTTAAATTCTGTTAGGTTGTTCTCTTCGTCCATATTTTAAAATTACTCTTCATCTTCATCTTCATCTTCATCCATATTGACATTGACTAAACCGTCCGGTATAGCCGCCAAACGACAACGTCCACCTGGTTCAATTTTTTGTTTAATAATCCTGCACACCGATTTTGACTCGTGCAGAACACAATTTTCGCAGCGAACGCCTATTTCATAATCTTCATTTTCAGATTTAGAAACATACCCAACCCATATTCCGTTGTTATCCATGTCCGAAAGTTTGCCATATTTTTGAGCTATTGAAAGTAGACTGTTGGCGAATTCTCTTTCCGCAGCCGACATTCTGACCCTATCCATGTCAGAAACGTCACAACAGGGCATGTCTTTTGAACCAGGTTGTTTTGCAGCCTCGTTGTCGGAATGGCGGCAGTATACTTCCTCTGAAAGCCAATAATTTTTCATGTATTTATAGTACCATTTTTAATGGTTTTTAACCTAACCATCAGACATTAGACTTCTTTTAAGTTCCTGTTCTTCATCAATGTCCATGCCTTCAAAAGAATCTTTTTTAACTTGATCACGTCTTTTGCCTATGGCAAATCCGGCCACAGACAAAAGAGCTGCGGTTCCTGCAAGTCTCAAATTTTTTCCATCCTTCATAGCAGTTAAAACGCCTCTTGAAAGATTTTCGGCTGCTTCAAGAAGCTCTACTGTTGTTCTTCCTGGCTCCTTGCCGGTTATTTCCGTTAAACCACTAACAATTCTTTTCTTAAAAGGAGAATCTACTGGAGCTCTTCCTGAAGCGCTCAACATTCTTGCATTTTTCTTTTCTGCTTCCGCAAACGCCTCAACAAGTTTTTCTTTAGCTTTTTCTTCTTCTTTTTCAAGTTTCTTTTCGCCTTTTTCATAAAGCTTATCTTCAGCTTCTTCTCCAACAGCCACTACCTCAGTTACATCTTTAACAATTTCTCCTGTTTCTTCTGCAACTTTTTTAACTGGAGTTGCTGTCTTAATTTCATCAATTGGTTTTCCAGCTTTTAAAGTTGTTTCTTTGGCAGTTTCTTCTGCTTTTTCTGTTGTTTTTTTGGCAGTTTCTTCTGCTTTTTCTACTGGTTTTCCTACTTTTATTATTGGTCTACCACTTTTAGCTGTTTCAACAACTGGTTCTGTAACAGGTGCTGGTATTGTTTTAACAACTGGTTTTGCAACAGGTGCTGGTGTTGGCGTTGTAGTTTCATTATCTCCAACTACGTCAGTAATATCGTCAGTAAATAAACCTGAATAACTTATTCCTTTAGATGGATGAATTACACCGCTTTTTCTATCTTGAGCAATCTGTTCAATTGTTCTATATGGGCTTTTGTACCCAACGGGGCCATCTATAATTTCTTTAAATTCTGGATGTTGTTGTTTTAAATCTGAAATACGTTTTAGCTGCTCATCATTTATTTCACCAGTAATTACCCTGTCTTTTCCGCGGACCACCCATGCTGTCACTAGCATAATCAATTACACCAGTTACTGGATCAGGAGGAGCTGCATAATCTGTAGTAAATCTTCCTTGTATATGAGTACTTAATGGATGGTTTTTATTGCCTTTTCCGCCTTCTCCGCCCCCCATCTTTGCTCTATAAGTTGGATCATTTTGTGGGGTAAGATTAAGATCACCTGAAGAAACTTTTTTTTCTAAAATATCTATAAGTCTATCTCTATGTTCCAAAGTTTGTGGATAAGCAGTAAAATGTCTTCCTGATGTGTATTTATCTGGGTTTACTTTATATTCAATGCCAGATTCTGCCATTGCTTCCTGAAAACCCAGCATGTCAAGTGGATTAATAAATACTGGCATTCCGTTCGAGTCAAGTTGGGGAAGCTTTTTACCATATCTAAGCCCCACTCCCAAGCCACTAGATTCATGATGACCAAAAAACGCTCCTATGAAATTTTGAAAATGGTCAACTCCAGTTGGATTTGGCACGTCTTTCATAAGGGCATCAACCCTTGTTTTGGCGGCTAATCTTTTAGCTTTGTCTATAGTTCTAAAACCTTGTCGCAAATCATATTGCGGAGAATTAAAAGCAAGTCCAAGCTGGGCTGCCGCTTCGTCAGGAGACATGCGAGACCCAAAATCTCCATGTATTTTCCAACCATGGTTTAAGTTTACTTTGGGATCTAAATAAGGAACATGACGTACGTAACTAGAAGGATCACTTGGGTCTAACCCATCTGATAACTTAAAATTACCACCAGTCCAATCACCAGCGCCAACTTGATGAACATAAATACTTTTAGCCATAAAATATATTGTTTTTTAATTGCAGCTAAGCTGCTATTACGCAGCCCCTACTGCAATAAAGTATATTTTGATGCTCATACACTATTCCTTTTTTTGTCTGCTTTCCACACTTAGGGCATATATTACCAGAACTCTTAAAGCCAGCTACATATAGGGTGGGTTTTCCTGGTCTTTCAACCTGTTTAACTGAGTTGCCAGAGTTTACTTTTGCTGGTTTCTTACCGACCATAATGGCTCCTCTTATATTAGAGATATGTCAAAATAGTAACCATATGTCATAAAAATGGAGCGGGTAGGGAGAATCGAACTCCCACGAGCAGGTCGGAAACATGCCAGTCTACCATTAACTTATACCCGCAGTTACTCAGAAAACCAATTTGACTTGAGATAATTGCTCAGATTGTTGTCTGAATTATAAACATATCCGAGAACTAACAATGGTCTTTATAGATTCTTTTACCGAAGGTAATGATCCACTTTGCTTAGAGTTGAGCATCAAATTGACCTGCCACAAAGAATCAGCGATTACTTTTGCCGCCCAAATTTGATTGTTGACAGGAAAATTATCTCTTTTTAATGAAGATAAAATTTCAGTATATATCTCGCCGTATGTCATTTGTATATCCTGTTAAACTGTTGTATTTTGCAGAAAAATTATATCACATAGTGCAATTTAAAATTATTTTTTTCAATTTATATGTACTATATAATTGTAAAATTTGGAGGAATTCAAAATGCCGATGGGAAATGCAGCTGGTTATTTTAAAACAGTCGGCAGAAGCGTTGGTCGGAACGCTTACCGGATTAGGCATAGCAGCCGGAGGATTTGCAGCAGCTCAATCTGGACACACAGAGGTGGGCGCAGGAATGATGCTCGGGGGTATTGCGACAACAATGGCCAGCCCCGCTTTGGGAGCAAGATCTATAAGAAGGCAAATAACTAGAAATTCCGCAAACAGAACAACAAGGGGAATGGAATTACTGAGTAGCAATGATTTTGCAAAAGGTAGCAGGAGGTTTACCGGTTCAAAACTTGCTGCCGGAGTTGGAGTTGCCGGCGCAGGTTATCGGATACCTTAACGCAAAGCAAGGCGATGCTATGGGCGCCGCCAAAGGATTTGGTGTAGCCGGAGTCGGAATGGCTGGATCTATGGGTTTGGCAGCAGCGGGTTTTAATAGGCGCAACCTCGCAAGGACCGGCAAAGAAGCCGCTCGAGCAGTTAGATCTTACGGAATGAGAAAAGGAAGTTCTGGTCTTAGAATGGATCCAAGCTCGGCTGGAAAAATCATAGGCTTAACTGGCGCTGTTGGCCTAGGCGGTCTTGGATTGACGTATATGAGTAGCCAAGGAATCCTTCCGTTTGGAATGTAATCTTTTAATAAAGATCCAGTTTTAGGTTCTAATTAATAAATACCCAATTTTAGGTTCTAAAAATTAAAAAAAATAATTATGAACTCACCATTTTGATTTAACAAAATTATGAGTCTCGTCGTTCACCGTATCTTTGTTGTAAGGATCGTAAATAGTTTTGCGGATCAAATCAGCAAGCTGCGGTTTGACCGATGTCAATATATTGAAATAAGCTGTTCCATAATTCCAATCTGGAACGAGTCTTTCGTATTTTTCTACAAGAACAAGAAATTCTTCATAAACTATATTAGGAGAAATTTTCATAACTTTTTGTTCAATTGAGTTTCTCTATACATTTCCTCAATATGAACCATCTGATGATTTACTTCTGTCATTGTTTTTGCCTTTGCGCTTATCTTCAGTAAATTATTTTATACATATAAAACTATTTTTTCTTCTTTCCGATCATAAGGAATCATTTCGACATATCTTGAAGTATGTGCCGAAGGATTTGTGCAACCTGGCGGCTGGCTCAAATTGACATAAGTAGTGATTTCCATAGAACAAGACGGGCAAATCCACTGACGTTTATTATTGATGTGTTTTTGCTTTGCGATGTCTTCGTTTTTCGCGGGCATGACAGGAGTGTTCACAACAATAGCGTCTTGTAAACATGTCGGGCAAAGTCGCGGCTTTCTACCTCGAGCCCGATCACGAAACCAAACCGTGCTGCAAAGTTGACAACTTAGCTGTTCTTTAACCATGATATTCTCCAAAAATGAAACTAATTTATATGTAAGACAATATCACAAAAATAATTATTTTCGTTCTTGAACGAATGTATGATAAGGGGCTCCAGTGTGGGGATCAAAACGGGAAGCAATTGACATAGCTTTTAAAGCAAGCTTTTTAGCGGATTGAACATTCATTGGAGTTTTTAAAGCATTTTTAGGCATTAAAGCGGTCAAAGCACCCAAGGCGTAAGACGAACCGCTTCCAAGCGCATAAACTCCAGATGTGTCCGAAAGCCATGAATAATCACCATCAATCACGTAAATGTTGCCAGAAACAGCAACAATAACGACAGAGTCATGCTCTGCTATATGTTTCTTTTCTTCTATGTCAGGAGTTGCATAACCGTGTTGTTCAAAACACTCTCTTAAAGATGGTATAAATTTTACCGTAAAAAATTGATCCAACTTTTTACCCTTGATACCTGCCGGAACAGAAGGCGGATCGAAAGCGTGATGAAGCAGGTTTATGGCCCTAAGATCTCCAGCAGCACCCAACAAATACTTTCCATTTGATGCAACTTTAGAAGTTCCATCTTTTAAAGTATTCATTTGAGTAGAAAAACCAGTATCGTCAACGTCTGAAACTCGAGAATCTGAACAAATCAAGGCAAAATTATCGCCCTGTATTGCAATAATAGTCGTCATGCAACTATTATAACATAATATTCTATTGAGACGACTTCTGAATCTTTTCCTTAACGGAAACAAAAATATCAGGACTCTCTTTGAGTTGATTAATTGCGTTCTCTCTACCTTGGGCAAAAAGCTCGCCCTCATAATATATCCAAGCGCCTTTTTGAGTGAATATACCCGTTTCTATGGCCACGTCCAAAACGCATCCATATTCATCAATGCCCTTACCATACATAATTGAAAACTCAGTCATCTTCATTGGTGGAGCCATTTTGTTTTTAATTACTTTTACTTTTGATACGATTCCAACAGAATTTCCATTCTTGTCTTTAATATCTTCTTTTTTGCGAATATCAATTCTTACTGAAGCAGCATATTTTAAGGCCATTCCACCAGGAGTAGTTTCAGGATTGCCAAACATAATGCCAATTTTGTTTCTTAATTGATTTATGAAAATCAAAAGAGTCTTTTGCGTATTCGCGTGACCGACAAGTTTACGCATTGCTTTTGCCATCATGCGAGCTTGAAGACCCATCTGAGCAGATTCCATGTCACCTTCAAGTTCTGCTTTTGGAATCAAAGAAGCGACCGAATCAATTACTACTACGCCAAGTTCGCCAGAAGCAACTAGTTTGTCTACAATTTCTAAAGCCTCTTCACCATAAGAAGGTTGAGCAAAAATTAATTCGCTTACGTTCACTCCAACAGCGTTCATATACGCTGGATCAAGCGCATGTTCAGCATCAACGTAAGCACAAGTGATGTCTTTTTTTTGAGCTTGAGCAACAATCGATAAGGCAAGAGTTGACTTACCAGACGCCTCTGGACCATAAATTTCTACAACTCTACCTCTTGGTAGTCCCCCAATACCGAGAATTCTATCAAGAGATAGAGCGCCAGTGGGAACTGACGGCCACGGTTGAAAATTGTCTGAACCAAGTTTCATTACTGAACCTGTTCCAAATTGTCTTTCGATTTGAGCTATTGCAAGCTCTAATTGTTTTGAATCACTCATGATAACATTATACCATATTTATAAAGCTACTAATCTTTGTCAACCGTATAATAAGTTGAACCAAAAACTTCGATAGCTATATTTTTGATCTGTTGTGAAGTAACGGGTTTGGGAAAGAAAGAATCATCAAAATAAAAATTCTTAATGTAACGAGCGTATTTTTTACGTTTTTTTTTACCCATTAAACCTCTAAAGTCTCTATATTAACATAGTTGACTCTCTCAGAATAATATTTGTCCCTTATATTATGGTTAAAATAAGATCCATAAGATTTTGCCTTGCAAAAGCCACTATATATCTCAAAAGGAACATCATAATAAGCCCAAATTGAGCCAGTTTTAAATGTTAACATTAAAATGTTGCCATCTTGAAACCAAGACATCTTGACAATAAAAGAACTATCTAATGGCGAATAAGTTTGTACGCTATTTTCAGAATTCTGCAACAAGTTTAAAGTATTCTTCGTATTCATTTGAAATTTTTGGCTCCTTCTTTTCAAAGACAATCAATAAAAATTTTATAAGTATAAAAAACAAATGTAAACAAATGACAACACCAGACATGAAATCCTTCCTAACAAACGGCAAGGATATGCACTAAGCGCGCCGGGCAGGAATCGAACCTGCAACCTACAGATTAGAAGTCTATTGCTCTATCCGATTGAGCTACCGACGCAATTACTTTTAATCACTCAACATCTGGATAAAGCTGTACATTTTTAGTTTTTTCGTTTATAAATAATTTTATTTGAATAATACCTGTATTGTCTCTGACAATACAAACAAAACCGTTGACCCAATAAACACCTTCGACGATGTATCCATCAATTTTTTTATAAGAATCAACCAAATAAAACGTTCCATCAGCTAACATTTTATATCTGAAAATACCCAACGGAACAGAGGTCCAAAATTCGTCAAAAAATTCATTTTTATTAGGAAAAAATGTAGTCCCATGTAAAGCCATAAAATTATTAGCCAAAGCCTTTACATTTTCTACACCCAATTTATCAGAATTGTATATAAACCATTTGTCAATACAGCTTTGAGCCATGAAACCATAAGACTCTTCTTCATCAAGAGTCGGTTTAAGTTTACAAATTAGATCTGTATCAACAACTGTTTGTGTCATAAATTATTCTGATAAATAATATGCAAAAAATCCTTCTATAACAGCGACCAAAATTGCGCCCAAAGCGGTCAATATGGCAGCTAATATAACGGAATCCATTATTCTCCTTATATTGTTAACGTATTTCGATTAGATATCAACATTTTAACATATAAAGTTTTGTTTTCAATGTTTGTCAAAAACTTCAAAACTGACATACGCCATTTATGGTGTTTAATTTTAAGATTGACAATTTCATTTTGCAGATTATATTCTTCTGCAATGTCTGAAACAGGATTCGAATTTTTCACTCCATAAATATCCATTTTAAGTTTTGAATTTTGACAAGATAACTGCAACTCTACTTCTCGTCTCAAAGTTTGAAGAATATACAACCACAAATCCAGGGATTCGTGAAGATATTCAAAAACTTCCTTGTTTGACGAATCTTTTACATCGTCAATAACAAAAGATTTCAACTTAATAAATTCTTGTTCATCTAACCTATTTATCATTTTAATCAACTACCTTTACTGTAGCAAAATTGGTACGCTTGAAGCATATCTGCATAAAAAATTTCTTCAGCAGAAGCTCCTATTTTTAGTATATACAATAAAGAATAAATAGGAAAAATAGGCCATGAACCAAGCCATGTTATTTTTCCTTTATATGTTTTAATCTTGGCATCTGGCCCAAAAAATAACTTTAAAGGGTTGCTGCCAATAGGCACAACAAGTTTAGGATTCATTATTTGAATCTCTTGATGAAGGTAATTGGAACAATTGCCAATTATAACGTCATCAATGCTTGATGAAATTACCGGACATCTAACCAAATAAGTCAAACAAATTTGGTTGGAATTAAATCCAGATTTTTTCAAAGCAGCAACAAACAAAGAAGTAACTTGTTGAGTTAATAAGGGGCTATCCATAATAAACACAACGTCCGGATTATTTACATTCCATTTAGGAAGCTGTGGATCTACAGACAAACTTGATTTACACTTGCTGCAATTTTTGGTTACAGTGTGTAAATCAGTAATCTTAAAATTATTTTTTACAGAGATAGCCGGTATTCTAGAATCTCTGATAACATTAATTAAATCTGTTTCACCAATTCGATCTTTAAAAGCGGTAAAAATAGATTCAATTACCTGAGATTCCATAAATCCCAACTGACCGTAAAGACGATCAATTGGGACCACAGAATCATCTAAAGCAGATGATATTATTTGATTTAATTGTTTTTGATTAAAATCAGAATTCATCTGGAATTAAACTAGCTGCAGCCTTCTTTGGCTCTGTTGAATCAGAAGAAGATGAACTAGAATTTTTCTGATATGAAGAACCAGCGTAACTGATGGCTTCGGCAACGATGACAACCTTAGAACGATTTTGGTTGTCCTGCTGCCAACGTTCTTGAACCAAACGTCCAAGAATCTGAATTTGAGCGCCCTTCTTCATTTTTGATTCGTTAATTTGTTTTGAAACGAAAGCGGCGTTTTTCGATGCAAAATCGCTACCATCCTTGAGATAGTAGACCACATCAAAATATCCCGAACTCATGCCAGAACCTTTTTCACTTCCTGCATAATCCACTGCGATGCGCAGTTTCGCGATGTTGCCGTTGGCAACAAGCTCAGGGTCTGCAACAACACCAGCTGTTATTGATACTGTATTCTTTGGGTCTATCATTTTTCTTTCTCCTCGCTTGGATTATTTGGTAAAGTATTTTTAAATGTATTGGATATCTGATCCAAAAAAGCGGTGGCTTGATTTACCGCTTCAATAGATCCATAATGTAACATCATATTGTTTAACAAAGAAACAAATAAATTATATATTCCAGATTTTAGATCAACTATAACGTCAGTTGGAACATAATCACTGACTGGATCAACAAATGAGTTCTTATCATCTTCTTCGTTGGGCATTTTTGACCACCTTGTTTGACAAGGCTTCGTCTATGATCTCTGAAAGAAGTCTTGTGTCTTTGTAACCTTTATCATACAAAACAGATATAATCGGTTTTGGATCTATCATGTTGAAAGTCAACAACTGAAGATTCAAAACATCATTAATTGTATATACACGGTAATTATTTAAATCTCTTTTGCAAACTGGATACTTTGAAGACTTCTCTCTATTTGCAATAGTTAACGTAGAAACATTCAAAATCTTTGCCACTTCTGATCTGTTAAAAGAAGGAACAACTGACTTATTTTTTGGCATGTATTTACCTTTTTAAAAGTTTATATAACCATAATACCATATAGAGATATAAAAATCAAGAAGCTAAAAACTTAGACAAACGATTGACAAAAGACTGACGAGGCGAAACAGAAACGCTTAATTTATTAGTCACAACTGTGGCATAAGCTTTTTGATATGCATGCGAAAATTTAGATTCATAATCCAATATGGCTTTATGAAAAGAATCTCTAAAACTATAATCCGCATTTTCAAAAAGAGCAGAAAAGTTAAGCACGTTTTCTTCCTCAGAATAAGATTCTTCATCATCATCAGAAATTAAAATTATGTCATTTTTTTCGCAATATTCATTAACCATAGAATACAAATCTCGGTGTGCATAATGTTGCAAAGAACGATAATTAAAATCACTATATATACAAAAAGAATTCCAATCGACTTCCAAAATACGCTCTAGAGGAACTTGCTGCCACAATTTAAACAAAATTCTTGCTGCAGCAGGAGTGATTTTAAAACCATGTAAGAAATGATTAATTTTGTTTTGAGAAAATTCTTTCAAAATTGTTTCTGACAAAGTTGGAGAATTTATCAATGGAATCATACTTTTATATTTGTCGTTAAATATATATTCGTAAATATTTTCTGTTATATCCCAATTAAAACCACTGTTCCAAATCCAATCAAAAGCAGAAGCCATTATACCGGAATAATCTTTGGGATATTTTTCAATATCATCCATACTTTCAAAAAAGGGTCTACATAAACTTCCATCAGAATAAAAGTTAAAAATTGGCGGTACATACAATCTTTGATCGAGCGAATACAATGGAGTTTTAGAAAAATACATCTGTACCGAAGCCAAACGCATCTGCGGAGTCATAGTAGCAATATAAATTTGCCAAGGAATTGGCAAATAATAATCATGATATTGCCTGCTGTCAGTCGCCTCTCGATAAGACTCTTGGTAAGACAAATGCCTATAAGCGGGTGGCATCTCAAAAACTAAAATATTTTCACTTAAATGCCTAACGCCTGGATGAATCAAAGACAAATGATTCACATTGATATCTTTTTTTGGGCCAAAAGCTATATTTGTAAAATTTTTTATATTATCATTTATATCGTAATTATCACAATAATTATTTAAAGTTTTAGCAATACCTTTTACATTAACGTTAAGATAATATTCTTCTTTACCTATAAACGGCCCGAAACCTTCTTTAGTAAAACTAAAATTATTATTGTTACGAATGCTATTAATGTCTACATCTTTTTGCTGAAATGCGTTGTAATGCTCTAGATATGCATGTTCATAAGACTTGTTAGTTATAGAAGTCCACAAAATTGGTGAAATTTTTTTAACACCATCATGGTACTGTAATTCCTCAATTAACGCCGACATGCGCAGAACCATCCTTTGCAAGATCATTATATGACAATTTAATTTCATTATCCAAAGCCAAATTAGATAAAATCATATTAAAATCATTAAACAAATGAGTGTGATCAACATTACTACCATTATTACTGTTAAAACCAAAAAGAGTATCCAAATTTAAATAATCAATATAAGCCTCTTGAGAATTGTTGATTTTAAGTCGTTCAACAGCTTTTTCTAAATCAGAAACAAAACGAGCATAAATCATATTCGTTATGTTCGATTCATTAATCATACTAGCCAAATTTACTGAATCCTTTGTAGGCAATGCCAACATAGTAGGATGATCAACTATTGTAATTTTATACGGTACTTCAAGAGTGAAATTGTCATATTCAAGAGTGTCATTTACAAATCTGCCCCAAGAATTGTAAATAATTGTAGAA
>Ga0172376_10004662_pt1 | contig 15572 bp, 12 predicted proteins | sample Lak35m_FD_121114 | JGI IMG/M metagenome (GOLD analysis project Ga0172376, IMG submission 121114) | Freshwater microbial communities from Kabuno Bay, South-Kivu, Congo - kab_092012_35m | ecosystem: Environmental > Aquatic > Freshwater > Lake | place: Democratic Republic of the Congo: South-Kivu...
GGATCGGATCGTGCCCAGCAACGCCAGAATCACCCCCAGGGCGATCTCCGGCAGGCCCCAGGGTGACCAGGTGCGCAGCGAAACCCAGACCTGGCTGTCGATCGGCTTGAGCAGCACGAAATCGAGGCTGCCGTTCTGCACCTGTTTCACCAGCTCCCCGAGATTGGGGCGCAACAGGGTGCTGGCGACACCATCCATCAGGGTGTGGAGCCCCAGCACCACCAGCGCCGACTCCCAGCTCCAGCCCCCGAGCTGCTGGCCATGGCCGTAAAAAAGAGACAGGGTGAACACACTGCCGGCCAGGCTGCCGAGCACCGCCAGCAGTTCGATCAGCAGGTTGATCCGGTATTCCATCTGCGCGGCCAGCGACGACGACCAGAAGCGCCGCAGGGTGCACAGATGCCTTCGGGCCGCGGCAAGGAGGGCCATCAGGCACCCATGGCCGCGTAGCGGCGGATGCCTGCCTTCCAGAGGAGCAGGTTGAGAGGCACCAGCAGGGCCAGCCAGAACAGGCCGTTGGCGAAGACTGCACCGGCCGCGATGGGACCACCCGAGGCGAGCTGGGCCGGCAGATAGAGAATCGCGGGAAAGGGTGTGTGCAGAGCGAGATTGCGCACCGCCGCAGGAAACACATCCAGCGGTGCCAGCAGGCCGGAGAGAAACAGGATCGGGATCGTGAGCAGGCGCTCGAGGGCGCTGGCGCGTTCATTCCAGAAACAGAGCATCGTGATCGCGTACTGGATCAGGAAACTGATCCAGAAGCCCAGGTGCATCGCCAGCAGCGCCAGCAGCAGCCGCAGCGGATCGGCCGGGGGCAGGGCGGCGGGCACCAGGGCCACGAACACCAGAGCCATCCCGGCCACGAACGGCAGACGGGTGAGCTGTTCGGCCAGATGGGCCGCCACATAGCGCCAGATCAGCGGCAGGGGCTGCAGCAGCAGCGGCGAGAGGCGGCCGAGCAGGTTGTCTTCCTCGAAGGCGTAGACCACCCACACCACCGTGAACTGCCGCACCACCAGCGCCGCCAGGAAATAGCGCGCGAACTGCTGCGGGCTCAGCCCTGCCGCCGCACCGGCGGGAGCCCCGCTCCAGAGGGAGTACATCAGCAGCGGCATCAGGCCGCTGAGGGCCCAGAGCACGATCTCGGCGCGGTATTCCAGCATCAGCGCGTACTGGCTGCCGAGCAGGGCGCGGGCGATGCGCCATGCCGCCCGACAGCGCCGGACGAGCGCGGGGGGTCGCCGCAGCTGCTGCGCGGCAGGGTCCGTGGAGGGTGCGCGCGTGCGGGCAGGAGGCGGCATCAGCTCGCCTCCTCGCGGGCATGGAAGAGGCGGCCGATCGTCTCCTCCAGCGGTGGATCCCGCACCTCGAGATCCAGCACGGGAAACTCCGCCAGCAGCCGGCTCACCATCGCGGTGAGCCGCTGACGCTCCACCAGCAGGCGCACCGATCGCCCCTCGCAGTGCTCCAGCTCACCGAAGTCCGCGAATCGCTCCGCCGGGAGAGCATCGGCCAGTTCGAGCCGCACCTCGCGCCAGGGAGCCAGCCGCTGGCTGAGCGCCTCAAGGCTGCCGTCATGGAAGAGGCAGCCGGCGTGGATCAGCAGCACGCGCGGACAGAGGGCGGTGATATCGCCCATGTAGTGGCTGGTGAGCAGCACCGTGGCACCGGTGCGGCGGTTGTAGTCGGCCAGGAAGGCACGCACGGCGGCCTGGGCGTTGACATCGAGGCCGAGGGTGGGCTCATCGAGAAACAGCAGCGACGGCTCGTGCAGCAGCGCGGCCAGCAGCTCGGCCTTCATCCGCTGGCCGAGCGAGAGCTTGCGCACCGGCCTGCGCAGCTCCGGCCCCAGCTCGAGCATGGAGGCGAGCTCATCGATCCGGCGCCGGGCAACGGCATCGGGGATGCCGTAGACCGCGGCATTGACCGCCAGGGAATCCAGGGGCGGCAGATCCCAGATCAGCTGCTGCTTCTGGCCCATCACCAGGGTGATGCGCCGCAGAAACGCTGCTTCTCGCCGTGCCGGCTGATGACCCGCCACCTGGAGGCTGCCGCTGGTGGGATGGATCAGCCCGCTGAGCATTTTCAGCGTGGTGGTCTTGCCGGCGCCGTTGGGCCCCAGAAACCCCACGATCTCGCCGGGCTCGATCGTGAAGCTCAGCTGCCGCACCGCCTCGATCAGGCGCTCCCGGCGCTGCAGGAAGTGGCGCAGGGTGCCTGCCAGGCCCGGCTGCTTGTCGGCCACGCGGTAGGTGCGGCCGAGGCCCTGGCAGTGGATGATCGGCATCGAGGCGGCTCAGCCGGCGAGGCGGCTGAAATCCGCGAGCACCGAGGCCTGGTTGCGCAGCACGGCCAGCAGATGCAGGCGGTTGTCGCGCACGGCGAGATCCTCGGCCATCACCAGCACGCTGCCGGGGCCGTCGAAGAAGGCCGCCAGACGGTCGGCACTGCCGGCCAGCCCATCCGCCAGGCGCCGGTAGCCCTCCACGCCGTCAGGGCCCGGGCCGGCCGAGTCGGCGCCGCCGACCGCCAGTCCGGCAGCGGCGGCGGTGGCGATCGGCTCCAGACCCTCCAGTACCGCGAGCATCGCCTGCTCGCAGGGCTTCTCGAACAGCTCGGGGTGCACCACGCCGGCCGGGCTCAGCACAGCATCGGGCAATGCGCTCTTCTGGGCCAGGCGAGCCGCGCGCTGCACCACCTCCTGCACGGCGGCCAGCGCGCCGGACGCCCGCAGCGAAGCGAGCAGCCGGCAGCGGCAGAGGGCATCGGCAGGATCGCTGAGCACCCGTTCCAGTGGCAGCCCCTCGCCGGCCACGGCCTGCACCAGATCGGTGGCGAAGCCCTCCTCCTCCAGGAGGCTCACCTGGCGCTGACGCAGAAACTCCGCCAGTTCGACCGCCAGAGCGGCGGGATCCAGGGCGCACTGCGGCAGGATCCGGCTCCAGTGCTCGCAGGCGCGGCGGAGCAGCGCCGGAAGATCCAGTCGCCATCCCCGCCCGCGCAGGATCAGCAGCAGCCCGTTGCCGGCGCGCCGCAGCGCGTAGGGATCGGAGGAGCCGCTGGGTCGCTCGCCGCGGGCGAAGATGCTCAGGAGCAGCTCCAGCCGCTCCGCCAGAGCCACCACCGCACCGGCATCGGAGTGCGGCAGATCGTCGCCGGCCGCGCGCGGCAGGTAGTGCTCCAGAACCGCGAGGGCCACCGCGCGCGCTTCGCCCTCGGCGAGCAGGTACTTGCCACCCATCACCCCCTGCAGTTCCGGAAACTCCCCCACCATCTGGCTGACCAGATCGTGCTTGCAGAGGTGGGCGGCACGGCGGGCGTGGGCCGCCACCTCGGCGGGCAGCGCCAGGGCCTGCAGCAGCACATCGGTGCACCACTCCAGCCGTTCCACCCGATCCCGCAGGCTGCCCAGTCCCTCGGCGAAGGTGACCCGCTCCAGCTGATCGCGGCGATCGATGCTGGCCACGGAGCGATCGGCATGCAGGAAGAATTCCGCATCGGCCAGGCGGGCCCGCAGCACGCGCTCATTGCCGCGGCGGATCGTGGCAGCGGCTGCGGGGAGGCCATTGGAAACACAGAGAAACCGCGGCAGCAGCGCAGCATGGGCCTCGAGGGCGAGGGGATCCGCCGGGGCACCGAGACGCAGCAGCGGCACATAGCGCTGGTGTGACCGCATCACCGTGCGCAGCACTTCCGGCGGCAGGGCCAGAAAGCGCTCCTCGATCTCCCCCTGCAGCAGCCGCGGCGATTCCACCAGATCCACCAGTTCCTCGAACAGGTCTTCGGGAAGATCGGGGGCGGCCTGGGCCTCGGCGGCGGCGGCCTCGATCGCGGCACGAATCGCGGCGGCGCGCGCATCGCGCTCCACCTGCACATCGGCCGCCGCCAGGCAGGCGGAGTAGGCCTCGGCGTTCGGAAGCGAGAGCGCACCAGGCTGCAGGCGATGGCCACGGCTGGTGCGATCACTCACCACGGGGGGGTCGCAATCAGCCAGGGTGATCGGCACGATCTCGCTGCCGAGAAGCGCCACGAGCCAGCGCACAGGGCGGCTGAAGCGCCGATCCGCCGAGCCCCAGCGCATGAAGCGGCGCCCCTGCAGCACGGAGATCCAGATGGGCACCAGCTCGCCGAGCACCTCCCGCGTGGACCGGCCGGCCTCCTGGATCGTGGCGAACACGAACGGTCCCCTGTCGGTGTCGCGCACCGTGAGGCTGGCGGGGTCGACCCCGCAGCGGCGGGCAAAACCTTCGGCGGCGGCGGTGGGACGGCCATCGCGGAACGCCTGCTGAGCCGGCGGACCCTTGCGGTCTTCGCGGCGATCCGGCTGACGAGGCGGCAGATCGAGAAGGCGCAGCGCCAGCCGCCGCGGGGTGCCGTCGACACGGATGGAGCCGGGCTGCAGACCGGCTTCCGCCAGGTCGTGTTCCGCACGCAGGCGCAGCTGCTGCAGGGCATCAGCTGCGAAATCGGCAGGCAGCTCCTCGGTGCCGATCTCGAGCAGGAACGTGGCCATGGAGAGGATCTGCGCAGCGCGATGCCAGGCCGAACTGTATTGAAGGGAAGGCCGCCGCACCGCCCTCGCTGCCGCAGGGGCTCCCTTGCCGGGTGGCGTTCGCTAGTTTCGGGTCTGTGCAGCACCGCTTCCCGTATGGGTTCCTCAGGGCTTGCCTCCCGTGCCGGCAGCGAGGCCACGGAGTCAGCCGGCCAGCCCACCCCCGCTGAGGCGGGAGAGCAGCCGACGAAGACGGCGAGCCGGTTCGAGCAGCTGAAGGCCGGCAGCGGCCATCTGCGCGAACCGCTGCAGAGCGAGCTGAGCAATGAGCTGCGCTCGTTCAGCGAGCCCGCGGTGCAGATCCTCAAGTTCCATGGCAGCTACCAGCAGGACAACCGCGACCACCGGCGCAAGGGGGAAGAGAAAGACTGGCAGCTGATGCTGCGGCTTCGCTCGCCCGGAGGGCGCATCCCGGTGCCCCTCTACCTGGCACTCGACGACCTGGCCGACCGCTTCGGCAACGGCACGCTGCGTGCCACCACCCGCCAGGCGTTTCAGCTGCACGGGGTGCCGAAGGCCGATCTCAGGGAGGTGATCGGCACCATCGTGTGTGCGATGGGCTCCACCCTCTCCGCCTGCGGCGACATCAACCGCAACGTGATGGCACCGGCCGCTCCGTTCAGCGGCGCCGGCTACCCGGCGGCCCGCCGCCTCGCCGATCAGATCGCCGATCTGCTCGCGCCGCAGGCAGCGCTTGGCTCCTATCTGGATCTCTGGGTGGATGGCGACCTCAGCTACCGCATCCGCCCCAGTGCGGCCGTGCGCCGCGTGATCGCCAGGCAGGCCGAGGGAGCCGTGTACAGCGGTGTTGCCGAGGAACCGCTGTACGGCAGCACCTACCTGCCCCGCAAGTTCAAGGTGGCGGTCACCGTTCCGGGCGACAACAGCGTGGATCTGCTCACCCAGGACGTGGGTCTGGTGCTGTTCACCGATCCGAACGGCCGGGAACGCGGCTGCAATGTGTATGTGGGCGGAGGCATGGGCCGCACCCATAACAAAGAGGACACCTTCGCCCGCACCGGGGATGCCCTCGGCTACGTGAGCGCCGGCCATGTGCTCGACCTGATTCAGGCCATCGTGGCGCTGCAGCGCGACCACGGCGATCGTGAACAGCGGCGCCACGCGCGCATGAAATATCTGATCCACGACCGCGGCATCGCCTGGTTCCGGGAAGAGCTGCAGCGCTACTTCCCCCATCCGCTCCGGCCGATGCGGGAGGAGCCGAAAGCGATCCTGCACGACTACCTCGGCTGGCACCGTCAGGGCGACGGGCTCTGGTTCGTGGGTCTGCCGCTGCTCTGCGGACGCCTGGAGGGCGAGCGCAAGACCGGCCTGCGCCGCCTGATCGAGACCTTTCAGCTGGAGGTGCGGCTCACCCCGAATCAGGATCTGCTGCTCTGCAACATCGGCGCCCCCCAGCGCAGCTCCCTGAAGCGTGAGCTGGCGGCACTCGGCTTCGAGAATCCCGGCGAGACCCCTCCCCTGGCACGCCATGCGATCGCCTGCCCGGCCCTGCCCACCTGCGGCCTGGCGATCACCGAGTCGGAGCGGATCCTGCCTGAGGTGCTGGAGCGCCTCGCCAATTGTTTGCAGGCGCTCGGCATCGAGCGGTCTGTTCTGGTGCGGATGACGGGCTGCCCGAACGGCTGCGCCCGGCCCTACATGGCGGAAATCGGCCTGGTGGGCAGTGGCGTGAACGAGTATCAGCTCTGGCTCGGCGGCACCCCCGGGCTCACCCGTCTCGCCCGCCCCTACCTGCAGCGCCTGCCGCTCGAGCGGCTGGAAGACACCCTGGAGCCGCTCCTCTGCGCCTGGCGCGATGAGGGTGGCCGGCGCAGCTTCGGGGCCTTCGTGAATGCTCTGGGCGATACCCGGGTGGAGCAGTTGCTCAGCCAGGCCGTCTGAGACGGTGGATCCCGGCCGTGCCTGGGCCGTCGCGGCCCCTCACGCGGGCGCAGACACGGCCGGTGGGTCGGAGGCAGGGAGCACGCGTCCATAGCGTGCCGAGGGCTGCCCGAGGCGCCAGGCCCAGAGCTGGTCTCCGAGGCTGAAATGCCACCACTCGTTGGGGTGCTGAGCGAATCCCGCCGCCGCCATCACCGCAGCCAGGCGCTGGCGGCGGGCGTGCCAGATGCCGGCCTCGGAGCCCGGATCGGCCGCATGGGCCGCTGCAAAGTACTCCGGCTCGGACACCGCTCCGATCGTGTCGATCGCCCCTCCCATCTCCAGCGGATGTCCCCCCGGGGTGGCCAGGGTGAGATCCACCGCGGCACCGGTGCTGTGGGGAGGCGGGGTGGCCGGATCGAGGCTGGGCTCGGCCCAGAAGCGCGCCACCGCCTGCCGCACCGCCGCCAGATCCTCTTCGCAGGCGGCATCGGGATCCAGCCCGCGGGCACGGCATTCCTCCCGGATCGCGTGGTTCAGCATGAAGCGCTGCACCTCCACCGGTCTCCAGGCATCGAAGATCGCCAGGCGGCAGGGCTCTGCAGCCCCTCGCAGGTCCCCTTGGGCGTGCAGCAACCGTTCGACCACCCCGCGGCGCAGGCGGAAGGGGCTGGCACCCGGGCCATAGGGAGCACCCAGCTGCAGGTAGGGATGGGGCTCCAGCCGCAGCAGCTCCGCCGGGAGAGGCTGCAGCGGCTCCCCGCAGTCGTGGATCGGCACCGGGCTCCAGGGGCGAAGGGGCATCGGCGGCTGCGGATCAGGGAGGTTCCAGCCTGGCAAGCCGCGGCGGGCCGGGCACGGTTCAGTTGAGCTGGGCGGCTTCGAGGCTGCGCTGGCGCTGTGTCTCGAGCGCCGCGCGGAGGCCGGGATGAGCCGTGAGCGCGGGATCGCGCTCCACGATCGCGCGGGCTTCCACACGGGCGATCTCCAGCAGTTCTCCGTCTTCGCTGAGGCTTGCCAGGGCGAGATCGGGCAGACCCGACTGGCGTGTGCCGAGCACCTGGCCCGGGCCGCGCAGGCGCAGATCCATCTCGGCGATCTCGAAACCGTCGCTGCTGCGCGCCAGCACCTCCAGCCGCTGCCGGGCCAGGGCGTTGCTGCCGCTCTGCAGCAGCAGGCAGTGGGAGGCGGCCGCACCCCGGCCCACCCGGCCGCGCAGCTGGTGGAGCTGGGCCAGCCCGAAGCGCTCGGCATGGTCGATCACCATCACGCTGGCCTCCGGCACATCCACGCCCACCTCCACCACCGTGGTGCTCACCAGCACCTGGCTGTCGCCCCGCGCGAAGGCTCCGATGGCCGCCTGTTTCTCCTCGCTGCTCAACCGGCCGTGCAGCAGCCCCACCCGCAGATCCGGAAACACCTCGCCGGCCAGGTGGCGGTGCTCCTCCACCGCCGAACGCAGATCGAGCTTCTCGCTCTCCTCCACCAGGGGCAGCACCACATAGGCACGCTGGCCCCGGGCCACCTCCTGGCGCACCAGATCCCAGGCCTGATCGCGTTCCGAGGCGCGCAGCAGGCGGGTGCGGATCGGCGTGCGGCCCGGTGGCAGCTCATCGATCTGGCTCACATCGAGATCGCCGTGGATCGAGAGCGCCAGGGTGCGGGGGATCGGCGTGGCGGTCATCGTGAGCAGATGGGGCTGCAGACCCTTGGCCAGCAGGCGGTTGCGCTGCCTCACGCCGAAGCGGTGCTGTTCATCCACCACCACCAGGCCCAGCCGGGCGAACTGCACCGGGTCCTCCAGCAGGGCATGGGTGCCGATCAGCAGCTGCAGCTGGCCATTGACCAGGTCTTCCAGCAGTTCACGCCGCCTTCGGGCCGGTGTCGAGCCGGTGAGCAGGGCTGCACGCACGTGCAGCTGGCTGAGCCAGGGATGCAGCTTCGCCATGTGCTGCTCCGCCAGCACCTCGGTGGGAGCCATCAGGGCACCCTGCCAACCGGCCTCGATCGCGCAGAGGAGCGAGGCGAGGGCGACCACGGTCTGGCCGCTGCCCACATCGCCCTGGAGCAGGCGGGCCATCGGCTGGGGCCGGGCCAGATCGGCGCGGATCTCCGCCAGCACGCGCTCCTGTGCGGCGGTGAGCCGGTAGGGAAGCAGCCGGCGCAGGCCCTCCAGCAGAGCCGGCCCGCTGCCGGCGCTGCTGGCGAGGGCCGGTGCCGCCCGTTGCCGCAACCGCTGCTGCCGGCGCGCCAGCGCCAGCTGCAGGAGCAGCAGTTCATCGAACACGAGCCGGCGGCGACTGGCCTCGAGATCCGGCCGATCCGCCGGCAGATGGATGCCGTGCAGCGCCCTGGCCAGAGGGAGCAGCTCCAGACGACGGAGCAGCGGCTCAGGGAGCGGATCGGGCCAGCTGACGGCATGGGGCAGCACCGCAGCCAGCGCCCGCCGGAGTGTGTCGGCGCTGAGGCCCTCCGTGAGCCCGTAGACGGCCACCAGCCGGCCGATCGTCTGGGAGCGGACTTCGGCAGCCGGACTGTCGAGCACCTCCAGCAGCGGATCGCTGAAGGCGGGGCCCCATGGGCTCTCGCGCACGAGCCCACTCACCGCCACGCGGGCACCGGGAGGGAACTGCCGCTGCTGCGCCTTGAGCCAGCCAGGCGTGGTGAAGCGACGGCCGGCAAGGAAACGGCTCACCCGCAGGCGACCGGTCGCATCCTGAAGATGCAGCTCCAGGATCGCCAGATTGGGATTGCGGGGGCTGGGGAAGGCGTGGCAGCGACGCACCGTGGCGACCACGGTGGCCGTGCGGCCCGGCTCGAGCGCAGCGATGCGCACCAGATTGGCGTAATCGAGGTAGTCGCGCGGGTAGTGGCGGATCAGATCGCCCACCACGAGCAGGCCGAGACCGGCGAGCCTGGTGGCCGTGCGCAGCCCGATGCCCCTCACCTCCCCCAGTGGCGTCTGCGGCTGCAGCAAAGCCTCTCCCCCCGGCAGCGCTGTCGCCGGGAGCGGGGCCAGGCGCAGGCGCGGTGGAGCCTGCGGCAGCGGCGGGCGCAGCTCCACGCGCAGCTGATGCAGGGCCTGGCGCAGCTGGCGCACCAGCTGCTGACGACGGCCGAGCCCTTCGCCGGCATAGGTGCGGAAGCCCGCGGCAAGATCGGCCAGAGGAGCCTGCCAGGAGGCAGGCAGATCTGCCGGTGGCTCGAGCAGGCTGCGGGCGATGAAGCAGGAGAACGTTTCCTGGCGGCCCAGCAGATCAGCGAAGCCGCGCTCGGCCTCCAGCCGGCAGGCCTGCTGCAGCGGGGCGGACCAGGCATCGAAGGTCCGCTGCCCGCTCGGCGGCGGCGGCGATGGCAACGGCGGGACAGCCCGAACCTCGGCCCGGTTCAGTGCTGGGCCGGAGGTTCCGGGCTTCGGGTGCGGATGTCCTCCAGCCACAGCGCCTCTGCCTCGCGTGCCTGACGTCGCCGTTGGAGACGGCGGTGATGCTGGGCCATTCTGCGGCCCTCAAGCCTGCGGCGCTGCAGATCCCGCCGCAGGCTGCGCAGGCGGGGCTCTTCGAGTTCGAGATCGGCGCAGCGCAGCAGCAGCACGGTGGCCTGCAGCGGACTCTCCTGGCCCGGCAGTGCCAGCGGCAGCGGCAGGCGCAGCAGATTGGGCGCGGCACCCAGCGTTTCGATCCTGCCCTGGAGGGCCGCGTCGAGCAGCGAGGCCGGCAGCAGGAAGGGCAGCAGATCGCTGCGCATCAACTCGCTGTTGATCGCGTGCGAGAGGCTGCGCAGCCGCCGGCTGAGGGCAAGGTCGTAGCTGCGCAGCCAGGTTTCCAGCAGAAGCGGATCCCGGGGAAGCAGGCCGGACGCGGCACCACCCTCCTGCCAGAGCTCGGGCTCCGAGGCATCGTCCGTCGGCTCCGCCTCCGAATCCTGCAGGAATCGTTCCTCCAGCAGCCCATCGCGGTTTTCGGCGCCCCGCGCCAGGCGCAGGAGTGTCTCGGCAGAGTCCGCCGGCCAGAGATCCGTATCAAAACCCGCCTGATCAGCCTCCGGATCCTGATCCGATTCCTCCGGATCGCCGTCACCGTCGTCGTCGTCGCGTTCTTCGTCGCCTTCGTCGTCGTCGCGTTCGTCGTCGTCGGCTTCGTCGTCGCGTTCGTGGGAGAGCAGGTGGGCCTGGAGGGCATCGGCCATCGTGAAGGCTTCCGTGCCTGCCGCCGCCCAGCCGATCCTGTCGCCATGGAGGGGCAGTTCCAGCCCCAGGCTCACCGATCCCGGCGGCAGCGGTTCCGCGCGCCGCTGATCAGCATCCGGCGGGGCCTGAAGCTCGGCCAGCACGGATGGATCAGCGCCGCCGATCAGCCGCTCCAGCAGCTGCCGTTGCCGGCTCCGGCGATGGTTCTGGCGCTGGCGATGCAGGCGGGCAGCCAGGCTGCTGAGCTGCTCCACCGTGAGCAGGCTGCTGCAGCGCTGCACGAGCGCCGCAAGCCGCTGGTGCAAGAGCTGGCGGCGCTCCGGCGAGAGCGCGGTGTAGCGGCCGGGATGCAGCTGGGTGGCGAGCTGAAACACCGCCTGATCCACGCAGCGGGGCAAGACCTCGCGCAGCACCTGCTGGTAGAGCGCGAGCTGGCGGTAATGGCCCGGATTGGCCTCCTCGTGCCAGCGCCGCATGGCGGCGGAATCGGCCGGAAACGACGATCGAGGCGTGTCGGCGCTCACAGCGGTGGAGAGCCTCCGATCCGGCTCAGGAGGCCGCGCCCATCGCCGCCACTTCGGCGGCGAAATCGGCCTGCTCCACCTCGATCCCCTCGCCGAGGGTGAAGCGGGTGAAGCGACGCACCTGGATGTTCTCGCCGGTCTTGCCGGCGGCCTGCTTCACCATCTCGCCGACGCTGAGGGTGTTGTCGCGGATGAAGGGCTGCTCGAGCAGGGCGAGCTCCTTGAGGCGCTTGCCGATGCGCCCCTCCACGATCTTCACCTTCATCTCCGGCTTCTTGCCGGCGAGGTCATCGCGACCCATCTCGATCGCCTTCTCGCGCTCCACCACCTCCTGGGGAATCTCTTCGGTGCTCACATAATCCACGGCAGGGCAGGCCGCGATCTGCATCGCCACATTGCGCACCAGCTCCTGGAACAGATCACCGCGGGCCACGAAGTCGGTCTCGCAGTTCACCTCCACCAGCACACCCACCCTGGCCCCGGTGTGGATGTAGCTTCCGATCGCCCCTTCAGCGGCGGTGCGGCCTGCCTTTTTCTCCGCTGTGGCGATGCCTTTCTGGCGCAGCCACTCGCTCGCCTTGGTCATGTCGCCGCCGGATTCGGCCAGCGCCTTCTTGCAGTCCATCATTCCTGCGCCGGTCTTGTCGCGCAGATCCTTGACGAGCTTGGCGGTGATCTCGGCCATGGGTCGGGGAAGTGGGATGTTGATTCTGGAGAGGAGGGCTGCGGGAGGGGGGTGATGCAGACCACGCCCCTGCCGGCAGCGGCTGGCGGCAAGACAGGAGAGCGACTCGGGGTCTGTGCCGAGCCGCTGCAGCGGTCAGCCCTCCTCGTCGGCGCCGCGGTCCTGGGCGCCGTGACGGCCTTCGTTGATGGCGTCGGCCAGGCGGCCGAGCACCAGCTGCACCGAACGAACGGCGTCGTCGTTGCAGGGGATCGGCACGTCGCAGAGATCGGGGTCGCAGTTGGTGTCGAGCATCGACACCAGCGGGATGTCGAGCTTGCGGGCCTCGAGCACGGCATTGGTTTCGCGACGCTGATCCACGAGGATCACCACATCGGGAAGACGGCGCATGGTCTTGAGACCGCCGAGATACTTCTGCAGGCGATCGAGTTCACGCCGCAGCACGGCAGCCTCCTTCTTCGGCCGCATGGCGATCGCGCCGGAGGATTCCATGCGCTCGAGATCCTTGAGCCGGTCGATGCGGGCGCGCATGGTGGTCCAGTTGGTGAGCATGCCGCCCAGCCAGCGCTGATTCACATAGGCGGCACCGCAGCGGGTCGCCTCCTGGGCGATCACCTCGGAAGCCTGCTTCTTGGTGCCCACGAACAGGAAACGCTTGCCGCTGCGGGCGGCGCTGCGGGTCCACTTGTAGGCGTTGTTCATGCAAACGGCGGTCTGCACGAGATCGATGATGTGAACGCCGTTGCGCGCGCAATAGATGTAGCGCGACATCTTCGGGTTCCAGCGCCGGGTCTGGTGCCCGAAGTGGGCGCCAGCCTCCATCATCTCGGCGAGAGTGACGACAGCCATGGGATCGGTTGGGTTTCGGGTTGGCCACCACCTGCCAGGGACCCAGGGCGCGGGAACGGCCAACCTCTGCGCCGGAGGCGCTGGATGGGCCCGCAGCCGGATCACCCGAAACGTGCAGGTGTGCGGTGTGATGGGAACCCAAGCAACCTACCAAACGGCGGCCGTGGCTCCGGCTCAGAGGCCCTGGCGGCGGGCCTCGCTAAACAGCGCCCGCACACCGATGCGGTTGAGGGGCAGGCGCAGGATCTCCATCGCAAGGCCGGCGCGGTCGTGACGGATCAGCCAGCCGAGCAGGGGGCGCAGACTGCGCTCATTGAGGAGCCCGCCCAGGGTGAGCAGCTCCCAGAGCAGGCGGTGCAGCCAGGTGAACTGAATGATGAAGCGCACCCGCCGGGTGGGGTGCTTGCGGTAGAACACCAGGCCCATCGCCGCCCGCTGCCGCTCCACCTCGATCAGGCGGGGGATCTGGGCGAGGCTCAGGGCCGGATGCCAGTGGTACCCCACCGCCCGCGGGCAGCGCACCAGCTCCACCCCCATGCGCCGCAGCCGCTCGCCGAGCTCGAGATCCTCCCAGCCATAGAGCCGGAAGCCCGTGTCGAAGAGGCCGGAGCGCTCGAGAAGCTCCCGGTCGATCGCCACATTGCCGGTGGCGAAGTAGGCAAAGGAAACATCGCTCAGCTTGTGCGGCTCACTGCTGGGATCCTCGAAGCGGGCCGTGTTCACGACAGCGCCGTAGGTGAAGCAGAGACGATCCCCCCGCTCCTGCCAACGGCGCTCGAGCGCTTCGGCGTGGCGGAGCAGGAAATCCGGGAGCACCACCAGATCGCTGTCGATGAACACGATCACATCGCCGCGGGCCTGCTCCACCCCGCGATTGCGCCCCGCGGCGGGGCCGCCATGCTCCTGCTGGATCAGCCGCACGTGCGGCAGCTGCTGCCGGTTGGCCTGCACCCAGGCCACGGTGTCGTCGGTGGAGCCGTCGTCGACGAGCACCACCTCGAAGGCCTTGATCGGCGGCGCCAGCTCCTGGCGCTCCAGAGCCTCCAGGCACTGGCGCAGGATCGGCAGGCGGTTGTAGGTGGGGATGACGACGCTCAGAAACATGGGAGCGACTCAGGAGGACGCCGGAAGGGCGCGGGCTGGAATCCTGCCGCACCGATCGCGTCGTCTGGCCCGCAGGACAGTCTGTGCTTTCAGAAAGGTCTGTGCTTGCAGACGAAGGCGCGGCGCCCACGGAAAAGGGGATCCCGGAGGATCCCCCGATGGAGGGCAGGTCATGCCGCCCTGGAACGGGTTGCCTGGGTCAGTCGGCTGCGCCGCCGTTGTTGGCGGTGCCGGTGACGCCATTGCCGGCGCCTTCGCCCCGGCCCTCATTGCGCAGCTTGCGCTTCTTGAACTTGCGGGCGTAGGCGCGGTTGCGCTCCTGCTTCTCCTTCTTCAGATTCCTGCGCTTGGCCATGCGGACGGTGGTACCGGGGGAGGTGTGGGTCGCTTCACCCTACCGAACCACACCGCTCTCCTCGCCCTCGTGGAAGCGTCCCTCGCGAAGCCGGCCATCCTCCATCCGCACCAGCCGGTCGGCCACATCAAGGATGCGGGGATCGTGCGTGACCATCAGCACGCTGCAGCCCTGATCGCGGGCCAGGCCGCGCAGGAGCTCCACCACCTCACGGCCGGTGCGGCTGTCGAGGGCGGCGGTGGGTTCATCGGCCAGCAGCAGGCGGGGCTGGGCCGCCAGGGCGCGGGCGATCGCCACACGCTGCTTCTGGCCCCCCGAGAGATCGTGGGGAAGCTTGTGAAGGTGGTCGCCGAGGCCCACCTGCCGCAGCCAGCCGCGGGCCAGATCCCGCCGGGCCCGGTAGCCGATGCCCGGCAACAGATCCGCGCCCATCTGCACGTTCTGCTCCGCTGTAAGACAGCGCAGCAGGTTGTGGCCCTGGAAGATCATGCCGATGCCGCAGCGCAGCCGCTGGCGGTCGCCCCGCCCGGCATCGCGCAGCTCCTCCCCGAACAGCCGCACCGAGCCCGCCATCACCTGGCGCAGGGCACCCACCAGCGTGAGCAGGGTGGTCTTACCGCAGCCGGAGGGACCGGTGAGCAGCACCACCTCGCCGGGGTGGATGGTGAGCGTGACCTGATCGAGCACCTGGCGGCGGTTCTCGCCGCTGCCGTACCAGTGGCAGAGATCGCGCACGGCCACCGTGGGGGCGCAATCGGCCGCTGCGGCGGCGGCGTTGCGGATCGGAGCGCTCAGAGCCATGGCCGCTTCAGAAGATCTCGGCCGGATCGGCATCGGCCAGCTTGCGCATCGCCATCAGCGCTGAACCGAGGCACATGCTCAGAATCATCGCGAACACCAGCAGGGACCTGGGTCCATCCATGGCCACCGGCAGTTTCGTGCCGGAGCGCACCAGGGCGTAGAGCGCCTGGCCGGCCAGCCAGGCCGGCACGTAGCCGAACAGCGCAAGCAGCAGCCCTTCGCGGGCCACCACCCCAAGCAGCCGGGGGAGCGGATGGCCCATGGCCATCAGAGTGGCGTATTCGGGCAGATGATCGCTGACATCGGAGTAGAGAATCTGATACACGATCACACAGCCCACCACAAAGCCCATCGCGGCTCCGAGGCTGAAGATGAAGCCGATCGCCGTGCTGCTGCGCCAGTAGTTCTTCTCGAATTCCACGAAGCCCTGTTTGCTGAACACCGCCACATCAGCGGGCAGCTGCCGCTTCAGGCGGGCCGCCACAGCAGCGGGATCCTCTCCGGGCTGCAGGCGGATCAGGCCGAGCTCGATGCTGCCCGGCGGGGTGTTGGGAAGCAGCGACAGGAAGGTCTCACTGCTGGTGAGCAGATTGCCATCGGCCCCGAAGGAGGGGCCGAGCGACACCAGA
>Ga0172376_10004667_pt1 | contig 15556 bp, 14 predicted proteins | sample Lak35m_FD_121114 | JGI IMG/M metagenome (GOLD analysis project Ga0172376, IMG submission 121114) | Freshwater microbial communities from Kabuno Bay, South-Kivu, Congo - kab_092012_35m | ecosystem: Environmental > Aquatic > Freshwater > Lake | place: Democratic Republic of the Congo: South-Kivu...
GCGCTGCAGGCCGACGGGTTCGCCGTGGTCACTATCGACGTCGCCGGCCTGACCGACCCGCGCCGCCGCGACGCCGCCAAACCCGAAGCCCCCAAGGCCAAACCAGCCGCTGCCGACGCGCGTTCCGTCGAACAGGCCGTCAACGACGTTCGCCTGACTTACCAGTTCCTCGTCGACCGCCATAACCGGCTCGAATTCAACCTCGGCAAACTGGCCATCGTCACCTTGGGCGAAGGCTCGGCCGCTGTCGCCGAATGGCTCCGCGAAGCCACCCAGCCGCCGCCCGTCGTGCTCGGCCGGCCCGTCCAGCCGAACGATCCGCGCTTGAAGAACGCCGGGGCCAAAATCGCCGGCGGGGCCTTCGATTCGGCGACGGACAGGCCCTCCGACGTCTCCGCCCTGATCATGATTTCCCCCGTCGCCGCCTGGCAGAACGTCAAAACCGTCGACCGCCTCAAGGGACTGCTCGAAGGCTCGCCCCTGAACGTCATGGCCATCGGAGGCAAAAACGACAAGGAATCGGCCGAAGTTCTCACCCAGCTCAAAAACGTCGTCGTCCGCGGTTCCAGCCGCCTGAGCAAGGTCGAAACGCTCGAAACCGGCCTGCACGGCGCCCGTCTGCTGCGGTTCGAACCTGGCTTCGTCGAACATGTGACCCGCTTCCTGGAACAGACCGTCGAGTTTCAGAACAACGAGTGGGAACCGCGCTACAACCTGACGCCCGTGGCCTATCGCGTGATGGACGCCGTTTCCAAAACCACCGCCCAGGCCGAGGCCCGCAAGACCGACGCCGCCGACAAGGCCGCGCCCAAGCCGAAAACCGAAGAACCCGCGAAACCGAAAACCGACGCCCCCAAGGCCGAGCAGAAGGCCGAAACGCCGAAACCCGCACCGGAAAAGGCCGCCCCGAAAGCTGAAGCCCCCAAGGCCGAGCCGAAACCCGCTGCACCCAAGGCGGAACAACCGAAGTCTGACTGAGCGAAACCCCTGATGTTCACAGGTCTTGTGCAGGTTCTGGGCGAAGTCGTCGAAACACGGGAAGAACCCTCGGGCCGCAGGCTCGCCGTCCGCTGGCCAGGGCTCGACACGGCCGCCGACGGCCCCGTCGTCCAGGGCGAAAGCGTCGCCGTCAACGGCTGCTGCCTCACGGTCGTCGAACTGCCGGCCGCTGGCACGTTCGCCTTTCAGGCAGGCCCGGAAACGCTCGCCCGCACCAACCTGGGCACCCTCACGACCGGCTCGAAGGTCAATCTCGAACGGGCCTTACGCCTTTCCGACCGCCTCGGCGGCCACATCGTTCAGGGCCACGTCGACACGACGGCCACCCTGGCCGAACTTCGCCCCGAGGGCCCCTGGGCGTTCCTGAAATTCACGCTCGACCCGGCCTGGACACGCCTGATGGTGCCCAAAGGCTCGGTGGCCGTGGACGGCGTCAGCCTGACCGTCGTCGACACCGCCCCCGGCTGGTTCTCGGTCATGCTGATCCCGCACACCCTGGCCGTGACGACGCTGGGCCTGCGACAAGTGGGCGACACCGTCAATATCGAGACGGACATTTTGGCGAAGCATGTGCAGCGGTTGATGGAAACAGGCGCAGACTGAAGTCGAGCCGTGGACGTGAGTCCGCGAATTCGAATGCACCGTCAAAAGCCAAGCCAGTGAATTCGAGCCGATCCTGCGTGAGTTCGAAATATGATTTCTGAAGGATCGATAGGCATTTTGTCCGTCGCATCCGTGAACTCATGTTCACGGCTCGACACCTGGTCCTCACATCACCATCACGACCCCGTCCACCGTCCGGATCGCGGCGTAAATCGCCATGACGTGTTCCGACGACTGGGCGATCAGGTCGATCGAAACGGATGCGTGCCGCCCGCCGGCCGTTTCGCGTGAGGTGTATTTGATGTCCGTCTCGGGCACTTCCGCGTTGATCACGGCCGCCACGACCCGGCCGATGAAATCGTTGTCCGACGCACCGATGACTTTGATGTGAAAATCGCACGGAAAGCTGTGCACGGCGTCCAGCAGCTCCTGCGGCGTCGGCGGTGCCAGGGCCGGGTTTTCCGGCGGGGCCGGCACGATCGTCAGGTCAACTTCGGAACTATGGCCGTTTTCTTCGCTCATTTTTCTTCGCGGTGTCTGCGGGAATGGGATCGACGCCCTGTGATTCGTTCACTGAATCATAGGGCGTCGCACGATGGTCATCAACTCCCAAAAGTAGGGCGGGCTTCAGCCCGCCGCAACCTTTCCACAAGTAGGGCGGGCTTGAGCCCGCCATTCCGGGCAGTCGGAGCCGTTGGGCTAAAGCCCAACCTACCTGGCGAGGCGGATTTCGTAGCGAAGCTGGTTCTGCAAGTCCACGCCCGGCATGCCTTCGGGTGGGCCGGCTTCGATCGTGGCCGTCGTCGCGTCGATGCGGCGATAGCGAACCGGCTTGCCCGTGAAGTGGTCCGTCAGGTTCAGCGGGTAGCGCGTCAGGGCGTCGGTCGATTCGGGCAGTTCCGGGTGATCGGCGGCGTAATCACGCAGCAATTCGATGAGCATCAGCACGTTGAGCCGGGTTTCCAGACCGGCGACGAGCATCGCATTTCCCATCACGAAATGCTCGCCGTATTCGGTCGAAAACGGATTCGCTTCGAACGCTTTAGCGTCCTTGCCTTTCCAGGGAACCAGGGGCAGTTTCGGGCGAATTTCGGCGAAGGGATCGTTTTCCGGCTTTTTCTCCAGAGCGACCTGGGGGAAGTCGACTTTGGGATCGAATTGCGACCACCGAGAGAATCGAACGAAATCCTTCGTCCAGATTTCAAGGAAGAAGATCATGCAAACCTGGCTTTTCGGCATCGCCGCGAGCTTATCGGCTGGTCGATCGCCTTGTTTTTTCATATGATCCAGTGCGATCGGGTAGAGCTTTTCAACAAACTGGGTGCGTGCCGTTCGCCATTCTTCCGTCATGGGATCGACGAGGATGTTCATCGAAAATCCGAACAGCGACGATCGGTCGAACGTGGTGTCCGCTTCGGCTTCGCTCATCGAACGTCCGAAATCGACGGCGTCGATGATCGAATTCCAGGTGAGCAGTTCGATCTCCATCTGCTTGTCCGTATGAAGCAACGGCCGGGGCATTTGAGCGACGGCCCAGTAAAGGTTCGGTGCATCCGGGCTTGAGATCATGTGACGAAGTACGTCCGTCGCATTGCGGGCGAAGCTGGCGGAAACCCGGAAAGGTATGTCGCCGCTCATGGTCGAAACATGCCGTGAGGCTGCGAGACCGGAACGGACCAGTTCGAGGGCGTTTTCGAACTCGCCCCTTCGGACCATGACCTGAGCCTGCAAATACAAATCGCGCATGACATCGCGGAGGGTTTCGATTTCGCCGAGCGGGGTATTCCCTCCGGTGCGCCGAATGCGTTCGAGATAAATGGAATCGGCATAAGACTTTTTCGCGCCTTCGACGATCATTCGTGTCGAAAACGTCGTTTCGCCCATCTCTTTGCGAATTTCGTCGACGGGAAGCTGGTCGAAAGGAGTTTCAAGCCACTTGGAGCGTTGCCTGGTCCGCTCGGGGTCCGACTGATCGTACTGCCGGTAGCTGTAAGTCCCGGCGAGAAAGTAATCGAGCATGGCATTGCCGCTGACGATCTGTTCCGCCGGGGGCAACAGTTTTCTCTCGATATCCGCGGGCATGATCTTCCGGGGCAGGATGCGCACCTTTTCGAATTTCGTTTCGGCAGCAGTCGTGACAGGTATCGGTGCCTCGCGTTTCGATTCCTGAGCGACGGTGCCGAGAGTTCCGATCGACAAGAAGGCAGCGGTCAGAATGGTTCGGGTCGACTGGTCGTAAAGCAGGCACATGGGTCAAGTTCTCCTGGAGTTTGGGGTTCAGGAACCAGGCGTGTTCGGATCGATCGTTCAAGATGAACGATCATCTCGGTGTGAATCGAAATCGCTTGGATCAGCCAGAATTCGCCTGCGATTCTTCGAAAAGCTCCCGATACCAGCGTCGTCGGTCCCAGCCTTCCTTGGAAAAGATCTCGGACTCCCGCAACTTCGGCGAATTGCGAACGGATTCCGAGTCAGCCCCTCGGCTCGTGACCGAAACCGAGGGCATTTCGATCTCAAGGGCGATGCGTTTGACCTCATCGAGCGACCAGACCATCGAAGAGCCTTCATTTCCAGTCCGATTCGCCGCCAGTTCGGGCGGATTGACGGGATTCATGACATTGGAATCGTTTCGAAAAAAGTTCGAAGTCGACACGAACCATGTCAGCACACACGCGGCCGAGGCAAAGGCGAACATTGCCTTGCGGGCTTCGCGGCGGCCCTGCAAGCGGCCAAGCTCGAATTGCAGCCGGGCCTGAACGAAGTCCGGAACGTCGGCCGGTCGCAACGATTTCAACTGATCTTCCAGCGGGGCGAAATCGCCGGATTCTGTGATGCGTTCGTCGTTCATCGCGTGATCCCCATGATCTCCTGCAGCCGCATCAGGGCTTCGTGATAGCGCCGCCAGGCTGTGGCGGCGGAAATTCCCATCGCTTCGCCGATCCGTTCGAATTTCATGCCGCCCCACAGGTGGGCGACTACGATTTCGGCCAGTTCCGGCTCGAGCGTGTCGAGCGCTTCGGCCACGAGTTTCGCGTCGAGCTTCGCGGCCGGGTCAGCGTCGACGGCAGCCGGCTTCGAATCGGCGAACATGCGTTCGTCGAACCGGCGTTTTTTGTTCTTGCGGGCCGCCTTCACGGCCAGCCTGCGGGTGACGACATAGAGCCAGGCCCCCGGATCGTCGGGCATCGACCGGCGGGCGGCGAGTTGCAGGAAGGCTTCCTGCAGGATGTCGTCGGCCTGCTCACCGACCCACGAGGCCGCCACCAGCCGCAAGTGCGGCCCGGCGGTCGTCAGCAGTTGGTGCAGGTCATTCGGCGTCATCGTGGGAATAGTGCCCGGCCGGGCGATCCTGTTTCGAAAATTTTCGGAAATTCGCCCCGGCAAGACACCAGAGTCGGCGAAGCGGTCCTTAAGGAGAATCTCGACCACTGTTCTCGAGCCACGGGTTCGCCTATAGTGGACGGGAGAGTCTTTTTTGTCGGCAACGGGTTCGAACGACGGGAGAAACCCATGAGCGGCCCCCAGGAAAAGTCGGGAGCGGAATCGACGGCAAACGAGCTGTTCGACCAGATTCGGACGCAGGCCCAGTCGATCATCGGCGAGGGCGGCGACGTCCGCGAGAACGTCAAGCGGCTGGTCGCCCAGGCGGCTGAGCAGGCCCAGCAAAGTGGGCAGGGGCTGGCCGGGCTGGCCCAATCGATCATGGAGTCCGCGGTGGACACGGTCAACAAGTCTTTGCCCGAGAACCCGAACAGCACGCTCCGGCAGGTGATCGACGGCCTGGGCGACGGCCTGGCCCAGGCGGCCCTGGCCACGAAGATGGCCGTGAGCGAGTCGGTGGCCAGCAGCAAGTCGTTCGCGAACGAAGACCTGCAGAAGGTCGTCGGCGACGTGAAGACACTCAAGGAAATGTATCTGCAGACGATGACCGACGCCTTCGGCAAGATCAAGAACCTGACGGCGAGCCAGATGAGCGACTTGCAGTCGCACGCGGCCAATGCCCAGAAGACGATCATGCCGGCGCTTCAGTCGGCGTTCGAAGCGGCATATGATCATCCGGTCGAGCTGGGCAAGGAGTCGGTTCAGACGGGGCTGGAGATTTCCAGGCAATCGGTCGGCGGGCTGTTCGCGGCCGTCGGCAAACTGCTGCAGGAAGCCGGCCAGAAACTTCAGGAAACCGGCGAGCCCGCGAAGGACGAAAAGAAGCCCTGATTTTTTGGGCATTCGAAGCCGCAAGTCGATCGGAAAGTTGCCGAACCTGCAACTGGGGCGGGGCTTAGGACGACTCGCCCTGGATTGCCTGATCGAAATGTCGAATTCCTGACTTTCAGGTCGCATATGTCAAGTCGAGTTTTCGGAAATCCGAAAAAGTAGACGACAGCTCGACATCTCATCGAATCCCGGATCGGTTCTCGATCGGTCCGTCCTGAGATCTCCCGAGATTCGCCGATTCGAGCCCTTCGAATGTGCCTGTTCGACGAGCCGGAAGCAATTCCCTGAGACCGGCGCGAGAACGTTCATGCGGCGATTCAATCCACGCATGGATGTGTGGACGTCGAAATTTCGATCTCCATGTGACGAGTAAGGAGTGACTCGATCCCATGATCATGAGCCATCTTGTCCTTTCCCTGGCTCTGACAGGCCAGGTGACGCCGGCCCCCGTGACACCCGTGCCCGTACCGGCCGGCGTCGCGACTTTCGACGGCACCGCGGCGCCGGAATTCGCCGATATCGCGATTCCGACGGGCCCCGCTCCGGCCGTTGACTTTTCCGGCTTCGTCCCCGCGGGCGAAGTGCCCATGTCGTCGCCCTTGACGCCCGCACGTGGTGCCTTTCAAAGCGACCACGAGTTCGACGGCTTCACCGGCCCGTTGTCCAACCCCGTGCAGTTCAAGGATCCCCGGTCATTGACCGAAGCCCGGTTTCTTTTCATCCAGAACTGGACGCGTGCGAGCACGCCCGTGATCGGCAAGGCTTCGATGCAGGTCTATGCCCTGCAGCTGCGTCTCGCCTTGACCGATCGGCTGCAAATCTTCGCGGACAAGGACGGTATCGTGCGGCTTTCGCCCAACGGCACGACCTCCACGACAGGCCTGGCCAACATCGCTGCCGGTGCCAAGTACGTGTTCCTGCGTAATGTCGAGACGCAAACCCTTGGCTCGCTGGCCGTTCAGTACGAAGCTCCGACCGGCTACGCCAACATCTTCCAGAACCAGGGCTCGGGCCTGCTGGGAATCTGGGGTATCTTCGGCCAGGAATTCGGCGACGGCTGGCACGCCATTTTGCAAGTGGGCCAGAACCTGCGGATGAACAAGATCGACTCGGGCTACTTCATGACGAGTGCCCACATCGACAAACGCTTCGGCAAGTTCACGCCGTTCTATGAAGCCAACTGGTTCTACTACAACCAGACCGGCACCTTCTTGCCGACCCTCAACACCGAAGGCGGCGGCCTGCTCAACGTCGGTGCCGGCAAGGTCATGGGCCTGAATTACGTGACCAACGCCATCGGCTTCAAGTATGACGTAACGCCGAATGCCGAACTCGGTGTCGGATACGAATTCCAGCTTTCGAACCGGGCCATGCTGCTGGACAACATGCTGCATGCCCAGTTGATCCTGCGATATTGATCCGACGGCGGCGAAGCCCCGGCCCGTCGAAACCGAACCGCCCGCGGCGAACCAGCGCCCCGGGCGGTTTTTCGTTTTCGAAGGTCGAATCGAGCCGGTCACGAATCGAGCCGGTCGCTCGTCATTCGCAGACTTCCTTGATCGCCGTCGCAAGGCTCGTCGGCGAGCGATCGACATGGCGAACCACGCCCTGCTTGTCGATCAGCATGTTCGAAGGCAGGTAGCGCACGCCGAGCTGTTCGGCGTAGTCGGTTTTGCCGTCTTCGCAGATCAGGCTTTTCCAGAGCAGGTTCCGCTCGATCATGAACCGGCGCACCTCGACGGCAAGATCCTCGGGCTCCTCGCCATCTTCGCGAAGCCGGTCGACATTGATCGTGACGACCTCAAGGCCTTTTTCTTTATAGGCTTCCGTCAGGGCGACCAGTTCGTCGATCTGGTCCTGGCTGACTTCGTCCCACGTCGCCCAGAAGATGATCAGAACAGGTTTGCCCTTCAGACTGGCCAGGTCGAACGGCCGATTATCGACATCGCTGCCCTTGATTTCCGGGGCCGGCTTGCCGACACGGGCCAGAGACTTTTTCTCGCCGGTCAGATAGTCCTTGATTTCATCGTTCGTCGTTTCGCCCAGGATCAGGTCGATCACCTTGTTCGCCATGTCATAGCGGCCGCCATCGACGATTGTCCGCAGGTAAATCTCTACGACACTGAGTCGCAAGTGAATCGGGATGGTTTCGTCGGCATCGGCGTTTTCCTTGACCTTCGCGAAGAGTTTGCGGACGCTCTCGATCGATTGGTCGATCGCCCCACGGCGTGCTTCGGCGATGATGTGGGTCACCTCGGCCATGAACCGGATGTCCACCGGCAGCTTGTCCTTCGCCAGCAGCTTGTTGGCATTCGCTTCGGCCTTGAGGAACAGATCCTCCGACACGATCGCTTCGAAGTAATACCGCCAGAGGCCGTCTGATTCCTCGCCCGTCTTCTTGTCCGCCAGAGCCGCGATCCGGTCCAGCCGCTTCAGTTCGACGGCCTGAATGTCCTTGAAGTACGCTTCCTCGATCGCGTCGAGCGTCTCCGGCTCCGCCTTGGCGGCGTCCTGGGCTCGAACGCTCGCTACCGAACCGGCAACCAGCAGGATGGTCAGGCCGATTCCAGCCAGACGTCTCAGAGAAGCGAGATTTTCGAGCGATCGCATGCGAGAATTCTCCACCGATTCGGTGAACAGGTCGGAACTGGGCTCACGTACGGAACCGATCCGTGGCACCCGGCCCGTTTCGTCCATTCAGGTTACCAGAATTCGACCGTTTCGAAGAGTGGAACCGCGAGGACCGCAAACTCGACCCCCCGTTAACGGTTTTCGGTCCAGCGTCTCAGGGCTTCGCTCAACTCCGCCAACATCCCGGCGTTCGCGGGATCCCGGGCCAGGTTCATCGTCTCGTTCGGATCGTTCCTCAGGTCGTAAAGAAATGGCCCGTCGGTCGGGTTGACGATCCGGTTCGCGGGATCGCCCCCGATCGGTGCCGCGGCCGAACGCGCCGCCACTTCGGTCGGCTCGATCAGCTTCCAGTCTCCCTTGCGGATCCAGCGGTACGTCGTATCCGCCTCTGGTTTGCCAAGTTGCGTGGCCGTGTGCAGATACAGTTCGCCGAAGACTCTGTCGCGGGGCAGCTTCTCACTTTCGCCGCTGGCCACTTTCAGCAGGCTCAACCCAGGCAGCCCCCGGGCCACGTACGAAAGCCCGGCGATGTCGAGCAGCGTCGGCACCACATCGAGCGACGAAACGAGATCCTCATGCGTCCCCGCCCTGGTGTGGCCGGGCCAGTGAACCATGACGGGCGTACGCACGCCGCCGTCGAAAGGTGAGTTTTTCGACTTCACGCCATAGGCCGACCGCTCGCCCGCCAGGGGCACGGCCCAGCCGTTGTCCACGATGAACAGGATCGCCGTATTATCCGACAACTTCCGGTCTTCGAGCATTTTCACCAATGCCGCGACGGAATCGTCGAACCAGCGGATCGTGGCATAGTAGGCCTGCGTGGCCTTGTCGAGGCCCTTGCCCGCGAACTCATCAAGATACTTCTGGGCCGGGTTATGCGGCGTATGGGGCAGCATGGGGGCATACCAGAGAAAGAACGGCGAACCGGCGGAATCGTCGAGAAATTTGCCGATCGGCTCCATGGTCGTCCGCCCGATCGCCAGCCCCGTGTCGCCATGGCGGCCCTTGACGGTCATGCCGTCCGTGAAACCGGCGTTGGCATAATGGCCTTCCCAGTATTTGCCGGTCTGAAGGCTGCGATATCCGGCGGTCGCCAGAATCCGGGGCAGGGCGGGCGAACGTGCGATGAACGGATGCACGGCGTCACGCGCGATGCCCTTCGGCGGATCGTTGAAACAAATGTTGTGCTGATGGGCATATTGGCCGGTCAGGAGTGTGGCCAGACTGGCCCGGCACAGGGATGTCGGCACATAGCCGTTGACGAACCGCGCCGATTTTGCGGCCAGGGCGTCGATGGCGGGCGTTTTCACGACCGTGTGCCCCATGAAGCCGAAGTCGGTCCAGCGCTGGTCGTCGGCAATGATCAGCACGAGATTCGGCCGGTCCGTCTTCGCTGGCTGGGCATCCTCAGTCGGTTTCGGTCGCGGAGCCACAGGTGCCTGCGCCGCCGCCGGGCGGGCAGGGGATCGGGTTGCGGGGGCCGGGGCTCCGTCCTGCCCGATGGCCTGGGCACCGAAAAGGACCGTGGCCAGCATCCATAAATGAACCCAAATCATACGGTTGACGTATTTTACGGTCGGATACGTTGAAGCATGATCGGGTCGCATCGAGGCGGTATCTCCCTGGTGCATCAGTGGCGGAATTTCGTCGTGCGGGTTTTCCGTCGTTAATGATCACATTGTGCAGGGCCGCGGCCGCTTGATCAAAAACAAAACCGGAGAATTCGCTGGCCGCCTGGGCACGAATCTCGAAACGTCAGAACATGACCAAAGAAAGTGACCTGACTCCCTCGCCGGAAGTCAGGTCAGAATCTGTTCGACGGAAAAGATCGAACCCTTGCCGTATCATGCCTTTGGCTCGTCCTTCTTGGCTTCGCCCGGCTTGGCTTCTTCTTTCTTGGGCTCAGCCGGTTTGGCTTCTTCCTTCTTGGCTTCAGCCGGCTTGGCTTCTTCCTTCTTGGGTTCGGCCGGTTTGGCTTCCTCCTTCTTGGCTTCGGCCGGCTTGGCTTCTTCCTTCTTGGCTTCAGCCGGCTTGGCTTCTTCCTTCTTGGGTTCGGCCGGTTTGGCTTCCTCCTTCTTGGGCTCAGCCGGTTTGGCTTCTTCGGCCTTCTTGGCTTCATCGGCCTTGCGGGCCATCTCGGCGGCCTTGGCGGCGCGAGCCTGGGCGACGTAGGTGTTCAGCAGGTTCGTCCGCTTTTCGTACCAGTCGCTCAAACCCCTGACTGGCTGAATGATGCGCACATCGGTCTGCGGGTTGACCGTCAGGCCCGAAAGTTCTTCCGCCTTTTTGCCGTGACCCGTGAACCAGGCACCAAAGACTTCCGGGCTCACGCCCAGGCGCTCGGCGGCCGGCTTCTTGAGTTCACGCAGGTCGGTGGCGCGGCCCGTGATCAGCAGGTCCAGAATCGGCGGCTGGTCGATCGTCGTTTCGACCAGGCCGGCGTCTTCGGCTTCCACGATGAGTTCCGCGACGGCCTTGCGGGCCGCTTCCAGCTTGGCTTCGACTTCAGGCGTAATCGGCTTGAGGGGGGCTTCCTCGACCTTGGGCTTGGCCTCTTCCGGTTTGGCGGCGGCTTTCTCGCCTTCTTTCGCCTGCGGTGCGTCCGGCTTGGGGGCTTCAGCCGGCGCGGCAGGCTTGGCTTCCGGCTTGGCCGGATCCTGAGCGGCGAGGTTCGAAAGAACCGTCATGCTGGAGAGTGCGAAGATCAAAGTGATGGAAAAGCGTTTCACGGAGTTCGCTCCTGGTACCACGAATTCGAAGAATCGACAGACCCGTCAAGGCCATATGGCGAGAAGGCACCGGCTCGGAACGTTCCGGCCGCGACGCCGATTGAGAGACATCTTAAACTCGGAAAGGCTTCTCGTGCTAGTCGGTAGTCGATCGGCCACGACTGGCGATCCGCACGTCCAGCGCCTGGTCATTCGTCCGGAAGATGCGTCGCTCGCTGGGTTTCCACCGTCACGTCCAGGGCGGCGCCCGCCGTGTCGTATTCGCTCTGCATGATCCCGATGATTTCGCCGTCTTCGTTCCGCAGCAGTTCGGTCGTTTCGTCGATATGTTCGCTATGAACTTCGCCGCCGGGGTTGCCGAAGAAGATCATGACCGTCTGGTTGTCCGGGTCGTGAACGACTTTGATCTGTGCCATGTCCGAATTTCCTCCATGCTCGTCAGGGCCACGGGCTTTTCGAAGCCGGGCTAAGGTGCCAACCAGGAAAAGGATGACAACCATGCCCCGGTCGCTTATGATACGGGACACGGCCGATCGGGCAAGTCAACTCTCGGGATAAGCTTTGCGGGAATGGGCGATAATCGTCGTATTTCCCTCATTGCCATAAGCTTGAGTGGACACAGCGAGCGGAACCATGAGCGAAGCGGCAAGACGCCAACCGAAATCGCATGCGATACACGAATCGGCCGAGATCCTGCGGGAACTCCTGCTGAATATCCGGTTCGAGCCGCAGGATCGTGACCGGGCCTTTCGACAGGTTTACGAATCGGCACTCGCAAACTCGCCCTATCTTGACGATAACCCCAACTTTACCAAAATCGGCACGAACGACCTCGGCCGTATGTTCGATTTGTACGACAACATTTTCCTCGGCGGTGAAGTCCGTCGTGCTCTGGCCTTGCAAAACTCCAAGCTCGACTTCGCATTGTCGCGCCGCCTGACCCGTTCCGGCGGCCAGACCAAACGCACCCGGCCCAGCCGAAGCCAGGCGTTCTCACCCGCCCAATACGAAATCGCCGTCTCCGTGCCCGTGCTCTTCGCCACCTTCGGCGAAGTCGACCGCCCGATCCGGGCCTGCGGGCGCCTGTGTTACGACCGCCTTGAAGCCCTTCAGCGCATCATGGAGCATGAACTCCTGCACCTGGCCGAAATGTTGAGCTGGGACCGTTCCAACTGCTCCGCCGGCAGGTTCCGGAATCTTGCCACGAACATCTTCGGGCATACCGAAAGCCACCACCAGATGATCACGCCCCAGGAACGCGCCATGGTGCACTTCGGCGTCAAGCCAGGCTCGCGCGTGTCGTTCGACTGGGAAGGCAAAGAACTTTTCGGCGTCGTCAATTCGATTCGCCGCCGGGCCACCGTTCTCGTCCCGAGCTCTCAGGGCATTCCCTACAGCGACGGCCGCAGATACGACAAATTCTACGTTCCCGTCGAACGCCTCAAGCCACTTTGATCGGCAATCCGCGCCCGCTCGTTTTCTTCGACCGCCGCGGGACTTGCCGAAGTTCCGCACGGGTTCCGGTCGATGTTTTCGGAAGACGTATCGAATTCTTCGATCGGCCGTAAGTGTCCGATTCCTGAAACCGGTCGCGGATTCGGATCCGCAATGCATCGGCCAGAATCTCAGACGAAATCGCATTCAAGTCACGAAGGGGAGCGGCGAACTTGGGATTTCCCGGCGAACGAACGATCGACCGGCGCACCCTGGCCAGGCGGTTCGCCGCTACGGCGCTGGCCACTTGCAGTGCCGCCGCGCCGGCGAGCGCCTCGCACGCTCCCCATTCCGGGCTTCCCGGTGTGGCATTCGACATCGAACTGATGGTCGACGGATCCAGTCGATCTGCAAGCTGTTACGTCCCCAGCCGATATGATCCCGCTTTCGCCTGGCCGCTGGTGATCGCCTTTCACCCCTATCTTCAGCCCAACCGGTCGTGGGATCGTTACGTCGGATCGAAAGCCGCTGCCGAACGACATGGCTATCTTCTGGCCATGCCTCGCGGCACGGGCGCACTGTGCTTCCGGTCGTTCCGGAACGATCCGGCGCATCAGCCCCGCAAGCCGGACGATATCGCATTCGTCGCGAACCTCGTCGATGCGATGGCGAACCGAGTCAGCATCGATCGAGGCCGAATTCACTCGATCGGGCATTCCAACGGTGCCATGTTCACCCATACCCTGGCGACGGTCATGCCCGGCTTTCTCGCCGGAATCGTGACCGTTTCCGGTCCGCCTGCCGCCCAATTGCCGCCGAACACGATTCCGACACCCGTGATGATGGTGCACGGATCTTCGGACAGCATCACGCCCTGGACGGGCCCATCGCCATTGACGCCCCGGTTCGCACGCTATATCGACGTCGACACGACACTTGCGCTCTGGCGGCAGATCAACGGCGCCGTCGCTGAGCCCACGGTTACCCAATACGATCGAGCCGGCGACTCGACCCGGATCATCCGTTACGACTGGCCCGCGCCCCCCGCCCGTGCCGAAACCGTCTTGCTGCGCGTGGAAAACGGCGGCCACCGCTGGCCCGACCTGCGGAAAAAGCTGTATTTTCCCTTCACGGGCGAGCAGTCGCAGGATATCGAAATGTTCGACGTCGCCTGGGAATTCCTCAGCCGCCAGCGGCTTCAGGCCTGATTTCGACCCAGGTTCCCGCGCGAATTCACATTCCGGGAATCTTGATCGAGACGACTTCGTCGACCGTGAATTTCTCGACCGCCTTGACTTCCGAAACCGATTTGACGACCTGACCGGGAATTTCGAGGCTCGTCCAGGTCTTCGTCGTCATCGGGCCGGCCTCGGTCGAGCCGCGGCTTTCGTAGATTTCCGTCTCGTATTTTTTGCCGAGAATTTCGACTTGCTCTCGCTTGTCCATCGGCTGCCCCGCCGGCTTGCCGATCTTCGAAGCGTCCGTGCCGGGAAGCACCGGAAAGTCCCGCTTGATCGTCGTTTCCACGAAATCGTCGGGGTGCGGTTCCGGCTGGCCTTCGACCATGAAAGCCTTGCGGATGACGACGGCCTTGGCGTCCTTTTTCGCCAGGGTCGTCGTGGTGGTCACGGTCGCCGTGAGCTTGCCCTTCATGGTCGTCGTCGATTTGATCGTCACCTGAGTTCCGACCGGGAATTTCGACCAGTTCACGAAAGCCGGGTGCTCGATCACGTCGGCAGGTGCCGTGGAGCCGGAAAGCAGCACAAGGACCGATTCGATAAAGGCGATCACGCTGATTCGGCTTCGGTTGCTCATGATCCGGCTGGCTCCGTGTTCGGTTCCGAAAAAGGGCGAATCGTCTGACGGATTCGGTGTGTGGTTCCATTGTCCCGCCATGTATGAAATTCCCGCGTGCGAGCGGTGTCGAACCGGTGAAATTCTGGCTCTCGGGCCACGAATCGCTTGAATTCATACGCAATTCACGGATCGCTCATCGAAATCTCCGAGCCGGTATCCACAATCCTCTTGACCGATCACGAACTGTCACTCGGATCGGAAGCGCGGTTCCAAATCACCTGGAGCGATTCGATATGTCCGTTTCCCGTACCGGTTCGTCGCGACGAACCGCTTTTACCCTCATCGAGCTGCTGGTCGTCATCGCGATCATCGCTGTCCTTATCTCTCTCCTTCTGCCGGCCGTACAGTCGGCCCGCGAAGCCGCCCGCCGCGCCCAGTGCGTCAACAACCTGAAGCAAATCGGCCTGGGCTTCATGAACTTCGAAAGCACCTACACGCACCTGCCCCAGGGCGCCTACGACGGTGACCCGAACGCCGTGACCGCAGGCGGTGCACCCGACCCGAACGGTTACCGCTACGACGAAGACCCGAACGCCTCTTACGGCGCGACCACCTGCTGCAACGCCGCCCACCCGGATGGCTGGAACCACTTCTTCCGCATCATGCCCTTCATGGAGCAGCAACAGGTTTACAACGTCGCGAATTTCGACTCGCCCCGCATTCATAGCGGCCGCCCCGCCAACATGAACGGCGAAGACACCGTCGCCCGTACCGGTATCGCTTCGTTCTATTGCCCGACCCGCCGCGCGGTTCAGGGTTACGGCACCACGCCGACCTACCGCAACGATTATGCCGGGAACGCCGGTTTCTATCAGGGCCAGTTTTACGAATGCAACTGGCTTGGCAACGCCACGGGTTTCGTGCCACCGCCCCCCAACGGCCTTCTGCCCATCGCCGACGAACGTACGCCTGTCAACCACGGCAACACGGGCGGTCGCAAGGGTACCATCGTCTGGGGTGCCCGTGGCGCCAAGCGTCGTCTGGCCGACTTCCTCGATGGCACGTCGAACTCGATCATGGTGGCCGAAAAGAGCCTACCGCCCACCCGCCATGGGACTGACGGCGGCGACAACGAGCGCTGGAACAACTCC
>Ga0172376_10004668_pt1 | contig 15554 bp, 11 predicted proteins | sample Lak35m_FD_121114 | JGI IMG/M metagenome (GOLD analysis project Ga0172376, IMG submission 121114) | Freshwater microbial communities from Kabuno Bay, South-Kivu, Congo - kab_092012_35m | ecosystem: Environmental > Aquatic > Freshwater > Lake | place: Democratic Republic of the Congo: South-Kivu...
GCAGCGCCGTGCGCAAGCGTGAGGAGACCCACAAGATGGCCGAGGCCAACAAGGCCTTCGCCCACTACCGCTACTGAGCCCAAGCGGAGCCGGAGATCAGGGCTGATCCGGCTCCCACCGCCCAGCCCGCAGGCCGGCCGGTAGAGTGACGCCCGTTTTTTGTCGACCCTCTTCGGAGCACATCCCCGTGGCCCGCGCCTTTCCACTCGAACGCGTCAGAAATATCGGTATCGCCGCTCACATCGACGCAGGCAAGACCACCACGACCGAACGGATCCTCTTCTATTCGGGTGTGGTGCACAAGATGGGTGAGGTGCACGATGGTGCCGCCGTCACCGACTGGATGGAGCAGGAGCGGGAGCGGGGCATCACGATCACGGCGGCTGCCATCTCCACCAGCTGGAAGGATCACCGCATCAACATCATCGACACGCCCGGCCACGTCGACTTCACGATCGAGGTGGAGCGCTCGATGCGGGTGCTCGATGGCGTGATCGCCGTGTTCTGTGCCGTGGGTGGCGTGCAGCCGCAGTCTGAAACGGTGTGGCGCCAGGCGGATCGCTACAAGGTGCCGCGCATGGTGTTCGTCAACAAGATGGACCGCACCGGCGCCGATTTCCTCAAGGTGTACGGCCAGATCAAGGATCGCCTCAAGGCCAATGCCGTGCCGATCCAGCTGCCGATCGGCGCGGAAGGCGAACTGAGCGGCATCGTGGATCTGGTGAAGAACAGGGCCTTCATCTACAAGGACGACCTTGGCCAGGACATCGAGGAGACCGACATCCCAGCCTCCATGGCCGATCTCGCCGAGGAGTGGCGGATGGTGCTGATGGAGGCCGTGGCCGAAACCGATGAAGAGCTGCTCGAGACCTTCCTTGAGAGTGGTGAGCTCAGCGAGGAGCAGCTGCGCAGCGGCATCCGCCGGGCCGTGCTCCAGGAAGGTCTCGTGCCGATGCTCTGCGGCTCCGCCTTCAAGAACAAGGGCGTGCAGCTGCTGCTCGACGCGGTGGTGGATTACCTGCCGGCACCGGTGGATGTGCCGCCGATCCAGGGTGTGCTGCCCGACGGCAGCGAAGCGGTTCGCCCCGCCGACGACAGCGCTCCCTTCAGTGCGCTGGCCTTCAAGGTGATGGCGGATCCCTTCGGCAAGCTCACCTTCGTGCGCATCTACTCCGGTGTGCTGCAGAAGGGCAGCTACGTGCTCAATTCCACCAAGGACAAGAAGGAGCGGATCTCCCGCCTCATCGTGCTCAAGGCTGATGAGCGTGAAGAGGTGGATCAGCTGCGCGCCGGAGACCTCGGCGCCGTGCTCGGCCTCAAGGACACCACCACCGGCGACACGCTCTGCGTGGACACGGCTCCGGTCATCCTGGAATCGCTGTTCATTCCTGAGCCTGTGATTTCGGTGGCCGTGGAGCCCAAGACCAAGGGCGACATGGAGAAGCTCTCGAAGGCGCTTCAGTCGCTTTCGGAGGAAGACCCCACCTTCCGGGTCCGCACCGATCCGGAAACCAACCAGACCGTGATCGCCGGCATGGGCGAACTCCACCTGGAAATTCTTGTGGATCGCATGCTGAGGGAGTTCAAGGTGGAGGCCAACATCGGTGCCCCCCAGGTCTCCTATCGCGAAACCATCCGCGGCAGTGCCAAGGGCGAGGGCAAGTTCGCCCGTCAGACCGGTGGCAAGGGTCAGTATGGCCATGTGGTGATCGAAATGGAGCCTGGCGAGCCCGGCTCAGGCTTCGAGTTCGTCAACAAGATTGTTGGCGGCATCGTGCCGAAGGAGTACATCGGCCCGGCGGAAGCCGGCATGAAGGAAACCTGTCAGTCCGGGGTGATTGCGGGTTTCCCGTTGATCGATGTCAAGGTCACCATGGTGGATGGTTCCTATCACGACGTCGACTCTTCGGAGATGGCGTTCAAGATTGCCGGCTCCATGGCCTTCAAAGACGGCGTCAAGAAGTGCAATCCTGTGCTGCTTGAACCGATGATGAAGGTGGAGGTCGAGATTCCTGAGGATTTCCTCGGCTCGATCATCGGCGACCTCTCCTCACGCCGCGGCCAGGTTGAAGGGCAGTCCGTCGATAGCGGACAGTCCAAGGTCCAGGCCAAAGTGCCTCTGGCCGAGATGTTCGGCTACGCCACCCAGCTCCGATCCATGACCCAGGGTCGGGGTATCTTCTCGATGGAGTTCAGCCATTACGAGGAAGTTCCTCGCAACGTCGCTGAAGCCATCATCTCCAAGAATCAGGGCAACTCCTGATCTTTCCACCCCACTCCAACCCACCAACCCCGATTCTTTTTCATCATGGCTCGCGAGAAGTTCGAGAGGAACAAACCCCACGTCAACATCGGCACCATCGGCCACGTTGACCACGGCAAGACCACCCTCACGGCTGCCATCACCAACGTGCTGGCCTCCCAGGGCAAGGCGAAAGCCCAGGCCTACGACGATATCGACGGTGCCCCCGAAGAGAAGGAGCGTGGCATCACGATCAACACCGCTCACGTTGAATACGAGACCGACAAGCGCCACTACGCCCATGTGGATTGTCCGGGTCACGCCGACTACGTGAAGAACATGATCACCGGTGCCGCCCAGATGGATGGCGCCATTCTCGTGGTCGCCGCCACCGACGGTCCGATGGCTCAGACCAAGGAGCACATTCTTCTGGCCAAGCAGGTGGGCGTGCCCGCGCTGGTGGTGTTCCTCAACAAGAAGGACATGGTCGACGACGAGGAGATCCTCGAGCTCGTCGAGCTGGAGATGCGCGAACTGCTCAGCAACTACGACTTCCCCGGCGATGACATCCCTGTGGTGGCCGGCTCGGCGCTCAAGGCACTGGAGTACATCCAGGCTGGCAACAAGGCCGTGCGTGGCGAAGACGAGTGGGTCGACAAGATCCTCGACCTGATGGATGCCGTCGATGAGGCCATCCCTGAGCCTGAGCGCGAGATCGATAAGCCCTTCCTGATGGCTGTGGAGGATGTCTTCTCGATCACCGGTCGCGGCACCGTGGCCACAGGCCGCATCGAACGCGGTAAGGTGAAGGTTGGTGAAACCGTGCAGATTGTGGGCATCAAGGATACCCGCGAAACCACGGTCACCGGTGTGGAAATGTTCCGCAAGCTGCTCGATGAGGGCATGGCCGGTGACAATGTGGGTCTTCTGCTGCGCGGCGTGCAGAAGGAAGACATCGAGCGCGGCATGGTGCTGGTGAAGCCAAACTCGATCAAGCCCCACACCAAGTTTGAGGGTGAGGTTTATGTGCTCAAGAAGGAAGAGGGTGGACGCCACACCCCCTTCTTCGCCAACTACCGCCCGCAGTTCTACATCCGCACCACGGATGTGACCGGCCAGATCACCGCCTTCACCGCCGACGACGGCACTGAGGTGGAGATGGTGATGCCCGGTGACCGCATCAAGATGAGCGTGGAACTGATCTGTCCGGTGGCCATCGAGCAGGGCATGCGCTTCGCCATCCGCGAAGGCGGCCGCACCATCGGTGCCGGCGTGGTGTCGAAGATCGTCGCCTGATCCTTGATCGGTTCAACGAGCTTCAGGCCCGTCCCCCTGGCCATCGCCTAGGTCGGGCCATCGGATAGGGTTGAGGGCTGGAATGCCGACCGGTTTCCAGCCTTACACCCAGTTGCCCTCCGTCTGCCAGCGGGGGTGGGCTGTTTTTCTTCCTGCTCTCGGCTGCCTGGGCTACGGGCCGCGACGGATGCAGTGAAGATCCGGAGCCTTCCCTGGACCCACCCCTGCGAACCTCGACAACCCATCCCAGGATCTCCACAGATCCCTGATCCGTCCCTCCTGCCGCAGCTCACGCCATGGCTTCCGCCCTCTCTCAGCAGAAGATCCGCATCCGCCTGAAGGCATTCGATCGCCGCATGTTGGATCTCTCCTGCGAAAAGATCATCGAAACGGCCGACCACACCGCCGCCACCGCGATCGGTCCGATCCCCCTGCCCACGAAGCGCAAGATCTACTGCGTGCTGCGTTCGCCCCATGTCGACAAAGACTCGCGCGAGCACTTCGAGACCCGCACCCATCGCCGCATCATCGACATCTACAGCCCCAGCTCCAAGACGATCGACGCCCTGATGAAGCTCGATCTGCCCAGCGGCGTGGACATTGAGGTGAAGCTCTGAAGCCGGAGCTGCCCCTCCGCCATCCTGAAGCCACGCGGCAGTCGCCCGGCCGGAGTGTGAGTGCACCTATCGCCATGCTGCCGGCACCGCTGCTCACCAGCAAAGGGTGGATTGTTTCTAGGATCCAGCCAGCTGAAGCCGCGCTGTTGTCGTCTCTCCTGCCGCGATCCGGAGCCTGCGCTCGCTCCCTCTTCGACGGGATGATCGCGTGACCGACCTGGCTGTTCGGGAGCTGCCCCTGTTCCCCCTCCCCGACGTGGTGCTGTTCCCCCAGGAGGTGTTGCCCCTGCACATCTTCGAGCCGCGTTATCGCATGATGCTGCGCACCGTGATGGCCGAAGACCGTCGTTTCGGCGTGGTGCGCTGGGATCCGCAGGAGCAGCGCATGGCAGAGGTGGGCTGCTGCGCCGAGATCCTTCACTGCCAGAGCCAGGAAGACGATCGCAGCAACATCGTCACCCTCGGGCAGCAGCGCTTCCGGGTGCTCGACATCGTGCGCGAGGCGCCCTTCCGGGTGGGCATGGTGAGCTGGATCGAGGACACGGTGAGCGATGCTCACGATGAGCTCGACAGCCTCGCCGCCGAGGTGACCGAGGCCCTGCGCGATGTGGTGGAGCTGACCGGCAAACTGATCGGCAAACCCTCCCCGCTGCCCTCGGACCTCCCCGATCTGCCGCGTGAGCTCTCCTTCTGGATCGGTTCCCACCTGGGCGGTCCGGTGGCGGATCACCAGCAGGCCCTGCTCGAGATCACCGACACCGGCGAACGGCTGCGCCAGGAGTTCACCCTGCTCGATCAGACCCGCCGCCAGCTGGCGGCCCGCACCGTGCTCAAGGACACCTTCGACACCTTCGACGAGAACGCCGGCGGTGGCCTCGGTGCCAAGGATTCCTGAGACCATGGGCACGCTTGCTTCGATCGCCGGCCTGGCTCTGCTCGCCGGTGGCTCGGCTCTGGCCCTGCGCTTCTGGCAGAGGAACAGCCGCAGCTACCACGATGCCGCCAGCGTGGCCCAGGCCTACGACCGCTGGACCGAGGACGCTCTGCTCGAGCGGCTCTGGGGCGAGCACGTGCACCTGGGCCACTACGGCGATCCGCCGCGACCCCGCGATTTCCGGCTGGCCAAGCAAGACTTCGTGCACGCCCTGGCCCGCTGGAGCGGGCTCGATCAGCTGCCGCCGGGCAGCCGCCTGCTCGATGTGGGCTGCGGCGTCGGTGGCAGCGCTCGCATTCTGGCGCGCGACTACGGCTTCGATGTTCTCGGGATCAGCATCAGTCCGGCTCAGATCGCGCGGGCCACGGCGCTCACGCCGCCGGATCTGCAGGGCCGCTGCCGCTTCGCGGTGATGGATGCCCTGGCGCTGGAGCTTCCGGATGGACAGTTTGATGCCGTCTGGAGCGTGGAGGCCGGCCCTCACATGCCCGATAAGCAGCGCTACGCCGACGAGCTGCTGCGGATGCTGCGGCCCGGCGGTCTGCTGGCCGTGGCCGACTGGAACCGGCGCGACCGGGCCGATGGCGAGCTCACGGTTCTCGAGCGCTGGGTGATGCGCCAGCTCCTGGATCAGTGGGCCCATCCCGAGTTCGCCAGCATCCGCTCGCTGTGCGCCAATCTCGAGGCCAGCCCCCATGCTTCCGGTCTGCGGATCAGCACTGCCGACTGGAGCGCGGCCACGATCCCCTCCTGGCGCGCCTCGATTCTGGAGGGCGTTCGTCGCCCAGGAGCGGTGCTCGGCCTCGGCCCGGCGGCGCTGCTGCAGGGGCTGCGCGAGATCCCGACCCTGCTGCTGATGGACTGGGCCTTCCGCACCGGCATGATGCAGTTCGGTGTGTTCCGCGGCCGCCGGCCGGCGGAAGCTCAGCCCTCCAAAGCCTCTTCCAGCGCCAGATTGGTGAGCGGGTAGGCCCCGAACAGCACCAGGTGCTGACACAGCGGCCGGAGCTCCGCCAGCGCCTGCTCCAGCGGGGTGGCGGCTGCGGCGAGTTCGAGATCCACGAAGAAGATGTATTCCCCCATCTCCCGCTTCGAGGGGCGCGATTCGATGCGGGTCATGTTCAGCCCCTGCCGCGAGAAGCAGGCCAGCGCCTCCAGCAGGGCGCCCGGACGGTTGGCCTGCAGGGAGAAGGCCAGGCTGGCCAGGGGGCCCTGCTGCTCCGGTGCCTCACGGCGGAGCAGCAGGAAGCGTGTGCAGTTGCCGGGCAGGTCGTTGATCGGATAGGCCAGCACCTCAAGACCATGCTCGGCAGCGGCCTCCAGCGAAGCGACCGCCCCGCGGAAGCGGCTGCCGCGCACCAGGCGGGCGGCCTCGGCGGTGGAATTGGTGGGCAGCTGCAGGGCGCCGGGCAGGTTGGCGGCCAGCCACTGGCCGCACTGGGCGAGGGCCTGGGGGTGGGAGAGCACCTCGCTGATGCCCTCGATCGGCCCGGTGCCGAGCAGGGCATGGCGGATCGGCAGCACCAGAGCATGGATCACCTTCAGCTCCGGATGCTCCCAGAGCGCGTCGAGACAGGCGGTCACGCCACCCTCCACCGCGTTCTCCACCGGCACCACGGCGGCCTCGCAATCCCCCCCGGCCACGGCCTCGATCACCGCTCGGATCAGGGGGCAGGGCACCAGCTCGGCCTCGATTCCCTGGAGAGACGCGAGCCGCTGAGCCGCCTGCTCGCCGTAGGTGCCGACAGGGCCGAGGAAGGCAAGACGCATGGTGCAAGGAGGGCTGCCGATAGGATCATGCCCTGCCGGCCTGCAGGCCATGTCCCTGGCCTTCAGCGCCACACAGCAGCTGAGTCTGCCGCTGATCGAGCCGGCGGGGCTGCTTCCCGCTTACCTCGATGATGAGGGGCGTGTGGTGCGCGCGCTGCTGGATGAGAGCCAGCTCGAGCCGCTCGGCCCCGGCCGCTACCGCTACAGCGTGACCCGGGTGCAGGTGTTTCAGCTGCAGATCCAGCCGGTGGTGGAGCTGCGGGCGGTGCACCGCCAGGGGCGGCTGGAACTGGAGGCGCTCGACTGTCAGCTGGAGGGGCTGGGTCTGGTCGACGACTTCCAGCTGACGCTGGAATCCTGGCTGCAGGCCAGCGGCAGCGGTCTGGAAGGAGAAGCGAGCCTGGCTGTGCAGGTGAGCAGGCCGCCGCTGCTGAGGCTGATCCCTTCGGCGGTGCTGGAGGCCACGGGCCGCTCGGTGCTCAGCGCGATTCTGCTGGGCATCCGCAAACGCGTGGGGCTTCAGCTGATCAGCGACTTCCACGCCTGGTGCGCCAGCCGCACCAGCGAACCGGTCTGAGCGCCAGGCCGGAAGCACCCGGAGCAGGGAGGCCGAGGCGCCCCGATCAGCGGCCTGCCGCCTCAGCGGCGGCGAGCCGGCCCAGAAAGCTGCGGCGGTGCAGCGGGGTGGGGCCCACCTCGGCCAGGGCCCGGCGGTGCTGCGGCGTGCCGTAGCCGGCGTGGCGCTCGAAGCCGTAGCCAGGGAAGCGGAGGGCAAGGCGGCGGATCAGGGCATCACGCTCTTCCTTGGCCAGCACACTGGCCGCGGCGATCGCCAGGCAGCGGCTGTCGCCACGCACCAGCGTGCGCTGTGGCCCGCTCCAGCCACGCAGCGGCAGAGTGCCGTCCACCAGCAGCAGCTCCGGCGACAACGGCAGCCGCTGCAGGGCCCGCATCATCGCCCGCTCCGTGGCCGGGCGGATGCCATGGCGGTCGATCTCGGCGGCACTCGCCTGCCCGAGCGCCCAGTGCCGTGCCGAGGCCTGGATCAGCGGCACGAGGGCGGCCCTGCGGCGCGGGCTGAGCTTCTTGCTGTCGGTGAGACCGGCCGCGGCCAGCGGGGCGAGGGCCTCGGCCGGCAGCACCACCGCCGCGGCCAGAACCGGCCCGAAGAGGGAGCCGCGGCCCACCTCATCGACCCCGGCACAGGCGGCCGGCTCGACGCCTCCCCAGATGTCTCCCTGCGGATCAGACCAGGGCGGAAGAGCGTCGGCGGCGACGGCGCGGTTCTCCGCTGGCATCGGCATCGTCAGGAGCGGCGGTGACTGGGCCTGCGGCCGCGGTGGCTGGAGCGTCGAACTCCTCAGGCAGCCGGGCGCTGGAGGAGGACATCGCCACGGTGACCAGCTCCAGTGGCGGAAGCTGTGCTGCCGCGTCGGGCAGGGGGGTGATCGGCACGACTGGCAGCAGCGCTGGAGCTTCGCTCTCGCGGGGCTCCGTGTCGGTGGTCTCACCAGACGCTGCCTCGCCCGGCAGGGCATCCGCTCCGAGGCGACCCTCCGCCCCCCCGCGTCCACGGCGGCGGCGGCGCGAGCCGCTGGCCGCCACCTGCAGTCGGGCCTCCTCGATCACGGTCTCCGGATCCACCCCCGGCCGCACGACCCGCACCAGCAGGTTGTCGCCACTGGGCAGGGGATCCAGCAGCAGTGCCGGGCTGAGCCCCATCCAGCCGAACAGCCGCTCCTGCTCGTCGGTCATGGGAACGGCCAGCACCTCGGGCTCCTGACGCCGGCCACCACCCTCGGCCATCGCCTCGCCACCGGCACTCGCAGGCTCCTCGCCGGATACGGAGGAGGGCAACGGCAGCACATCGCTCGCCTCGCCGCCACGACCGCCACGGCCACCGCGCCGGCGCCTTCCGCCGGCGCTGCCGGCGCCGACCTCGGCCGGAGCGGCCGCCACGGTTTCCGATCGTCCCGGAGCCGCCGCCGTGCGCACCAGACCCGACACGGTGGCCAGAGGCTGCAGCGTGTCGCGGCCGGGGAGCACGGCCACATGGCCGAGGCCGCCGCAGCTGGGGCAGGGACGGCCGAAGAGCTCGTAGATGTTCTGACCCTGGCGCTTGCGGGTGAGCTCCACCAGGCCCAGCTCGGTGAGCTGGGCGATCTGGGGACGGGCGCCGTCGTGACGGACCGCCTGGGTGAAGTGCTCGAGCAGCTGCAGCTGGTCGCGGCGGGAATCCATGTCGATGAAATCGACGATCACCACCCCGCCGATGTTGCGAAGCCGCAGCTGACGGGCAATTTCAACCGCCGCCTCACAGTTGGTCCAGAGCACCGTTTCGCGCGCATTGGCCGAGCGGGTGAAGGAGCCGGAGTTGACATCGATCACCGTGAGCGCCTCGGTGGGCTCGATGATCACGTAGCCACCCGAGGGCAGATCCACCCGGGGCCTGAGGGCATCGCGGATCGCGGCATTGACCCGGAAGTGCTCGAGGATCTCGGTGGGTTCGCTGTGGCAGTCGACCTGAAGGTTGGCCTGGTCGGATCCTAGGAAGGCCTGCACGCGGCCCACCGCCTCCGCGGTGTCGACGACGACGCGCAGCACCTCGGGGCTGTAGAAATCGCGCAGAACACGGTGGATGAAGTCTTCATCGCGGTTCAGCAGCACCGGCGGACTGGCCGTCTCGGCCGCCTGCTGGATCGCCTCCCACTGCCGCAGCAGTGATTCGAGGTCATCGATCAGGAGATCCTCGGGCACCCCTTCGGCTTCGGTGCGCACCAGCAGGCCGGCGCCTGGCGGCTTGATCAGCACGCCGAGGGCCCGCAGGCGGTTGCGCTCGTTCTCGCTGTTGATGCGCCGCGAGATGCTCACCCCCTGGCCATGGGGCTGGAGCACCAGGAAGCGGCCGGGCAGCGACAGATTGCCGGTGAGGCGGGGGCCCTTGCTGCCGGTGGGCTCCTTCATCACCTGCACCAGCACTTTCTGGCGCGGCTCGAGAAGCTCGGTGATGCCGGCAGCGCCCTTGCGAAGGCGCAGGGGCCCGAGATCGGTGATGTGAATGAAGCCGTTCTTCTCGCTCTCGCCGATGTTCACGAAGGCGGCATCGATGCCAGGCAGCACGTTTTCGACCGTGCCGAGGTAGACATCACCGATCTGATAACGACCCTGGGCGACGATCAGCTCATCGACCCGTTCGTCGCTGAGCACCGCGGCGATCCGCAGGTGCTCAGCGATCACGATCTGCTGGGGCATGTGGGGAATGTTCTGGGCTCAGGGGAGCCCTGCCGTTGAAGGCAGGAAGGGGAGGAGACGGGGTGCATGGGCCACAGGCCGCTCCGCAGCGGCGCTGCGGAATCAGGTCACGGTCGCCGGCCGGTAGCGCCGCATGGGCACAACCGGACGGGACAGAGCAGTCGCCGGTGCCGAATGCACCCCGATGGATGGTGCGGGGTGGAGGCGGGGCGCCGGCCGTGGCAGTGGCGGGAAGGGTTTCAACCGGCCCGGGGAAGCTGCGGGGACCGAACGCTCTGGGGTTGGGTAGCGGTAGCGCTTCCCGCGGAAGGCTCGTGTGGGCGACCGGGAAGAAGCGTCTGGAGGGGGGAAGCGAGCTGGATGGCCCGCTGCTTCGCCTCTCTGGAGCTGAAGCTAGCACGCGCGCAGGCGCAGAGCCCGGCGCACCACAGCCCTGGCCTGCAGCGGCCGCGCCAGCGCCGCCCCCAGCCAGACAGCCAGCTGAGCGGGGCGAAGGCTGCGGCCCAGGTCGTCGATGGCTGCCTCAAGCCACAGCGCGGCGGATCCCGGCGGACACCGGGGCGCCAGCCCGGCAGGCTCCTCTGCGGCCTGCGGCAGAAGCCGGAGTGCCAGGAGATCGGGCCGGCAGTCCCGCTCGCGGGGCCGGCCTTTCTTGTCGGTGTCACGCCAGAGCAGAACCTCGGCGGCGAGCACGGTCTCGATGGCCCTCTGCCAGTCGTGAGGGTCCGGCATCGGGGCCGGCGCATCCGGCTCCGGCTCCAGGCGGAACTGCCAGATCGCTGCTTCAAGCTCCTGCGAGAGGCTGGCTGCCGCCACGGGCACCGCCGCCACCGACAGCAGCCGGAACTCTTCCGGCAGCACGGCGGAGAGCGTGTGCCGGGTCTCTTCCGGATCCGCAGGCGCGGTGAATTCAAGATCCAGCCACTCCCCCAGCCCTTCCACACCGAGCGGCAGCGGCAGGGCCAGCTGCAGCCGGGGCAGCGGATGGAAACCTCCCGTGAAGCTCACGGGCAGGCCGCTGCGGCGCAGGGCCCGCTCCAGCAGCCGCAGGGTGTCGAGATGGCTGATCAGGGCCAGGGAGCCGGTCTTGGCGAAGGCGAAGCGGAGCCGGCATACGCGCTCGCTGGCGGGCGCCCGCGGCGGCAGCGGCGGCGGCACGGGGGGCGGCGTGATCACCACGTTATGGCCCAGCTCCGGGCCGCAGACCCCGCAGCTGCTGCAACCCCCGAAGGAGCAGTCCGGCACCACGGCGGCGGCCAGGGCCCGGCCCAGGTCCTCCGCCAGCCAGGCCTTGTCGACGCCGGAATCGATGTGGTCCCAGGGCAGGGGCTGGCGGCAGAAAGTCTCCAGGTCGCCTGAGGTGAAGGCCTCCGCCGCACTCCAGCCGCCCATCTCCAGGGCCCGGTAGGAGCCCCCCAGGCCGGCGGCCTCGATGGCGCCGGTCCAGGCGGCATGGCTGCGCTCGGCCGACTCGAACCAGGCATCCAGCCCCGCCCCGGCCCTCCAGGCCGCCTCGATCACCGGCGCCAGCCGCCGGTCGCCGCGGCCGACGAAATCCTCCACCGCCGACAGCCGCACGTCGGTGTAATTGGTCTTGATGCCCCGCAGCGGCCGCAGGGCGTCGCGCAGCAGCTGCTGCCTGCGCCGGAACTCCGCCGTCGAAACGCTGTGCCACTGGAACGGCGTGTGGGGCTTGGGGGTGAAATTGCTGATCGTGAGGTTGAGCTGCAGCCTGCCCAGATCACGGCACTGCTGCTGCAGCCCCCGGCAGGTGTCGACGATGCCCAGCACATCGGCGTCGGTCTCGCCCGGCAGGCCGATCATGAAATAGAGCTTCACGCGGTTGTAGCCGTTCTCCATGGCGGTGCGGATGCCGCGCAACAGCTCCGCATCGGTGAGGCCCTTGTTGACGATGTCCCGCAGGCGCTGGCTGCCGGCCTCCGGAGCGAAGGTGAGCCCGGCTCGGCGGGTGCCGCCGAGGATATGGGCGATGGAGGTGTCGAAGCGGTCGACCCGCTGACTGGGCAGGGTGAGGCTGACGTTGTGCTCCGCCAGCCGGTTGCGCAGCTCCACCCCCACCGCCGGCAGGGAAAGGTAATCGCTGCAGCTGAGCGACAGCAGCGAGAAGTCGCTGTAGCCGGTGCGGAGCATGCCCTCCTCCACCGCCTCGATGACCGCCTCGGGCTCCACGTCCCGGGCCGGCCGGGTGAGCATGCCCGGCTGGCAGAAGCGGCAGCCACGGGTGCAGCCGCGGCGGATCTCCACCGTGAGCCGGTCGTGGACCGTCTCGATGTGGGGCACCAGGCCCATGGCGTAGTGGGGCATGGGGGTGGCGGTGCGCCGCTGGATCCGGGGCGCCAGGCCGGGCTCCAGCGGCCGCAGGCTCACCCCGTCGGGCCCGGGGGCGTACAGGGAGGGCACGTAGACCCCGGGCACCTCGGCCAGGTCCCGCAGCAGGGCGCGGCGGCCCAGGCCGGCGGCCCGGCCCTCGGCCACCACCAGGCCGATCTCGGGCAGCAGTTCCTCCCCGTCCCCCAGGGCCAGGAAATCGAAGAAGGGGGCGAAGGGCTCGGGGTTACCCGTGGCGGTGGGGCCGCCGGCGAAGATCAGCGGCGGCGCCGCCAGGGCGTCCAGGGGCAGGTCGCCCCGGTCGGCGGCGCGGATCGGGATGCCCGCCAGATCCAGCATTTCCAGGATGTTGGTGCCGCCGAGTTCGTAACTGAGGCTGAAGCCAAGAATGTCGAAGGCCGTCAGGGGCCGGTGGCTCTCCACCGCGAACAGGGGAACTCCCCGCTGCCGCAGCCGGGCCGCCAGGTCCGGCGCCGGCAGGTAGGCCCGGTCGCACAGCTGGCCCGGCACGGCATTGAGGATCGCGTAGAGCAGCACGTGGCCCAGGTTGCTGGCGCCGACCTCGTAGACCTCCGGATAGGTCAGCGCCCAGCGCACCCGCGCCGCCGACCAGTCCCGGGGCGCCACCCCCCGCTCGTTGCCGAGGTAGCGGGCCGGCCGGGCGATGCCGCCGTCGACCAGCTCGGCGAAGTCGACGGGAGCGTCGGCGGTGACGGCGACGGACGCGGCGGCGGTGGCGAAGGGCACGGCGTCGACCGGCGGGCTGCAGGCCGAGCGTAGGCAGGCCGGCCCGCGCCATAGGAAGATGCCGCCTGGCTCCGCCGCCCCGCCTTCCGCGTCCCTCCCATGGTTCAGGTCAACGACAGCTACCTCCGGCTCAAGGCGGGCTACCTGTTCCCCGAGATCGCCCGGCGCGTCAAGGCGTTCACGGAGGCCCATCCTGAGGCGCAGGTGATCCGCCTGGGCATCGGCGACGTCACCGAACCCCTGCCGGCGGCCTGCCGCGAGGCAATGCAGCAGGCGATCGAGGCCATGGGCACCCGGGAGGGTTTCCACGGCTACGGCCCCGAGCAGGGCTACCCCTGGCTGAGGGAGGCGATCGCCCGCCACGACTTCCAGGCCCGCGGCTGTGAGGTGAGCGCCGAGGAGATCTTCATCTCCGACGGCTCCAAGTGCGACAGCAGCAACATCCTCGACATCCTCGGCGCCGGCAACCGTGTGGCCGTCACCGATCCGGTCTACCCGGTGTACGTGGACAGCAACGTGATGGCGGGCCGCACCGGCGACGCCGACGGGGGCGGCCGCTACGGGGGCCTCACCTACCTGCCGCTGACCGCGGCGAAAGGCTTCGTCGCCCCTCTGCCTGAGCAGCCGGTGGATCTGATCTACCTCTGCTTCCCCAACAACCCCACCGGTGCGGTTGCCACCCGGGAGCAGCTGAAGCAATGGGTCGACTACGCCCTGGCCCATGACGCCGTGATCCTCTTCGACGCCGCCTACGAGGCCTTCATCTCCGATCCGCAGCTGCCCCACTCCATCTACGAGATCGAGGGGGCCCGGCGCTGCGCGATCGAGTTCCGCTCCTTCTCCAAAAACGCCGGCTTCACCGGCACCCGCTGCGCCTTCACCGTGGTGCCCCGGGGCCTCACCGGCAGCACGGCCTCCGGCGCACCGGTGGAGCTGTGGGGGCTCTGGAACCGGCGCCAGAGCACCAAGTTCAACGGCGTGAGCTACATCGTGCAGCGGGGCGCCGAAGCCGTGTACTCGCCGGAGGGCCAGGAGCAGGTGCGGGCGCTGATCGGCTTCTACATGGAGAACGCGGCCATCATCCGCCGCGAACTGGAGGCCGCCGGGCTGCAGGTGTTCGGTGGCCAGCAGGCCCCCTACGTGTGGATCAGGACGCCCGACGGGATGGATTCCTGGGGCTTCTTCGACCACCTGCTGGGCCGGGCCCATGTGGTGGGCACGCCCGGCAGCGGCTTCGGCGCGGCGGGCGAGGGTTATTTCCGCCTCTCCGCCTTCAACTCCCGCGCCAGCGTGGAGGAGGCGATGCGCCGGATCCGGGCTCTTTAGAGTTGGCCCCAGTCAGGACCGGAGCGGCCATGCCCATGACCATCCCGCCCTTCGCCAAAGGCTCCAGCACCCCGGCAGCCACCGCAACCCCCACACGGTCGCCGGGCGGGGCCGCCGTGATCGAGAAGGCGCCGGAGCGGGTGCGCAAGACCTCACCCCGTTACAGGGTGCTGCTTCACAACGACCCCGTGAACAGCATGGAGTACGTGGTGAACACCCTGCGCCAGGTGGTGCCCTCCCTGAGCGAGCAGGATGCGATCGCCGTGATGCTGGAAGCCCACAACACGGGGGTGGGACTGGTGATCGTCTGCGATCTGGAGCCGGCGGAGTTCTACTGCGAAACCCTCAAGGCCAAGGGCCTGACGAGCACGATCGAGCCGGAGAGCTGAGCGGCATGGGCCCGGAAGCCCCCATGGCCGGTGCGCCGGACGCGCTGCCCCGTTCCCTGCGCTGGTGGGGCACGGTGTTGTACCCCACGGCTCTGGTGGGGGTGTTTCTGGGCATGCAGTTGCTGCTTGGGGTGGTGGGTGTGCCGCTGGCCGCTCAGGCCTCCCTGGCGGCCCTACCCGCCGTGCTTGCCCTGCTGGTGAGCCTTCCTGCCCGGCTGCGGCGGGCCTGGGGGTGCAGCGAGCCCTGGCGGAACCTGGGGGTGAGGGCCCCGGCGCCGGCCGTGGCGCGGGCCTTGCTGCGGGGGCTGATCAAGGCGGCGCTGCTGCTGGGCCTGGTGGCCGCGGGCCTTGCCGTGGCCGGCCAGCTGAGCTGGCAGCCGCGGCTCACGGCACCGCTGCTGCTCAACGCCCTGTTGCTGGGCCTGGGGGTGGGCTTCGCCGAGGAGCTGCTGTTTCGGGGCTGGCTGCTGGGTGAGCTCACCCTGCTCCTTGGCCGCCAAAGGGCGCTATGGCTTCAGGCGGCGGTGTTCAGCCTGGTGCACAGCCGCTTCAACCTGCCGCCGCTGCAGTTGCTCGGGCTGCTGGGAGGATTGCTGTTGCTCGGTTTAGCCCTGGGGCTGCAGCGCCGGGCC
>Ga0172376_10004670_pt1 | contig 15550 bp, 11 predicted proteins | sample Lak35m_FD_121114 | JGI IMG/M metagenome (GOLD analysis project Ga0172376, IMG submission 121114) | Freshwater microbial communities from Kabuno Bay, South-Kivu, Congo - kab_092012_35m | ecosystem: Environmental > Aquatic > Freshwater > Lake | place: Democratic Republic of the Congo: South-Kivu...
CCGCGAAAGGGCTGGCAGTTTTCCCGCCGGTTCCTAGATTCCGCCCCATGTTTGATTCGCTGTCCGGCAAGCTCCAGAACGTCTTCCGCAACCTGCGCGGCCTCGGCAAAATCTCCGAGTCCAACGTCAGCGACTCCCTCCGCGATGTCCGCCTCGCGCTGCTGGATGCGGACGTGAACTTCAAGGTCGCGCGCGACTTCATCGAGCGCATCAAGGCCAAGGCCATCGGCCAGCAGGTCATCCAGAGCATCCAGCCCGGCCAGCAGATCATCAAAATCATCCACGACGAGCTGGTCACGCTGCTCGGCGCGGAAAACGCCGGCCTCAACCTCTCCGCCAGCCCCACGAACATCCTGCTCTGCGGCCTCCACGGCGCGGGCAAGACCACCAGCGCCGGCAAGCTCGCCAACTGGCTCAAGAAGCAGGGCCGCCAGCCCTTGCTCGTCGCGTGCGACGTCTATCGCCCCGCCGCCATGGACCAGCTCGAAACGCTCGGCAAGCAGCTCGAAGTGCCGACCTTCGTGAAGCGCGGCGAGACGGACGTTCTGAAAATTGCCCGCGACGCCCAGCAGCTCGCCAAGCTCACCAGCCGCAACGTGATTCTCTTCGACACCGCCGGCCGCCTGCAAATTGACGAGGTGCTCGTGCAGGAGCTGGTCCGCCTGCGCGACCTCGTGCAGCCGCAGGAAATTCTCCTCGTGCTCGACGCCGCCACCGGCCAGGAAGCCGTCAACGTCGCCACGCACTTCGACCAGGCGCTCAAGCTCACCGGCTCCATCCTCACCAAGCTCGACGGCGACGCGCGCGGCGGCGCGGCCCTGAGCCTGCGCGAGGTCACGGGCCGGCCGATCAAGTTCATGGGCGTGGGCGAAAAGCTGGACGACTTCGAGCCGTTCCACCCCGAGCGCATGGCGCAGCGCATCCTCGGCATGGGCGACGTGGTGTCGCTCGTCGAGAAGGCCGCCGAGAAGATTGACCAGGACTCCGCGATGGCGCTGGAGGAGAAGATGCGCAAGGGCCAGTTCACGCTCGAGGACTTCCTCATGCAGCTCCGCGAGATGAAGAAGATGGGGCCGCTCGAAAACATCATGGGCATGCTGCCCGGCGGCGCGGAGATGGCGAAGGGCACCGACTTCGGCAAGGCGGAGAAGGACTTCCGCCGCAAGGAAGGCATCATCTGCGCGATGACGCCGAAGGAGCGGCTCAACGTGAACCTGCTCAACGCCAAGCGCCGCGTGCGCATCGCCAAGGGCAGCGGCGTGACCGTCACCGAGGTCAACACGCTGCTCCAGCAGTTCGCCCAGATGCAGCAGATGATGAAGAAGATGTCCAAGTTCCAGAAGATGATGGGCAAGATGGGCGGGATGCCGGGGATGCGGTGAGGCGGCCTCCTCTCCATGAACCTCTGCGCCCGTCCCGTCTCTGCGGTGCTCAATCGGTTGCCTTTTGCACCGCAGAGACGGGACGGACGCAGAGAAGATGTTCAAGGTCTCAATGCGCGGCTTGTGGGCCGTGGTGGCTTTCCATGAACCTGCCGGTGGCAGCCGACGTGAGAAGGCTCCAACTGAAGGTGAGATTTGGCAGGAAGATTTTGGGCAGGAAAATTGAAGCTGAAATCTTCCTGCCCGTAATTTTCCTGCCAGCTCGCCTTCTCGTTCATGGCCCGTGAGCGGGCGCGTAGCGCAGGTTGGCAACCTGCTGTTTCGCCGACTGGCAGTCGGCAGGTCTGCGCCCGTGCAAAGCCAGCGGATTGCCAATCCGCGACACAGCCGACTGGCAGTCGGCGCTACGGTTCGAGGGCTGTCTGCAACACGCCGCAACCATCAGCGCGAATGTGGAGTGCGTCGGCAGAGCGCAACTACGACGGCGCTTTCGCGGGAGGAAAAGTGTTCGGAAGCTGACAGGTTTGTCGGCTTTGAACCTGCTGGAAGTTAAAGCGGCGGTGCCGCCGGCCCTGCCGCCGCCGTCCAAACCGGCTTCACAACTCGAAGTCCACCACCGTCACCTTTTCGATGAGCGGCAGGGCGTTCTGCACGAACGCCTGATGCTCGGGGTGCGTGAGGTAGGCGTCGCGCGCGGCGGCATCGGTCAGCGTCATCACGAAGGCGTGGGTGTGCCCGGCGTTGAGGCCTTCGGGGCTGTTGTTGGGGCCGGAGATGAAGTCCTCGACGCCGGGGATGTTCTCGGAAAGGTCGAGCAAGGCGTTGAAAGTCTGGTCAATCTGCTCCGCCGTGGTGTCGGCTTTGAATTGAACGAGTGCGATGTGTTTGACTTTGGCCATAATGCTTGGCGCCCGCGCCGGAAAACCCCGCCGCCCGGACGATTGATTTCGGCGGAGTATGGGCACCGGGCGGGCCAAGTCAAACGCGCGTTCACAGGATCGCCGGCAGAGGGCGCATCGCGGCGGGGCGAAAAACCGCAGTGCCAGCTTGGCCCGTGGCGGGCAGGCGTCAGGCCAGAATCGGCCGGATGACTTCGCCGTGGTCCTGGTCGAGCCGCTTGCGGTCGGGGACTTCCAGCTTGCGTCCGTTCAGACCGAGCTGATGCAGAAGCGTCGCGTGGATGTCCGTGACGTAGTGCGCGTCCTCGACGGCGTGGAAGCCCAGCTCATCGGTCGCGCCGTGGACGATGCCGCCCCGGATGCCGCCGCCGGCCAGCCACACGGAGAAGCCGTAAGGATGATGGTCGCGCCCGTCCGCACCCTGCGAGCCGGGCGTGCGGCCAAACTCGGTGGCGAAGACGACGATGGTTTCGTCGAGCAGGCCGCGCCGCTTCAAGTCTTGCAGCAGGCCGGCGGTTGGCTTGTCCACCTGCGCGGAGAGCTTGGTGTGGTTCGCCTTCAAGCCGCTGTGCGCGTCCCACGCGCCGGCCGCGCCGTCGCCGTGCTGGATTTGGATGAAGCGCACACCGCGCTCGACGAAGCGCCGCGCGGCGAGCAACTGCATGCCGAACGCCTTCGTCTCGCTCTGGTCGAGTCCGTAGAGCTGCTTCGTCTCCGCCGACTCGCGGTCGAAGTTCACCACCTCGGGCACGGCCATCTGCATGCGGAAGGCGAGTTCGTAGCTCTTGATGCGCGCGTCGAGCGCCTGGTCGCCGGGATATTGGCCGGCCTTCAACCGGTTCAGCTTGCCGACGAGGTTAAACTGAATCTCCTGCTCCGCCGCGCTCAGGTCGCCCTCGGGTCGCGCGTAGGCCAGCGGCTCGCGCGGGTCAATCACCAGCGGCACCGCGTCGTAGGCCGGGCCGAGGTAGCGGCCGTCGCGCTTGTCGAAGAAGCGCGGGCCCATGTTAATGAACTGCGGGAGGTTGTCGTTGAGCGAGCCGAGGCCGTAGTTGACCCACGCGCCGATGGTCGGCTCCTGCACGTCGAGCATGTGGCGGCCGGAGTGGAACTGGATTTGCGCGCCGTGGTTGTCGTCCGTGGTCCACATCGAGCGCACGATGGCGAGGTCGTCCACGCAGTTGCGGAGATGGGGAAACCAGTCGCTGACCGCGATGCCGCTTTTGCCGCCGGGCGCGTGGCCGACTTGGAGCGGATAAACTTTGTTGCGCTGCTGGCCGTTGGCGTCGTTGACCACGACGACGCGCACGCGCTTGCGCTTCTCGGGATCGTTGATGCCCTTGAACGGCGTTTCATCGAAGGTCTTGCCGGCGTATTGGGTGAGCGCGGGCTTGGGGTCGAAGCTCTCCATGTGGCTCAAGCCGCCGCGCAGGAAAATCCAGATGACTGACTTCGCCCGCGCCGGGAAGTGCGGCGATCCCGTGGGCGGACGCCAACCGCTCTCCAGCCCGAAACCGTCGCGCGCAAGCATCGTGCCCAGCGCCAGACCGCCGAAGCCCAGGCCGGAGCGGGTGAGGAAGGAGCGGCGGGTGAGGAAGGGGTTCATGGCGGGTCAGCGAATCGCCTTCAAGAGTCGTCGCGGGCTGGCAACGGCCACAGGTTTCAAATCCGCTTCGGCAAACGCGAGTTTCAAAGCGAAGTCTTCAAGGCCAAGCAGGTGATTGTCGGAGGAGGCGAGCAGTGGAACCGATTGCAGCGAAGTTTCCGCGAGGATGATTCCGTCGCACATTTCGCCTTCGGGTAAGAGTTCCCGTTCGATCAGCAGACTCGCAAACCGCGTCGCAACAGCTTCGTGAACTGCTGAGAGCTCAAACGGCATCAGCCTCCATGGCTCATCCATCTGCTTCAACGCCCTTCTGGCGTTGGCGGCGTCTTCCGGCTGATCGCCCACCACCAGCCAAGTCAGCTCCGTGACGACCGTTGGGGGAACCAGAAGCTCGTAGCCAAGTTGCCGAAACGCCTCCAGAAAACCGTGCGCCCAATCCGAACCGCGCGACAGATCCATCAGGACGTTAGTGTCCAGCGCCAGTCTTTTCCTTAAGTTCGCCGCCATAAATGAGCACCATGCCCTGCCGGAACAACTCCCGGCGCTCCTCGTCGGTCAGCTTGTTCGCCGCACGTCGGACGCGGGCGGCCACCCGGCTGCCGTAGGTTTCTTCGGGGTAGTCCAACGGCCGTTTCGGTTGATTGGTAGGCTTGTCGGTCATGGTCGGAACGTAGCGCCGGCCTGCGATGGTGTCGAATGCGATTTCTTCGGGGCGACGCTCACTTCCCCGCCGGCACGACCACCAGCTCGCCGCGGCCGGCCTGGCCTTGGAGCCGGATGTAGTCGCCGAGGACGCTGAGGGTCTCCTTGAGATACACGTCGAGGACGGCCTTGGCGGCGTCGGTGGTGTCCTCGGGTTCCTCACCCTCGTCGTGGGCTTTGCCGGCCGGGGCCTTGGCGGCGTCCTTGCCCTTCTCGTCGGGCTTGGGCTTGGGCGGCTGGAGCGCGACGAGCGGCTGGTTCTTGTCCACGGTCTCGGTCTTGACGAGGAAGACCTTGTCCGTGGCGGCCGGCCGGGCGTCGCGTTCTTTCTTGCGGGCCTCGGCACGGGCCTCCGCCTCGGCCTTTTCCTTGAGGCGCTGCGGCTCGCTCAACGAGACGCTCTTGTCGGCGCGCTGCTTCTTCACCTGCTCGATGTCCTCGAGGATGTAGCGGAAGTCCTGGTTCTTCGCGAGGCGGTCGGTGGAGAGCTTGCGGAGCTGGTCGAGGCTGCCGTTGACGCGGTCGGCGCGCTGGTATTTGGCGGGCTGGATGTTGTCGGCCTCCAGGACGTTGGGCAGGTAGGCCTCGCCGGTTTCCAGCAGGTCGAGGACGTTGGGCAGCGTGAGGTCGGGCGTGACGCCGTGCTTCTGCGTGGTGCCGCCGGCGATGCGGTAGAACTTCGAGATGGTGAACTTGAGCTGGCCGGGGTCGGCGACCTGCCGGGTGCCCATCCACTGCGCGAGCGGGAACAGCGTCTGCACCGTGCCCTTGCCGTGGGTGTGCTGGTCGCCGACGATGAGCGCGCGGCCGTAGTCCTGCAACGCGGCGGCGACGATCTCCGACGCGGACGCGCTGTGATGGCCGACGGCGACGATGAGCGGACCATCGTAGGCCACGCGGGCGTCCTCGTCCTCCAAGACCTCGATCTGCTTGGGCTGGCGGACCTGCACGACGGGGCCGCGCTTGATGAACAGGCCGGTCAGCTCGACGGCCTCGTTGAGCAGGCCGCCGCCGTTGCGCCGCAGGTCAAGGATCAGGCCGGCGATGTTCTCCTTCTTGAGCCGGCCGATGAGTTTCTCCACGTCCGCCGCGCACTTCTGGTAGAACTGCGGCAGCTCGATGACACCGAGGCGCTGCGGCTTGCCGTCCGGGCCGACGTGCTCGACGATGCGGGCGTAGGCGTAGGATTCCTTGAGCTTGATCTCGTCGCGCACGATGCGGATCTCCTTGCGCTCGGCGTCGCTCGCCGCGCCGACGGGAATGACGACCAGCCGGACCTCGGTGCCCTTCTTGCCGCGGATCATGTCCACGACCTCGCCAAGCTTCATGTCCACGCAGTCCACCGGCTCGGCGTCGCCCTGGCCGACGGCGACGATGCGGTCCTTGGGTTTGAGCTGCTTGCTGAGTTCGGCGGGGCCGCCGGGGGTGAGGTTGACGATCTCGGTGTAGCCCTCGTCGTTCTGCGTGAGCTGCGCGCCGATGCCGGAGAGCTTGAGCTTCACGTTGTGGATGTCGAAGTTCTTGGCGTCCGCCGGGGCCATGTAGTCGGAGTGCGGATCGAAGGCGTGGCCGAGCGCGGAGAGATAGACCTGCAGGATGTCGCTGGCGTCGAACTGCTTCATGTTCCGGTGGAGGCGGGCGTAACGCTTGGTGATTTTTTCCGCCGCCTTCTCGAGCGTGTCGCCGGCGAGCTTGCCGCCGAGCAGCTCGAACTTCACGCGCTGCCGCCACAACTCCTGCGCCTCGGCCTCGTGCTTCGGCCACGGGAGCTTGTTGCGCTGCGGGATGAACTTCTCGTCCACGGTGAAATCGTGCTGCGCCTTCACCAGCGCGCCGACCCGGGTGATGGTGGCGTCGAGGCGCTTCAGGTAGCGCTCGTAGATCTCATAGGCCGGGGCGGCGTCACCCTTCTTGGTCAGGTTGTCGAGGTCCTTGCCGAACTTCGCGGTGAACTCGTCCACGTCCGGCTGGAGGAGGATCATGTGGTTGTAGTCCAGCGCGTCGAGGTAGTTCTTGAGATGCGTCTCCGCGACGGCGTCGTTGAGCGGCGCGCCCTTGTAATGCGCCCGGTCCAGCAGGTCGCCCACGGACTTCGCGATGCGCCCGGCCTGCTCACGGGTGAATTCGACGGCCCGCGCGGACGCGCCCGCCAGGAAGACCGCCGCCAGCAACGCGGAGAGAGATGGCTTCATAGGTGTTGTCGGAGAGAATGTGCCCGGCGGCGGGTCGGAATCAACCGGGAAGTCCGGTAAATCCGGCAGGCAGACGGCCGGAGTAATGGACTGGCCGGCGAGGCGATTGTTCAAAACGCGGTCAAGCCGGCCAGCCGGCGACCTCGCGGTAGAGGCGGGCGTAGTTGGCGGCCATCGCATCGAGGCTGAAATCCTTCGTCACGCGGGCGCGGGCGCGTTGGCCGACGGCGGCCAGTTCAGCCGGGTTTGCCAACACGCGATGCAGTTCAGCCGTGAGCGCGTCCGTCGTATCGAGCGCGCCGAGGAAACCGTCCGCACCGCTGGTGATGACCTCGGCGTTGCCGCAGGCGGTGTGCGCGAGGCACGGCACGCCGCAGGCCATCGCCTCCAGCACGGCGTTCGAGAGCCCCTCGAAAATGGACGGCGCGGCGAGGAGGTCGAGCGCCTGATACCACGGCACCGGGTTCGCCTGAAAGCCGGCGAGATGGATGCGGTCGCGCGCCGGGCTGGCCTGCGCGGCCGCGAGAATCTTGTCCTTCTCGGCACCCTTGTCGCCGACGATGACCAGCCGCGCGTCCGGCAACTGCGCGGCCACGCGGCTGAACGCCTCGATGAGCAGCAGGTGTTTCTTGTTCGGATCGAAGCGGCCGACGATGCCGATGAACCGGCCCTGCGCGGGCAGCCCGAGCTGCGCGCGGACGGCGGCCTTGTCCACGGGCTGAAAACGCTCCGTGTCCACGCCGTTGATGATGGCCGTGATTTTCTCCGCCGGGAAACCGTGCTCGATGAGGTAGCGGCGTAGCGACTCGGAGACAGTGTGGACTTTCCGGCAGGCGCGATAGAGCCGCTGCCGCTGCCGGAGCCGTGCGGGGCTGGCCTGGTCGCCCTGAAAAACGCCGTGCTCGCCCTGTAACACCGGTTTCCAATGGCCCCAGCCGGAGCCGATGGCCGCGTAAGTCAGCGGGCCGAGATTGTGCGGGTGGAGCAGGTGCGCGCCGATGCGGGCCGCGTGCCGGGCGACCCCGAGCGCGGCGTTGAGCGAGAAGCCCGGCGGCTTGTTGAGCACGACGACGTTCTCCGGGTGCGGCAGCCGCCCGACGAACGCCCCGCCGCGTTCGAGGCAGCAGACGTGAACTTCAAACTCGTCCGCCGGCAGGCGCCGCGCGACGTTCACCACGCCGTTCTCCATCCCGCCCGGTTCGAGCGAGAAGACGACGTGGAGGATGCGGAGGGGGCGCATGGGCTAGCAGCGTGGTGCGTGGTGCGTGGCGCGTGGTGCGTGGTGCGTGGTGCGTGACTTGCTTCGAGCGCGTCCTGCCGTAGTCACGCACCACGCACCACGCACCACGCGAGCGTTCCAAAGGGGGCAGTTTCGCAGCTCGCGTCCGGCCATACGCGCCTCACTGCTTCACTTCCCCCCGCAGCGCGTTGATCGCGTAGCGGACGAACGCGCGCGCCCGGAAGAGGAACGGATCTCCGTTGGCCGCCGGGTTGGGGAAGAAGGGCCAGAGCAGCACCGAATAGAGCAGGTCGCGAAAGGCGCGCAGCGGCTGCCGGTTGCCGTTGTAAATCAGCGAGGTCTGGTAGCGCCAGTAGCTGAACACCTGCAGCCAGAAGACAAAGTCCGTCTTCGGCATCAGGCCCGCGTCGTAGGATTTCTTGAGCACGGCCGCCATGTTGTTCTTCATGCGGTCGGCGTGGTTGCTCATGTTGCTGCCGTGCTTGCGGATGGCGATGAGCACCCGGCCCGCGTGCCAGACCCGCCGCTGCGCGGCGATGCGAATCCACATGTCGCGGTCCTCGGTGCTGCGCAGCGTGGTGTCGAAGCCGCCGCAGAGCGCGAAGACCTCCTTGCGCGCGACCGCGCCCGTGGGCGAGAAGCGCGTCCGCATCAGGATGTCCTTGAGGCGCACTTCGCCCGGCGGCACCGGCGGATGCACGGCGTAGGCCAGCGGTTTGCCGTCCACGTCAATGATTGAGTAATCGCACCCGACCAGCGCGTATTCCGCCGGGAGCCGGGCAAACTCGGCCATGACGACGGCGAGATGATCCGGCAGCAGCAGGTCATCGGCGTCCAAGAACGCCACAAAGTCGAACTTCGCCTCGCGGATGCCGGTGTTGCGCGCGGCGGAGAGGCCGGCGTTTTCCTGATGCACGTAGCGGACGGGCGGGCCGTAGCGCGCCATGACCTCGCGGGTGTTGTCCTTGGAGCCGTCGTCCACGACCACGACCTCGAAGTTCGGATAGGTCTGCCGGAGGCACGACTCGACCGCGACCGGGAGGAAGCGGGCGTAGTTGTAGGCCGGGATGACGATGGAAACGCCGGGGGACGGGGCGGGGGCGGCCGGCTGCGGCGACGCGCTCATGCGGGCTTCAACGGGTCTGCTCGTATTGCTGGCCGGGGGCTTTGGTGACGGACTGATACCGGTTGTAGTAGTGGTTCGTGTAGTAGTAGTAGTGGAACCGGTTCATCGTCGCCATCAGGTCCAGGCGGTTGAGCACGAAGCCGTAGAAGTTCGCGTGGTTGTCGTGGAGGATGTCCATCGCCGTGCGCACCGCGCGCGTGGGCGTCTGGCCGCTCCAGATGACCAGCACCACGCCGTCCATCGCGGGCTGCATGACGCTGGTCTCGGCCAGGCCCAGGACGGGCGTGCTGTCCACGACGATGCGCTGGTAGCGCTTGCGGAGCTTCTCGATGACCTCCATGAACTGCGGCGAGCCGAGCGCCTCGATGTCGCCCTCCAGGTTGTCGCCGCAGGGGAGGATGTGGAGGTTCTCCATCGTGGTCGGGCGGCAGGCATCGAACACGTCGTGCTTCTCGACGAGCACGTTGCTCAGGCCGGGCGACTGCCGGCTGCCGAAGAGATGGTGCCCGATGCCGCGCCGGAGGTTGGCGTCGAGGATGAGCGTCTTCTCGCCCATGTGCGCGAAGGACATGGCGAGGTTCGAGGCCACGACGGTCTTGCCCTCCTTGGGCGAGGTGCTGGTGACCATGATGACCTGCGGGAACTTCGAGCTGGCGGCGCTGGCCAGCAGGTTGGTGCGGATGACGCGGAAGTTCTCGATGAAGTCCGGGTTGGCCACGCCGTCGCTGAAGATGAGCGGATACGCCTCGGCGATCTCGTCCTCGAAGTCCGGCACCAGGCCGAGGCCGCGCAGGTTCACGGCCTCCTCCATCTTTTCCATGTTCGTGACGGTCTGATCCATGAACTCGATGAGGAAGGGCACGCCGATGGAAAGCGCGAAGCCCAGCGCGAGCGACATGAGCACGATCTTGAGGCGGTTGGGCGAGATGGGGATCTCGTCGCGGATGGGGTAGTCGAAATCCAAGAACGAGAGCTGCACCCGTTCGTTGCGCAGGGCCAGTTCAGCTTCGGCCATGCCCTTCTGCAACTCGGTGATCATCGTGTCGTAACGCACCTGGCCGCGGGTCACGAGGTTCATCTCCTGCAGATACTTCTCATACTCCTGCTGCCGCTGCCGCCAGCGCGGCTCCTCCTCGCGAAGTTTCTGCAGCTTGGTGACGAGGAAGCGCCCGTATTTCTGAAAATGGGTTTCCGCGTCGAGGTAGGCGTCTTGCAGCGCCTTGTCCAGCACCTGCAACTGCTTGTAAGCCGTCACCATCTTGGGGTGGGAGGGCTTGAAGATGGCCCCCTGCTCGCGGATGGTGCGTTCCAGGCGCGATTTTTCCACTTCGATTCCCTGCCAGGCGCTGACGCCACCCCGGGCCTGGGGTGCCTGGATGACCACCGTGCCGTTGGAGGGCCGCAAGCCGGGTGCCAGCCGCTCCTTGGTCGCGGCGTCCACATCCACAACCGTCGGCCCCTGCACGTCGTGCTCGATGGCCGCGAGCAACTGCAGGCGCTCGCTGACGGTCAACACGGGGCTGCCCAGCCGGCGGCGGATGTCCTCCCACTTCTCCCAGGCCCGCGTGTAGCGCACGATCTCGTTGGGGAGGTTGTTCAGCTCGGCCAGTTCGATCTTGAGCCGGTCAGGGTCGAACTTGGACTTCACCCCCTGCTCGACCGCCTGCTGCTCCGCCCATTTTTTCGTCAGCTCGTTGATGGTCTCGATGTATTTGTTGGTCTGGGCGCGGTAAAGCTCGAAGGCCTTTTCCTGGCGCTCCTTCAGGAACTCCTCAATCAGCATCTCGGGATACTTGGAGACCCAGGAGGGGATGTAGCACCAGACGTTCAGTTCGATGTTCCGGTCGCTGGTCCAGGTGGCCCGGATCTGCTTGCGACCGCTCTTGCCCGCACGGGCGGCGCCGACCTCGTCCCCCAGCCGCTTGTCCACGCGCTGGCAGACATGATCCGCGTAAAAGTCGCGGAGGAATTCATTGTCCGACCAACGGAAGTTCCCTGCCGCGCCCTCGCCTTTGACGTAATTCTCCGTCTGCGGGGCCAGCCCGGTGCCGATGGCCGTGTAGCGGATCACGCTCTTGGAGTAATAGACCGGCCGGCTGAAGATGTAGAACAGCAGGCCGCCGGCGAGCGCGAGCGTGAAGAGCAGGATGATGGTGCGCGCATACTTCGCGGCGATGGCGACATACATCACCACGTCCGTGAAGTCGGCTCTGCGCTTCTTTTCGCCCGGTATCATCGGTCAATCACTGCGTCATCCGCCCGCCGTCGTCAAACCTTCACCCGCCGCTCAAAAGCTGAAGAAGCTCTCCGGCACCACGACGATGTCCTTGCCCTGCAGGACGATGTCGGGCGCGAGGCCCCGCTGGATTTCCTTCACGTTGAGCGGCATCTGGATCTTCTCGCCGTTGCCGAGATCGCGGACCACGGTGCATTTCTTCAAGTTGGCGAAGCGGGAGAAGCCGCCGGCGCGCAGGATCGCGGAGTAGGCGGTGAGCGTCTCGTCTTGGAACAGGCGCAGCGTGCCGGGCTTGGTCACGTTGCCGGTCACATACACCACGGGCGCGAAGGCCGGGATCATGATGATGTCGCCGGGATTCAGCGCGATGTCCGTGGGCGGGATGTTGCCGGAGAGGATGGCGGCGACGTTGATCTCCTCGACCGCGCCCTGGCCGTTCTCGATGCGCAGGAGCTTGGTGCGGGTGAGGTCGCCCGAGGGCGTGATGCCGCCGGAACGGATGATGGTGGTGATGAGCGTGGGCGCGACGCCCTCGGGAATCTTCAGCGGGCCGGGCGTGATGAACTCGCCGGCCAGGTAGATGATGATGGTCTGGTCGCTCGTGGGCGGCAGGCCGCCGCCCCCGGTCTCGGCCTTCTTCATGAACTCCAGCGTGACCGTGGCCTTGTTCAACTGCGATTCCTCCAGCAGCTTCTTCACCGCCGCTTCGGCGTCGGTGATGCCCATGCCGCCCACCGCCACGCGGCCGACGCCCTTGACGGAGATGTTGCCGTCGCGCCGCACCGGATAATCGGCGTTGTAGGAGTCGTCCTCCGCCACGATGAGCCGGATCACGTCGCCGGGGTTGACGGTGTCGGGGTCGGTGACGCCCATCGCGCCCTTCATCGCGGCCATTTTGCTCTGCATTTCGGTGTTGACCTTGCCCGACTCGGCGTTGATGAGCCGGAAGCGCTCGTCCAAGGCGGCGGACTACTTCGTCCAGCGGTCAATGTCCGCCTGGATGCCGGTGCGGGTGGCAGTGGCCAGCTCGCGCTGCGCGAGGTTGAACTTGGTCTGCACGTCGTCGGCCTCGCGAAGCAGCAGTTCGCGCTTTTCGTTGAGCTGGGTCAGCTCGCGCTCGATCACCGCCGCGTCCTCGCCCGTGCGGCCGGTGCGGACGATGTTGCCCTCGCTCACGATGCGCTGCGGGCGTGAGGAACCGACCGCCGCGAAAGTGGGCGGGCCTTTCTTCTCGGGCGGCGGCGCGGCGGCCGGCGGGGTGGCGGCCGGCAGGGAGAAGCTCATCGCCGGCAGGCTGGTGGCGGCCAGCGGCAGCTCGCGCGGCGTCAGCCTCGGGCTGGGCGCCGGCTCCATCCGCGTGAGCACCTCGCGCGCGCGGCGGTCCTGCTCGACGCGGCTCGCCTCCATCTCCTGCACCAGCCGGGTGGTGTCGGCGTCGAGGCGGGCCAGCTCGTCGCGGATGCCTTGCAGGCGGCCGCGTTCCTGGTTCTGCGCCTCCAGCCGCGCCAGCTCGGCCTTCGCGGCGGCGTAACGGGCTTCCCAGTCCACGCCGTCCTTCGCCAGCCGCTCGGCCTCCGTCTGCAGCGCGGTGCGGCGGCGGGTCAGGTCGTCCAGCCGGCGGCGGAAGTCCTCGGTGCCGCCCGCGAGGTTGACCGACGGCGCCGGCGTGAGGGTGAAGGGCGCGGGTGCCATGACCGCCGAGGGCGGCGGCACCACGGCGGAGCCGGGCAGCGCCGCGCCGCGCCGCGTGGTGAGGCTCTCGGCCATGCGGAAATCCTCGAGCTTGGACAACGCGTCCTGCGCGGCGCGCAGCTCCACCACGGCCGGCGGCACGTCCGCCGGGCGCGGCTCCTCGAAGGCCGTCGGCGCAATGGTCGTGAACGCCGCGGGCGGATTGGTCGTGCGCACCAAACTCGCGGGCGGAGTGACGGCCGGCGCGGCCGGCGCGGGCACCACCGGCGTTGTGGGGAACGTCTTGCGGGCCGGACTGGGAGCCGGAGCCGGGCTGGCCGCCGCGGGAGCCTTGCCCTTCGTCACGGTCGTGGTGGCGGGTGCGACGGGGATCGGCGTCAGCGCGCCCGGCGTCGCGGCCGGCGGAGTGAACACGGATGAACTGGTCGGCAACTGCGTGCCGGACGCGCCGGCGGGTGCGGAGAAGAACGAGGGCGCGGGCGGCGGCATCGCGGGGGCCGGCGTGGCGGAGAGCGTCGTGCCGGCGCGCGCTTCGAGCAGTCGAAGTTCCGCCTCCAGGCGGTTGGCAGCGGTGAAGTCACCCCGTTGCAGGGCCTGGAGATGCTTCTGTTTGGCCTCCTCGAGCTGCGCCTGCGTGGGCCGCACGTCCGCCGCCGCGAGCCGGGAGGCGGCCGACACAAGCAACAACAGGACAAGAACCACGCGCGGAAGTTGGCTGGTCATGTGCCGGACTTGAAACGATGCCGTCGTGCTGGGTTGTTGGGCCAAGCTAATTTCGCCGCGCTTCTTGCCACAGAATAGGGCCGAATGGCAAAACAATTTGAACGCCCGCCGTCGCGCTGCCCGCGTGCCACGGGCGAAAACCGGGCAAACCGCCGCCCCGGCCGCCCTCAAACAAAGATCGTCTGCTCGCGGCCCGGCCCCACGGACGCGATGGCGAGCTTCGCGCCGGTCTGGTCCGCGATGAACTTGAGGTAGTCACGGGCCTTGGGCGGGAGGTCCTTCCACTTGCGGGCCTTGCTCGTGTCCTCCTGCCAGCCGGGCCGCTCCTCATAGACGGCTTCGCACAGCGCGAGAACTTCGATGTCGTTGGGCAGGTGGTCGAACTTCACCGCGCCAACGCGGTAGCCGGTGCAGACCTTGATGCTCGCCAGCGTGTCGAGGCCGTCGAGATTCGTCACCGCCAGCTCGTCAATGCCGTTGACCATCGTCGCGTGCCGCGTGGCCACGGCGTCGAACCATCCGCAGCGCCGCGCGCGGCCCGTGGTCGCGCCGAACTCGCGGCCCATGCCGTGCAGCAGGTCGGAAATCTCCGCGCTCTCGGTCGGCAGCGGCCCCTCGCCCACGCGCGTGGTGTAGGCCTTCATCACGCCCACGACCTTGTCCATCTTGTGCGGCGGCACCCCGGAGCCGGTGCAGGCGCCACCCGCCGTGGTGTTGGAAGAGGTCACGTAAGGATACGTGCCGTGGTCGAGGTCGAGGAACGTCCCCTGCGCGCCCTCGAAGAGCACGCCCTGCTTCGCCCGCGTGGCGTTGTGGAGGTAAACCACCGTGTTTGCGACGTGTGCGCGAAGCACTTCGGCGGCGGCGGTGTAGTCGGAGAGAATTTTCTTGTAGCTCACCGGCTTCGCGCCGAGGCCCTTGAGGTGCGCATTGGCGTCCTGCACGCGGACCTTGAGCTTGGCAGCGAAACGCTCGGGGCTGATGAGATCGGACACGCGCAGGCCGACGCGCGCGGCCTTGTCCCCGTAGCACGGGCCGATGCCGCGCTTGGTGGTGCCGATCTTGCCCTTGCCCTTGGCCAGTTCGCGCGCGCCGTCCAACTCGCGGTGATACGGGAACACGACGTGCGCGGTCTCGGAGATGAGGAAGTTGTCCGGCGTGACCTTCACGCCGAGCTTTTCCAAGCCCTCCATTTCAGAGACGAGGCCGATGGGATCGAGCACGACGCCGTTGCCGATCACGCACGTCTTGCCGGGCCGCAGGATGCCGGAGGGGATCAGGTGCAGGACGAACTTCCGCCCGCCGACGATGACGGTGTGGCCGGCGTTGTTGCCGCCGGCATAGCGGACGACGATGTCCGCGTCCTCCGTGAGCACGTCAATGATCTTGCCCTTGCCTTCGTCGCCCCACTGGGCGCCGACGAGAATTGTGTTGGCCATAACTCTGTTCGCACGGCGGCAATAAAAAACCCCGAATCGTAAACTCGGGGCGAACCGCTCGGTATTTACGCGCGGACGCTAGGGAGGCGTGGCGGTGAAGTCAATCGTGGTTTGCGGCGCAAAACTCCGCCGCGCATCTCACTTTCTTGCAGGCTGCCGAAAGCCTGTTGAGGCGCGGTCGGCAACTGGTGGCACCCCTTCCCCCTCACCCCGGCCCTCTCCCCCGGGGAGAGGGAGGATCGCCTTCCGCTTTCAGCCAACCGGAACGCCGCAGCCCTGCGAGCGCGGGCTGACTTTCTCCCTACCCATGAAC
>Ga0172376_10004672_pt1 | contig 15546 bp, 13 predicted proteins | sample Lak35m_FD_121114 | JGI IMG/M metagenome (GOLD analysis project Ga0172376, IMG submission 121114) | Freshwater microbial communities from Kabuno Bay, South-Kivu, Congo - kab_092012_35m | ecosystem: Environmental > Aquatic > Freshwater > Lake | place: Democratic Republic of the Congo: South-Kivu...
CGTACTCGATCAACCCGAAGTACCAGGTGCTCACCTTCACCGAGTGCAGGTGGCTGCGGTAGAGCGCGCGGTTCGACTCCTCGAAGCGTCGGATCTGTTCGTCCTCGCGTGCATACGCCTGGATCACGCGAACCCCCGCGATCCCCTCCTGCAGGGCCGACAGGTTCGCACCCACCTTCTCGCGGACCTCGAGGTAGGCCTTGTTCGAGTCGCGCTGGAACTTCACCGACGCCACGATGATGAACGGGAACACGATGAGCGTGATCAGCGTCAGTTCCCAAGACAGCGTGAACAACAGGAAGAACGCGAAGAAGAGCAGCAAGAACGCCGAGAGGAACTGCATCAGTCCCCATTGCACGAGCTCGGCCATCGACTCGATGTCGGCGGTCATGCGCGCGACCAGCACACCGGCCTTCTCGCGGTCGAAAAAGGCCATCGACTGGCTCTGCATCCGCTCAAAGACCCGCAGGCGCAACAGGCGCAGGAAGCCCTCGCCCGCCTGGTTCAACGCCACGTACTGGAGCCGGCCCACCACGTAGGCGACGGCCACCACCACGAGGTACGCGGCCACGCTCCAGTTCAGGGTCGAGGTGTCGGACTTCTTGATCCCGGCGTCGATGCCGTGGCGCACGATGACCGGTCCCGCGAGCGTGCAGAACACGGTGACAACCACGTAGGCCATCGCCTGGGCGGCCTTGCGGCGGAACTCTCCCGCCATCTTGACGCTGCGCGCGAGCACCACGCGCGTCTGTGTGCGGTCGAGTTTGTCATCCTCCTCGATCGCACCGGGGCCGCGCCCGCGCCCACCTCCGCCGGCCCACATGTCAGGACCCTCCCGCGGCGGGCATCGCGCCGCGTTCCCATGCGGCCAGCACCTCGCGGTATCGGGCGTTCGACTCGAGCAGTTCGCGGTGCGTGCCGGTCGCAGCGATCGCGCCGTCGTCGAGCAGCACCGCGCGATCGGCCAGTTCGATCGTGGCGGGTCGGTGCGCGATCACGAGCGTGGTGCGGTTCCGCATCACCGTGGCGAGCGCATCGCGGATCTCATGCTCCTTGGTCGGGTCCACCGCCGAGGTCGCGTCGTCGAGCACCAGCACGCGGGGGTCGGCAACGATCGCGCGCGCGATCGCGATCCGCTGGCGCTGACCACCCGAGAGCGAGTACCCGCGCTCGCCGAGGGCGGTGTCGTAGCCCTGGGGCAGCTGCATGATGAAGTCGTGCGCACCGGCGAGTCGTGCCGCCCTCGCCACGACATCGGCATCGATCCCGGGCTTGGCGAAGGCGATGTTCGCCGAGACCGTGTCGTGGAAGAGCAGCGTGTCCTCGAACACCACGCCGACGGCCCGTCGCAGGTCGGTGAGGCGAAGATCGCGCAGGTCGACGCCGTCCAGGCTCACCACTCCCGACTGCGGGTCGTAGAAGCGCAGCAACAGGCGTGCGATCGTCGACTTTCCCGAGCCGGTCGCACCCACGATCGCCACCGACTCCCCCGGCGCGATGTCGAGGGTCAGGCCCTCCAGCACATCCACCTTGGTGTGGCCGATGTCGTAGGCGAAGCGCACCACGTCGAAGCGCACCGCGCCCACCGGCTGGGCGAGTCCCGCCGCCGGCAACGACCGTGGTTTGGGAGGGTCGGCGATCGCGGGCTCCTCGGAGAGCACCTCATTCACTCGCAGCAGGGCGGCCGCCGCGCGCTGGGCGAAGGCGACCGTCATGCCGATGTTGCGCATCGGCCAGATGAGCATCGTGAGATAGGTGTTGAACGCCACGAGTCCGCCGAGCGTCATGTCGCCGTTGATCACCCTGTGCCCACCGAGACCGAGCACCGCCACGAGACCGAGCGACGGCAGCAGGTCGATCGCGGGCAGGAAGCGGCTGCGGATCCGCGCGGCCACCATCGATTCGCGCCGGATGTCGTCGGCCTCGTGCTCGAGTCGCTTCTGTTGCACCGACTCGGCTCCGAATCCCTTCACCACCCGGATCCCCGACACGCTCTCCTCGACGATGTTGGCGAGTTGGGCCTGCTCCTGCTGGACCGCGATCACCACGGGATGGATGCGGTGAGAGAACCGGCGCGCCGAGACGTTGATGAACGGCAGCGGCGCGAGCGACACGAGAGCCAGGATCGGATCCGACAGCATCAGGATGACCACGACCCCGAGCACCATCGTGATCTGGGAGACGAAGATCGGGATGTTCACCACGAAGCCCTGCACCTGCTGCAGATCGCTCGAGGACCTGCTCATCAACTGACCCGTCTGGGCGCGGTCGTGGAACCCGACATGGAGTCCCTGGATGTGGGAGAACAGACGCTCGCGCAGCATCGTCTCGGTGAGCCTGCTCTCGCGGAACGCGATGTAGCGGCGCCACGCCGCGAAGACCCCCGCCACGACGGCGGCACCCATGATCAGGAGCGTCCAGAAGACGAGTGATCCGTTCTTCTCGATGCCGCGGTCGATCGCGAGCCGCGTGAGTTGGGGCACCGACACCTTGCCGAGCGTCCATGCGAGCCCCACACCCGCACCGGTGAGCAGCGCGCGCTGCTGCACGCGCAGGGTGCGCAGGAGCAGCAGCCATCCCTCGCGGGTGACACCCCCCGTGGCGGGGGCCGGTGCGCCGACGGGGGCGGTCACGCGTTCGGGGCGAGCGCCCGCACCGCGTCCCAGTGCTTCAACTGCGGGTCGAAGGGCATGATCGCGAGCGACGAGGTGGTGACTCCGTTGTCGAAGTACCGCTTGATCTTCTCGCGGCACTCGGCGGGCGACCCGTGCACGATCAGATCATCGACGACCGAGTCGGGGATCGCACCGAGTGCCGCCTTGCGGTCGCCCGCCTTCCACGCATCCCACATGCCCTTCAATTCGTCCGAGCGGCCGAGCCATGCGTGGAACGCGGCGTAGACCGGCACGTTCAGGTATGCCGCGATCGCGAATCTCGCACCCTGGCGCACCACCTCTGCGTTCTCCGATGGGCACACGAAAATGCGCGCCACGATCTCCTTGGGCGCTCCGCCGGCGGCGTCGCGCACCACCTGGGCGACGCGGGTGACGTCATCGGGGCTCAGCCAGTTGATGATCGTGCCGTCGGCCTCGCGCGCGGCGAGGCGCAGCATTCCCTCGCGGAGCGCCGCCACGAGGATCGCGGGCTTGTGCTCTGGCTTGATGCCGAGCCGGAACCCGTCGACCTTGAACGTGTCGTAGGTGCCCGCCACCTTCTCGCCCGAGAGGGCGTCGTTCAGGAACCGCACCACGTCGCGCACCTTCTTGTAGGGCTCCTCGAAGGGGATCCCGTTCCAGCGCTCCACAATCACGTTGCTCGACGACCCGATGCCGATCGCGAACCTGCCGGGAGCCGCATCGGCGAGCGACGCCACCGACTGGGCGAAGCAGGCGGGGCTGCGGGTGTATGCCGGCACGATCGCCGTGCCGAGACGCAGGCGTGGCTCCCACGCGGCAGCGAGTGCGAGCGGCGTGAACGCATCGGCGCCGTCGGCCTCGGCCGACCAGATGTCGGTGTAGCCCATGTCGGCGAGCTCCACCAGCTTCTCGCGGTGCGAGTGCAACGGCCCCGGCAGGGGCACCGTCATTCCCGGTCGCACCGGCATCCCGGTCTGTGCCTCGGCGCCGTAGGCGTTCATGGTGTTCTCCCCGTGGTCGTGTCCTGTTGTTGATCGGCATTCTCGTCGCGATCGCGGTGGATCCGCGCGATGCAACTCTGGCTCGCCGTGGCCATGAGTGTCCCGTCCTCGGCGTACATGTGCACCAGGCCGTGGCCGAACCCGCGCGCCAAGCCGTGCACCTTGATGTCGATCAGCACCCACGTGGTCGGCACGAGGTTCATCACCCGGAGCGTGTTGTCGAGGCTGTTCCCGCCGCCGCGGATGCCGAGTGCCTGACCGACCCCGCGCGGCACGAAGTCGCCGAGCACGCCGAGCGCGGCGGCGTCGACGCCCTCGATCACCTGGGGCAATCGCGTCCACATCACGGTGTGGCCGTCGTTCAGGGTGCCGTCGAGATCCGCCTCGCTGCGCACGCTCACGATGCGTTCGTCCATGTAGTCGTGGATGGTGCCCGCGTGCAAGTGACGGTGCCGGTAGTCGGGGCACTCGTCGGGCGGCGGCGCCTGGGGTGCGGTCTCCCACTGACCCTCGTGGGCGAAGTCCCGGTCGCCGAGGGCGGCGTTGACCACCAGGATCTCGCGCTCCCCCACGTGCGCGACGACGCGCGCCTGGGTGATGGCATGCCCGGTCACGGGCACGATCACATCGATGTCCATCACCTCTCCGGGCCGGGCGTAGTTGAGGTACTGGGCGGTCGACCAGATCAGGCGACGTCCCGTGGTGCCCTCGAGCGCCGAGATCGCCGCCCCGAGGCCCGCTCCCCCGTAGAGGAAGTTCCCGCCCGTGCACAGGCGCATCTCGACGGGGAGGTGCCAGCGGTACGGGTTATGCGTCTCGACGAGTCCGAGGAAGCAACGACTGTCCATAGCGCAGATGCGACCCTAGTTGCGGTGCCTCCCGACGGCCGGATCGTGCGCCGCGCAACTGGACTAGTTTCGCGCGCATGGCCGATACACCGTGGTTGGGCGATGCGTGCTCGCTCGTCGAGGAATTCAGGGCGGGGCGCCGGACGCCCCGCGAGGAGATGCAGGCGACACTCGATGCCGTCGCGGCGAGTTCGCTGAATGCGGTCTCGTTCGTGGACCCCGAACATGCGCTCGCCGGAGCCGAGCAGGCCGATGTCTCGCTCCCCTTCGGTGGAGTGCCACTCGGCGTCAAGGAACTCGACATGGTCACGGGGTGGCCCGACACCGGGGCATCGCTCGTGTTCGCCGACCGCATCGCAACCGAGACCTCGATCCCGGTCGAGCGCATCGTCGGTCGCGGCGGAGTCGTTCCATTCGGTCTCACCACCGCGAGCGAGTTCGGCGGGGTGAACCTCACGCGCACCCACTTGAACGGGGTGACATCGAACCCGTGGAACCCCGCGCGCACCCCGGGTGGGTCCTCCGGGGGCAGTGCTGCCGGTGTCGCCGGCGGGCTCTTCACGCTCGCCACCGGCGGCGACGGTGGCGGATCGATCCGCATCCCGGCCGGATTCACCGGTCTGGTCGGGCTCAAGTCGACCTACGGTCGCATTCCGCGGGGACCGAACGCTCAGTACGGCAACCTCACCGTCACGGTCGGGTGCCTCAGCCGGAGCGTGCGCGACACGGCGCGATGGTTCGACGCCGCGAACGGTCACGATGCACGCGATCCGCTCTCGCTCCCGCGCGTCGAGGGTTGGGAAGCCGCACTCGGCTCCGTCCCGGTGCGCGGCCTGAGGGTCGCGATCGTCGAGGACTGGGGCGGAGCGACGGTGTCCCCGGCGATGTGGAACGTGCTGCTTGAGGCCGCCGATCATCTCGTCGCCTCGGCGGGGCTCGTGCGCATCGACGGTGTCGACACGACCCTGCCGCGGATGGGAGCGGCGTGGTCGATCAGCGGCAACCTCGGCGTGTCGGCACTGCTCGGCGACAAGTGGCCCGGGTGCGCCGACCAACTCACCCCCGAGATGCGCGCGGGAATGGAGATGGCCGAGGGCCTCTACAACGCCGACGCGCGCGGTCGACTCGAGGAGAGGCGCGCACGGCTCAACGCGCGCATGGCCGAGATCTTCGATCAGGTCGATCTCGTGATCACGGCCTCGAATCCCGACGTCGCCTTCTCCGCCGAGGGACCGTTGCCATCTGAGTTCGGGGGCATCAAGGCCGGTGCGCGCAACAACGGTGTCCTCACGTTCCCGTGCAACCTCCACGGCAACCCCGGCATCTCCGTGCCCGCCGGCACCGTCGATGGCCTGCCCGTGGGCCTCCAGATCATGGGGCCGCACTTCTCGGAGCAGATCCTCCTCGAGTTGGCGCTGGTGCTCGAGCGCGAGCGCCCGTGGCCGCTCGTGGCACCGGGGACCCCCGCGTGACGTCGTCCGGCCCGCTCGCGGGCGTCAAGGTCGTCGACATGTCGGTGATGATCTCGGGACCGCTCTCGGCGATGATGCTCGCCGACCAGGGCGCCGACGTCATCAAGGTCGAGTCCCCCGGAATCGGCGACATGATGCGCTTCCTCGGCAGTTCCAAGGGCGGAATGACGGGGATCTTCGCGCTCAACAACCGCGGCAAGCGCTCGATCGGGATCAACCTGAAGTCGGACCGCGGCCGCGAGATTTTGCGGGCGCTCCTGTCCGATGCCGACGTGCTGATTCAGAATTTCCGGCCCGGCGCGCTCGACAAGCTCGGCTTCGGCTACGAGACCGTGCGCGCGATGAATCCGGGCATCGTCTATGTCTCGATCAGCGGATTCGGACAGGACGGGCCGCGCAGCGGGCAACGCGTCTACGACAACGTCATCCAGGCCGCGTCGGGACTCGCCTCCGTGCAGACCGACCGCGCCACGGGTCGGCCGCAGATCTTCCGCACGCTCGTCTGCGACAAGATCACCTCGTACACCGTCGCCCAGGCCGTGACCGCGGCGCTGTTCGCACGGGAGCGCGGTGCGGGTGGCCAGCACGTCGAGGTCTCGATGCTGGATGCTGCGATCTCGTTCATGTGGCCCGACACGGCGATGGACGTCGCACTGCTCGACGATGACGTGGCGCGCACACCCACGATCGGCGAGAACTACGCCGCACTCGAGTTGAAGGACGGTTTCGTGGCCGTGTCCGCGGTGTCCCAACCTGAGTTCGAGGGCTACATGCGCGCCCTCAACGGGGGCCACCTGCTGGACGATCCGCGGTTCGCCGACGCCGCGGCACGATCGGCGAACGTGGCCGGCCTGCGCGCCGAGGTCAAGAAACTCACCGATGCGATCACGGTCGAGGAGTTCCTCGCCAATGCCGTGATCCACGACGTGCCCGCGAGCAGCATCAACACCCTCGCCTCGGCACCCGATGAGCCCCAGGTGGTGCACAACGCGAGCTTCTTCGAGCGCGAGCACCCCGTCGCCGGGCGCATCCGCGAGGCACGCCATGCCCCCCGGTTCCTCGGCACCCCGACAGGTGTCGCCGCCCATGCCCCGATGCGCGGCGAGCACACCGACGAGATCCTCGCGAGCCTCGGCCTCGACCCCGCCGAGATCCGCGCCACCGACGCCGTCTTCTGACGTCGCGGTTTCTTCCACAGGGCTCTGCTATGTCGACAGGGCTCTGCTATTTCGACAGGGCTCTGCCCACGATCTCTTTCATGATCTCGGAGGTTCCCCCGTAGATCGTCTGGATCCGGCTGTCGGCCCACGCGCGCGCGATCGGGTACTCCACCATGTAGCCGTAGCCACCATGCAGTTGCAGGCACCGGTCGACGACCTTGTTCTGCAGCTCCGTCGTCCAGAACTTGGCCGCCGCCGCCTGCTCGGCGCTGAGGGCCCCCTAGCAGTGCATCTCGATGCACCTGTCCACGTAGGCACGGGCGACCTGCACCTCGGTGTGCAACTCGGCGAGCAGGAACTTCGAGTTCTGGAACGAGGCCACCGACTGGCCGAACGCCGTGCGATCGCGCGTGTACTCGAGCGTCCACCGCAGCGCCGCCCCGGCGACCGCCACCGCACCGACCGCGATCGAGAGGCGCTCCTGGGCGAGGTTCGTCATGAGATAGACGAATCCCATCCCCGGTTCACCGAGCACGTTCTCGTCGGGAACCTCGACATCGTCGAAGAAGAGCTCGGCGGTGTCCTGGGCGTGCATGCCGAGCTTGGAGAGGTTCCTGCCGCGCTCGAAGCCCTTCATCCCGCGCTCCATGACGAGCAGCGAGAAACCGCGGTGGCCGGCATCGGGGTCGGTGCGCACTGTCGTGACGATGAGATCGGAGTTGATTCCGTTCGTGATGAATGTCTTTGCGCCGTTCACCACCCATGCTCCGCCGCGCCGCACCGCGGTGGTGCGCACACCGGCCACGTCGGACCCGGCATTGGGTTCGGTGATCGCCAGTGCTCCGATCAGTTCCCCCCGCACCATGCCCGGCAACCACCGGTCCTTCTGCTCGTCGCTCGCGAGCGACAGGTAGTACGGCAGGACGATGTCATTGTGGAGCGTCATGCCGTTCGCCGATCCGATCACGCCGGCGTCGGAGACTTCCTCCTGCATCGCGGCACCGAAACGGAAGTCGTCGACACCGCCACCACCCCACTGCTCGGGGACGTTGTACCCGAGGAACCCGTGCTTGCCGGCCTCCAGCCACACCTCGCGCGGCACGATGCCATCCGCCTCCCACTTCTCGTGGTGCGGGGCGATCTCGGCATCCAGCCACTGACGGAAGACCGCCCTGAACTGTTCGTGCTCGGGCTCGTAACAGGTGCGCTCGAAGAACTCCATGGCCGACACGCTAGGCATCGGCGCCGCACCACCGCGACTGCACCGCCGATTCGCCCCGGCACGACCCACTACTGTCGGGCCGAGCCGGGACCCGATCGGGGATCGGGCCGGTTCGGCAACGATCACCGGGCCGATCACAGCGGTGATCGGTCGCGACGAGAAATGGGAGAGCGATGGGTGCACTGTCGATGACGACACAGGAGAGGGAACAATTCCTCGCCGATCTCCACGTGGGGATCCTCGGCATCGAACGGGCCGACGGTCCCCCGTTGACCGTTCCCATTTGGTACATCTACGAACCCGGCGGCGAACTGTGGTTCCTCACCTCGCTCGACTCGGTCAAGGGACGGCTCCTCCAGCGGTCGATGCGGTTTAGCCTCTGCGCACAGAACGAGTCCCTGCCCTACAAGTACGTGTCGATCGAGGGACCCGCCACGATCTCTCCCGCCGACACCGAGCTCCACAGTCGGCCGATGGCCCACCGGTATCTCGGGGTGAAGGGCGGCGACCGCTATGTCGAGAGCGGCTCCGGGGACGACGACGGTGAGTCGGTTCGCGTGTCAACCGTGCCCGAGCGCTGGTTCACCCTCGACTACTCCAAGCTCAGGTGACCACCCGGACCCTCAGGCGAGCACTGCTCGCGCCACGAGGTCGGTTCCGAACGCGGTGAGTATCGCCAGGTACAACAACCCCGTTGCTGCCATCACCGCCGAGTAGCTCTTCTCGCGCAACGCGACCCGGGTCACCTCGACCAGCACCACGGTGGTGACCGCACACGCCGCCCAGAACCACCCGAGCGTGCCGTCCCACCCGTCGTCGACCGCGCCGGTGAACACGCTCACCATCCCGGTGGGCAGCAGCATCATCGCGATCTCCACCGGCGCGACCACGCGCATCACCGAGACCAGTTCGTTCAGGATCGACCGCGGCAGTCCCGGCTGCACCAGGTACCAGTGGCCGAGGAGCATCGCATCGCTCACCGCACCGAGGAACACCGTGCCGACAGCGACGCGCGCGAGGCTCACCGCGATGTCTCCGCCGGCGTTCGCCGCATCGACGGCGGCCGCCAGCACCCCCACCGCACCGATGACCGGCGCCACCAGGTCCCATCGCGGGTTCGTGCGCCGCAGCGTCGACAGTGACACGACAACGACGCCCGCGGCGGCGGTCTCGCGCACGAGGATCACCCCGTCGGTCGCGACCGCGGCGGCGATCCCACCCGCGGCGAGCACCGAGTAGGTGCCGCGCAGCAGCCATCCGTACCCCGCACCGATCGCATGACGCCGCGTTGTCCACCACAGGAAGAACAAGCCACCGGTCGCCCACTGGAGCAGGACGGTGGCCGCGTCGAGTCGGATCACGTCGGCGTCAGCCCGCCACGACGACGAGATCGTGGTTCGCCGCGTTCAGGGCCCGTGGTCCGTCGGTGGTCGCGACCACGATGTCCTCGAGTCGCATCCCCCACTTGCCGGGAATGTAGATGCCGGGTTCGACGCTGTAGGCGTGGCCCGGCTCGATCGGAGTGGCGTTGCCCCGCACCATGTAGGGATCCTCGTGCTCCTCCATGCCGATGCCGTGGCCGGTGCGGTGCACGAACCACTCGCCATAGCCGGCGGCGTCGATCACCGAACGAGCGGCGGCATCGACCCCCTCGCACGGCGTGCCGACCGTGCCGGCGCGCACGCCAGCGGCCTGTGCCTCGTGGAGGACGGCATAGGCCTCGGCGATGTCGCCGGGCACCTCGCCGATGTGCACGCACCGGGTGATGTCGCTGCAGTAGCCGTCCATCGTCCCGCCGAAGTCGCAGAGCACGATCTCACCCCCGCGGATCACCCTGCTCCCCGCGTGGTGGTGCGGGCTCGCCGCGTTCTCGCCGGCCGCCACGATCGCAAAGTTCACCTTGTCGTGACCCTCGGCGATCAACCGTGCACCGATCTCGGCCGAGACCTCCGCTTCGGTGCGGCCGACCAACCTGATCTCGCCTCCGTGGAGCTGGGCCGCCACGCGGTCGGCTGCGGCACCTGCGGCGGCCAGCGCGGCGATCTCGGCGGCGTCCTTTCGCGAACGCAACGGCTCCATGACCGTCACCGATCTCGCCCACGTGGTCGAGGGCCGGTGCGCGATCAGATCGACCAGGAACCGCGCCCACATCTGGTCGCCGACTGCGACGGTCGCGGCCGGCCCCAGCACCCGGTGCGCGATCGCGATCGGGTCGTCGGTCTCGTTCCACGGCAGCAACGAGAACACCGACGGCATCTCGACGACGCGCGGCGCCTCGAGGCGCGGGATCAGCATCGTGGCATCGCCCTCGCGCGGCACGACCAGCAGTGTGAGCCGCTCGAGCGGCATGGCTTGGTATCCCGTGAGGTACGGCAGGTCGTGACCGACCGAGAGGATCAATGAGTCGATCCCCCTCGCCGACATCTCCGTGCGCACCCGCGCGAGACGATCCGCGTACACGGTCTCGGTAGCCACCTTCATCGTTGTCCTCCTCGTGGAGCGCCAATTGTGACAGGCGTGGCCCGGTCGGCCGCCTCTCTGGCGTGGTAACTCGAGCGGGTGAGCGGACTCGACTCGACATGGACGATGCCCATCGCCTCGCCTCTCTCCTTGAACATCATGAACACCGACGGCTCGACCCACCGCGCCACGGGCAGGTGGTTGGTGGTGGGTCGCAGGTACTGACCGATGGTCACGATCTCGCACCCGATGGCCGCGAGATCGGCGAGAGTTCCCAGGACTTCGTCGTCGGTCTCGCCCATCCCCACGATGATGCCCGACTTGATGTTCAGTCCCGCGCGCTTCGCGCGGGCGAGCACCGAGAGACTGCGGGCGTATCCCGCCGACGGACGCACGGCGCGCTGCAGGCGGGCCACGGTCTCGATGTTGTGGTTGAAGACATCGGGCCGCGCCCCGATCAACAGATCGAGCCCCTCGCCACCCTTGGCATCGGACACCAGCGTCTCGACCCTGATCGAGGAATCGAGTTCGCGGATCGCCCCCACGCATTCTGCGACGTGCACCATTCCGCCGTCGGCGAGGTCGTCGCGCGCCACCATCGTGAGGACCACGTGGGCCAGTCCCATCCTGCGGACAGCCTCGGCCACGCGCGCCGGCTCATCGGCATCGGGGGCCTCGGGCTTGCGCGTGTCGACGAGGCAGAACCCGCACGCCCTCGTGCAGCGCTCGCCGAGCACCATGAACGTGGCCGTGCCGTCGCTCCAGCATTCCGAGAGGTTCGGGCATCCCGCCTCCTCGCAGACCGTCACCAGCGACAGCTCCGACAATGTCCGCTTGAGCGCCATCACGTCCTCGCCGTGGTGGACCCGCGGCCTGATCCAGTCTGGTTTGCGCTCCGACAACGCGATGCCGTCCTCGACGCCCGCTCGCGCGAGACGACCCAACAGCCGCACCGGCTCGCCCGGTCCGGCACCGCGCGAGAACGCCGAGAGATCGTCGGGCAACTCGCGCCATGCCACGTCCTGACGCTCGAATGCACCCGAGGTCCATTCGCGCGCCGCGCGCTCGACCACCATGTCGACGACCTGTCTCATCGTCGCGTCGATTCCCTCCTCGACGAGCGACGTGACGGGGTGCTCGGCGATTCCACAGGGCACGATGTGGTCGCGCATGTAGGTGAGATCGGCCGACACGTTCAGTGCGAATCCGTGCATCGTGCGGCCCCGGCCGACACGCACCCCGATGGCGGCGATCTTGCGCGGTCTGGTCGCCGCATCGAGCCACACACCCGGGTATCCGTCGAGACGCCCCGCGTTCGGGAGACCGAGAGCGGCGAGCACGTCGATGATCACGTCCTCGAGCGACCGCACGTACCCGGGTGAGTCGACCGGACCCGCGCCGCCGTGGGTGCCCTCGAGTGCGAGCAGGGGGTAGCCGACGAGTTGACCGGGGCCGTGGTAGGTCACATCTCCGCCGCGCATGACGGGAACGAGCCGCGCACCGACCTGGGCCGGGTCGCACTTCAGGTTCGTCGCGAGATCGGCGGAGGGACCATAGGTGAACACGTGCGGATGCTCGAGCAAGAGCAGATGGTTCCCGGTGCCGTGGCGGAAGACCGCCTCCTGCACCGCGAGTGCCTCCTCGTAGGGAACGGTCCCGAGCCAGCGGGCCCGCAGCAACCGTTCGTCCATCGCGATCAGACCTCCGACGACCAGTCCCTGGTCTCAAGGATCTCTTTCACCTTGACGAGGAATCCGGCCGCGTATGCGCCGTCGAAGGCGCGGTGGTCCCACGACATGGCCAGGTTGCCGACCGGATGGATCGCGATCGACTCGCCGCCGGGGGTCTGGACCACGACCGGCTTCTTGGTGATCGCATCGGTCGACAGGATCGCGACCTGGGGCTGGTTGATGATCGGCATCGTCAGCACCGATCCCGCTGAGCCGTTGTTCGATACCGTGAAGGTGCCGCCGGAGATCTCATCGGGCGAGAGCCGCTTGGCACGTGCGCGACCGGCGAGGTCGTTGATCTCGCGGGCGATCGCGCGCAGGCGCTTGCCCTCGGCGTCGCGCACCACCGGCACGAGCAGACCCTGGAAGTCGAGATCGACCGCGATGCCCAAGTCGACGAACCGGTGCACGATCAGTTCGTTGTCACCCATCGAGGCGTTCATGTGCGGGAACTCCACGATCGCATCGACGACGGCTCGCGCGATGAAGGGCAGGTACGTCAGCGAGAAGTCCTCGGCCGCGCGGAACTCGTCCTTGACGCGGCCTCGCACGATGTCGACGTTGGTGTAGTCGACCTCGACGACGCTGAACGCGTGCGGGCTGACGCCCTTGCTCGTGACCATGTGGGAGCCGGTCGCCTGACGGATGCGCGAGAGCGCAACCACTTCGTCGCGCGCGCCGGGCGCCACCTTGGGTGCAACGGGCCGCGGAGCAGCAGGGACCGGTGCCGCTGCAGGCGCAGGAGGAGCAACAGGCGCCGAGGACGATGGTGCAGGCGCTGCTGGTGCCGCGACTGCACGACCCCCACCGCGCTCGAGAACTGCCAGCACGTCGTCGCGTGTGATGCGTCCTCCGGGGCCGGTGCCGGTGATCGACGCGGCATCGAGTCCGTTCTCGACGATCATCTTGCGCACGAGCGGGGACAACACGACCGATGCGCCGGCAGTCGAGCCGACCGGCGCAGCCGCTGGCGCAGGTACCGGTGCCGGCGCAGGCGCAGCCGCTGGCGCAGGTACCGGTGCCGGCGCAGGCGCAGGAGCCGGCGCAGGAGTCGGGGCCGCGGCAGGCGCAGGAGGTGCGGCAGGTGCCGCGGCGGGGGCTGCACCCTCGCCGACCACAGCGATCACGGCCCCCACCGGCACGGTGTCACCCTCTTGGGCGCGGATCTCGAGAAGCGTTCCTGCGATGGGCGACGGGACTTCGGTGTCGACTTTGTCGGTCGACACCTCGAACAACGGCTCGTCGGCTGCGACCTGCTCCCCCACCTTCTTGAACCAACGCGTGATCGTGCCCTCGGTGACCGTCTCGCCGAGTTGGGGAAGGGTGATCTCTGCCATGCGTCTGTCGTCCTTGTGTGCTCTCGCCCGGGTCGACCCTAGGCGTTGATGCTCCGGCCGGTCAGCGACATCACGGTCTCGCCGAACAATTCGGTGAGACTGGGATGCGGCTGGATGAAGTGTGCGATCTCGTCCACGGTGGCCTCCCAGTTCACGGCCAGGTACCCGCCGGAGAGCTGTTCGGTCACCCACGGCCCGACCATGTGCACACCCAGCACCTGACCGGCGGACCCATCGGGGTTCTTCTTCGCGATGATCTTCACGAGTCCGTCGATCTCGCCGAGTATCTGGGCGCGGCTGTTGGCACGGAACTGGTGCTTGGCCACCACCACGTTGTGACCCGCGGCCTTGGCCGCTTCCTCGCCCGGGCCCGCCCATGCGACCTCGGGGCTGCAGTAAATGGCCCACGGCACGCGGTCGTAATCCACCGGCACCGCCGACTCACCAAGGATCTGGCGCACGACCAGGATCGCCTCGGCATAGGCGACATGTGCGAGTTGCGGCGTGTTGATGAGGTCGCCGATCGCCCAGACACCCGCGACCGAGGTGCGGCACAGTGCGTCGACATCGACGAACCCGCGGTCGCTGACTGCGACCTTGGTGGCCGCCAGACCGAGCTGGTCGGGGAACGGGCGCCGTCCCACCGACACGATCACCGCATCGACCTCGAGCGACTCGCCGTCACCGAGGGTGACCACCGTCGAGCCCTTGCCCGTCGGGGTGTGCCCCGTCACCGAGACACCGGTCTTGATCGCGATCTTCTTCTTCTGGAATGCGCGCACGACGACATTGGCGACGTCGGCGTCGAGTCCGGGGAGGATCTTGGGCAATCCCTCGAGGATCGTCACCTCTGCACCGAGATCGGCGAACGTCGAGGCGAACTCACACCCGATCGCTCCACCGCCGATGACCGCGATGCGCGCCGGCACGCGATCGAGCATCAGCACCTCGTCACTCGTCATGATCGGCCCACCCGGCTCGAAGCCCGGGATCGTGCGTGGCACGCTCCCGGCCGCCAGCAACACGTTCGCGCCGCGCACCTGCGAGACCGCACCGTCCGTCGCGGTGACCGTCACCGAGTTGTCGGGATTCAGCGAACCCACTCCCAGCATGTAGGTGACCTTCTTGGCCTTGGTGAGACCGGTGAGGCCCTTCACCAGGCCGTCGACGATCTTCTGCTTGCGCGCCTGGGCGACCGAGAAGTCGATCGGGCCGAGCGTCACCGAGATGCCGAAGTCCCCCGCGTGCTCGGCGTGGCGGCGGGCGGCCGCTGTCTCGAGGAACGCCTTGGCGGGGATGCAACCTCGGTTCAGGCAGGTGCCTCCGAGAGTGTCCTTCTCGATGAGTGCCACGTTCAACCCGGCGGATGCTCCGTAGAACGCAGCCGCGTAGCCGCCGGGGCCGCCGCCGACGACGACGAGATCGAAATCATCGGCCATGGGCGGGTTCTCCTTGGTGCGGTGCGGGGTGTCTCGCGGGGTCACAACGACGCACTCAACGGTAGCCGTTTGCCTCTCCGGCGCCATGTTGACGGCGCCATGTTGACGGCGCCATGTTGACGGCGCCCGGCTGACGGTGCCCGGTTGACGGTGCCCGGTTGACAGCAACTGGTTGACGGCGCCGGGCTCACTGCGCCGGACAGTCGGCCTCAGGGGGCCCACTGCGACTGGGTGCCGGCAC